>Ga0209909_100170_pt1 | contig 97660 bp, 102 predicted proteins | sample FECB22metaG_FD_188302 | JGI IMG/M metagenome (GOLD analysis project Ga0209909, IMG submission 188302) | Cyanobacterial communities from the Joint Genome Institute, California, USA - FECB-22 (SPAdes) (version 3) | ecosystem: Environmental > Aquatic > Thermal springs > Hot (42-90C) > Microbial...
TGAGGACGAGGTTGGCGGCCTCGATCAGTTTTCGCATGACGGCGACGATGGCTTTCTTGAGTTTCTTTCCATCGGCGAGGAGGCGGTCTGCGAAGGCCTTGAAGCCGGGGTCGCCCCCTCCTGGTCGTCGCTTCGCGCCGACCGGTCCTCCCCATCTGCCTTCGCGGATGGAGAGGTGAACCCGACGCCGGTGATAGCTCTAGCTGGCCAGCGGCACCGCCGTATCCCGCCCGCCGCCGAATTTCACCAACGCTTCGATCCGGTCCTCGATCGACGGGTGGGTCGAGAAGATGGCATCGATGCCGCCGCCGTCGGGCTGGTTGTCCAGGAACATGCCCTGGACCTCGTCGGGGGCCTTGAGGCGGGACCGGCCCGAGACCTTGCGCAGGGCCGAGATCATGGCGTCGGGGTTCTTGGTCAGTTCGACCGCGCCGGCGTCGGCGACGTATTCCCGGGTCCGCGACAGCATCATGCGGATGACCAGGGCCAGGGCGAAACCGATCCCGGCCATGACGAAACCGATCAGGATCAGAGGGCCGGCGTTCTTGTTTCGCCCGCTGCCACCGCCCACGCGGGTCAGGCCGCGGAACATCAACTCGGCGACCACGGTGATGATGCCGGCGAAGATGGCGGCGATGACCATGGTGCGGACGTCGCGGTTGATGATGTGGGTCAGTTCGTGGGCCAGCACGGCCTCCAGCTCGTCGCGGGTCAGGGCGTTCAGCAGGCCACGGGTGACAGTGACGCTGTAGCGGCCGTCGTGCAGGCCCGAGGCATAGGCGTTCAGGCTGTCGCTTTCGATCACGCGCAGGGCCGGCATCGTCAGGCCGCGCGAGATCGTCAGGTTTTCCAGCAGGTTATAGAGTTGGGGTTCGGCGGTGCGTTCGACCCTTCGGGCCCCGGTCATGGCGTCGATCATGGCCTGGTTGCCGAGGTAGGCGATGACGAACCAGACCGCCGCCGCGATCAGGGCCAGGGGCACGGTGCGCCACAACATTTCCGCCGACAGCATCAGGTCGCCGCCCAGATCGCCGCCCGCGCCGGGGATGACGCCCATGCCCATCAGGACGAGCTGGGCGCCGTACAGCAGCATCACCAGCAGGACCGGAAAGCCCGCCAGCAGCAGGACGGTTCGGGTATTGTTGGCCCAGATATGGGTCTGGAGCCCGACGGCACCCATCGGTCAGGCCTGGAAATTCACCGTCGGCGGGGCCGCGGTCATGGCGGCGCGCTGGTCGGCGTCGACCTCGAAGAACGGCTTGTCCTGGCCGAAGCCGATCAGGCCGGCGAACAGGACGGTGGGGAACTGGGCGCGCACGGCGTTGAACTCGGCCACGGCGTTGTTGAAGAAGCGGCGCGCGGCCGCCAGCTTGTTCTCGATGTCCGACAGTTCGCGCTGCAGTTCCAGGAAGTTGGTGTTGGCCTTCAGGTCGGGATAGGCCTCGGCCACGGCGAACAGCTTGCCCAGGGCGCCGGTCAGCATGTTCTCGGCGGCGACCTTGTCGTTGACCGAGGTGGCGCCGGCGGCGGCGGCGCGGGCCTGGGTGACGGCGTCCAGCGTGCCCTTTTCGTGGGCGGCATAGCCCTTGACGGTCTCGACCAGGTTGGGGATCAGGTCCTGGCGCTGTTTCAGCTGGACGTCGATGTCGGCGAAGGCCTGGTCGGCGCGTTGGTCCAGGGCGACGAGCTTGTTGTAGGCGCCCACGGCGATGAAGCCGATCACGGCGATGATGACGACGACGATGATGATGGCGGTCATGGTTCCCTCCCCTGCCCCTGACGGTCGTTATCGCGCGGATGACGCGAGGCGAACAGTGAAATTCAATTCAGGCTCCCTCTCCCAGAGGGAGAGGGCTTGAGCGCACGATCGCCTCGCGATCGTCCTTGCGCGAAAGGGTGAGGGGTTGAGCCGGTGGGACAGCGTCCTCGTTCCGACCCCTCACCCGCCCGCGCCAGAACGACGGCTACGCCGCCGTGCGCGGCCCCCCCTTTGGGAGACGGAGCGCTTATCTGAACTTCCGCAAGCCTCGCGGTCCCATCCTCCCGGACTGGGCGCGTTTGCCCAGCCAGTCCTTCCAGTCGGGCCAGTTGCGGCGGCGGCCACCGCCATCGACCCAGTCGGGGCCCGTCTCGGCGGCGAACACGGTCACGTCCTGAAGGCCGCCGCCCTTGTAGGACTGCAGTTTGACGCCCTTGCCGCGGCCCATCTCGGGCAGTTCGTCCAAGCGGAAGATCAGGGTCTTCAGGTTCTCGCCGATGGTAGCGACATGGTCGCCGGAGATGCGCAACAGGGCCTTGAGGTCGCCGTTGAGCACCTGTTTGCCGCCGCGCTTGGAGGCCAGCATGTCGTCCTCCGGGGCGATGAAGCCGTAGCCGGCCTTGGAGGCGACCAGCAGTTTCGCGCCGGGGCGGTGGGCCAGAAGGGCGACGATCTCGGCCTTTTCGTCCAGTTCGATCATCAGGCGCAGGGGCTCGCCATGGCCTCGCCCGGACGCGAGCTTGTCCGCCCCGATCGTGAAGACGCGGCCGTCGGACGCGGCCACCAGAAGCTTGTCGGTGGTGAAGCCTGGGACCATGAACGCCAGGCTGTCGCCCTCCTTAAACTTCAGTTCCGACGGATCCTCCACCTTGCCGCGGGCGGCGCGGATCCAGCCGCGTTCGGACAGGATGACGGTGATGGCCTCGCGCGGGATGAAGGCCTCGACAGGGGCGAAGGCGGCGCTATCGACGGCCTCGGCGATGGTGGTGCGGCGGGGCGAAATCAGAGCCTTGCGCACGTCCTCCAGGCCGATGGCGATCAGCCGGGCCTGTTTGGCCGGCGAGGCGATCATTTCGTTCAGGCCGGCCAGTTCCTCGGCCAGGTCCTTGTATTCGGTCTCGATGGCCATCTCCTCGATCCGCGCCAGCTGGCGCAGACGGGTATCGAGGACGTAGTCGGCCTGAAGTTCGGTCAGGCCGAACCGGGCGATCAGCACGGCCTTGGGGCTCTCCTCCTCGCGGACGATGCGGATGACCTCGTCCAGGTTCAGAAAGACGATGCGCAGGCCTTCCAGCAGGTGCAGCCGTTTCTCGATCCGCTCGACGCGCCAGCGGCCGCGCCGGATCAGCACCTCGCGGCGGTGATCGAGGAAGGCCTGGAGACAGGCCTTGAGCCCCATCACCCCCGGCGTGCCGGTCGCGTCCAGCACGTTCATGTTGATCGGGAAGCGGACCTCCAGGTCCGAGAGTTTGAACAGGCTCTCCATCAACACCTCGGGCTCGACCGTGCGGCTCTTGGGTTCGAGGACCAGGCGGATGTCCTCGGCCGATTCGTCGCGGACGTCGGCCAGCAGGGGGGCCTTCTTCAGTTCGATCAGTTCGGCCAGGTCGGCGATCAGCTTGGACTTGCCGACCTGGTACGGCATTTCGGTCACGACGATGCGCCAGACGCCGCGGCCCAGGTCCTCTGTCTCCCAGCGGGCGCGCAGGCGGACGCCGCCGCGGCCGGTTTCGTAGGCATCGAGGATGGAGGCGTGACCCTCGACGGCCACGCCACCGGTTGGGAAGTCCGGGCCGGGGACGATGGCGACCAGCTCTTCGGTGGTGATCTCGGGGGTCTTGAGCAGGGCCTGGCAGGCTTCGATCAGCTCGCCGGCGTTGTGGGGCGGGATCGAGGTGGCCATGCCGACGGCGATGCCGGACGAGCCGTTGGCCAGGAGGTTCGGAAAGCCGGCGGGCAGGACGACGGGTTCCTCGTCCTGGTCGTCATAGGTGGGTTTGAAATCGACCGCGTCCTGGTCGATGCCTTCCAGCAAGAGCTGGGCGGCGGCCGTCAGCTTGCATTCGGTGTAGCGCATGGCGGCGGGGTTATCGCCATCGATATTGCCGAAATTGCCCTGGCCGTCGACCAGCGGATAACGCTGCGAGAAGTCCTGGGCCAGGCGGACCAGGGCATCATAGATCGAGGCGTCGCCGTGCGGGTGATAGCCGCCCATGACTTCGCCGACGACCTTGGCGCATTTGCGGGCGGCGGCCTGGGGGTTCAGCCGCATCTCGTGCATGGCGTACAGGATGCGCCGGTGCACCGGCTTGAACCCGTCGCGCACGTCCGGCAGCGCCCGGTTGGTGATGGTCGACAGGGCGTAGGCCAGATAGCGGCGGCTGAGCGCCTCGCCCATCGGCTCGTCGACGATGCGACCGCCCCCATCTGCATTCATGGGGGGCGGCGGGGTGTGGATGGTCATGCGGGTCCGAATCGGGGATGCGAAGACCGAAGTCTAGACCGGCCCCCGACTCAAAGCGGAATATTGTCGTGCTTCTTCCACGGATTGCTCTGCTGCTTGTTCTTCAGCGTCCGTAGTGCCCGGATCAGCCGGCGCCGCGTCCCATGCGGCATGATCACATCGTCGATATAGCCCAGGCCCGCCGCCACGAACGGGTTGGCGAACCGCGCCTTGTATTCGGCCTCGCGGGCGGCCAGCGCTTCCGGGTCGCCGGCTTCCTTGCGGAAGATGATTTCGACCGCGCCTTTCGCGCCCATGACCGCGATCTCGGCCGAGGGCCAGGCGTAGTTGACGTCGCCGCGCAGGTGTTTGGAGCTCATCACGTCATAGGCGCCGCCGTAGGCCTTGCGCGTGATCACGGTCAGTTTGGGCACGGTGGCCTCGGCATAGGCGAACAGCAGCTTGGCGCCGTGCTTGATCAGGCCGCCGTACTCCTGGCGGGTGCCGGGCATGAAGCCGGGGACGTCGACGAAGGTCACGATCGGGATGCCGAAGGCGTCGCAGAAGCGGACGAAACGGGCGGCCTTGCGCGCCGAATCGATGTCCAGGACGCCGGCCAGGACCTGGGGCTGGTTGGCGACGACGCCGATCGACTGGCCGTCCAGGCGGCCGAAGCCGCAGACGATGTTTTTCGCGAAGTCCGGGCCGATCTCGAAGAATTCGGCCTCGTCGACGACCTTCAGGATCAGTTCCTTGATGTCATAGGGCTGGTTCGGATTGGCGGGGACCAATGTGTCCAGACTGGCCTCGTCGCGGTCGGGATCGTCGTAGCTGTCGCGGACCGCTGGCTTTTCGCGGTTGGACAGGGGCAGGAAGCCGATCAGGCGGCGGACCTCGGACAGGGCCTCCAGGTCGTTCTCGAAGGCGCCGTCGGCGACGCCGGACTTGCCGGCGTGGACGCGGGCGCCGCCCAGGTCCTCGTGGGTGACGACTTCATTGGTGACGGTCTTCACGACATCCGGGCCGGTGACGTACATGTAGGACGTGTCCTTCACCATGAAGATGAAGTCGGTGATGGCCGGCGAATAGACGTCGCCGCCGGCGCAGGGGCCCATGATGACGCTGATCTGGGGGATGACGCCCGAGGACAGGGTGTTCTGGAGGAAGATGTCGGCATAGCCGGCGAGGCTCTCGACGCCTTCCTGGATGCGGGCGCCGCCGGCGTCGAACAGGCCGATGATCGGGGCACCGTTGGTCAGGGCCATGGTCTGGAGCTTGACGATCTTGGCCGCGTGGGCGCCACTGAGCGAACCGCCGAAGACGGTGAAATCCTTGGAGAAGACATAGACCAGACGGCCGCCGATGGTGCCCCGGCCGGTGACGACGCCGTCGCCGGGGATGCGCTGTTTGTGCATGCCGAACTCGTGGGAGCGGTGCTCCACAAACATGTCGGTCTCCTCGAAGGAGTTTTCGTCCAGCAGCACCTCGATGCGTTCGCGGGCGGTCAGCTTGCCCTTGGCGTGCTGGGCCTTGATGCGGGCTTCGCCGCCGCCGACCTGGGCGGCGAGACGGCGGGCTTCGAGCTGTTCGAGGATGTGCTGCATGCGAAGGTGAATAACCCTTCCCCCCTTGCGGGGGAAGGTGGGCGGCGGAGCCGCTCGGATGGGGGGTGTTCTTGAAGGGCGTGGGTCTATCGAGGCTCGCTCCGCGATCGAATTGCGCCCCCATCCGTCACGCTCCGCGTGCCACCTTCCCCCGCGAGGGGGGAAGGGACCTAAACCGCCAGAGCCTTGAACCACCGGCCCAGCAGCTCGGCCTCGGCGCGTTTGGCGGCGGTGCTGGCGGCGGCTTCGGCATCGACGCCCCAGCGCCCTTCCTGGAAGGCTTCGTCCAGGCGGCTGAGGTCGAAGGCGTCGGGGCCGGACAGGGCGCCGCGCTGGACGGCGAGGCCGAGGACGGCGCTGCCCAGCAGGGGCACGGCGGTGGCCAGGCCGGTCAAAGCGAAATCGTCGAGGCGCAGGGCCAGGTCGCGGACGCGGGCGACGGCCTCGGGGGCCTGGGGGCGGTGGATGATGCCCTCGGCCGGTTCGAGGTGGACGCCCAGTTCGACCGCGGCCCAGGCGCGCCAGGGGGTCCAGTCGCGGGCCTGGCGCTCGACCAGGCTGGCCGGGCCGTCGGCCAGGTAGCAGATCACGTCGGACCCGGCATAGGCGGCGATCTCGTCGGCGACGGGCTCGCGGGCTTGGCCGACGCGGTCGATGGCGGTGGAGGCCAGGCGGGTGGCGGGCATGGTGGCGGGGACGATGAACTCGCCCTGAGCCGCCCACTCGTCGGCGACCAGCTGGGCCGAGGCGGGGGTCGGCAGGACCAGACGCGCCCCGGCAGGGGTCTTGGGCGCGCGGCCGTCCAGATGAACAGCCCAGCCGCCGTCGCTCTCGGCCACAGTGACGGCGGTCCAGAACCGTTTCAGCCGTTCCTCGGACTCGCGGAAGCCCTTGCGGGCGGCGACGTTCGGATCGAGCGGGGGGATGTGCGACATGGGCCTTCTCCTAGCAAAGCCCGTGCGGGCTTGCCCAGATGCCGGCGGGAGGAGCCGGTCGGCCGCGGATGCGTTGCCTTGAAACAGAGGGAGAAACCGTGATGCGAACGATCCTGCCGCTGACCCTGCTGGCCGCCCTGGCCGTCGCCGGATGCGGCGAGGCCCAGACCCCGACGCCCCGCGATGTCCAGACTGGCCAGGCCGAGGGCCTGCCGCCCATGGCCGATCCGCCCCAGCCGCCCGCGCCGCCCGGCGGCGAGGCCGTGGCAGTGCCGGGCGCGGCCCCGACGGTACTGCAACCGATCGTTCGGGCGGACTGGGAGGGGCGGTTGGAGAGCGGAGCCGGGTGCAACCTGTCGGTCGCGGGACGGGACTATCTGGTCGTCGTGGTCGGCGATGGAGTGATCAAGGTTGGAGGACGCGTCTTGGACCTCACCATAGCGCCTGCGACTTATGACGATATGGTCAGTGGTGGCTATTTGCTGGCCGAGAGCACCATGACTAGCCAAATGACCATTACGGTCGAGCCTGGCGATGGCGAAGAACGGACCCAGCCCGACGGAACGACCGCGACGCGCTCGGCCCGCGTGACGGTGACGTCAGGCGGCACCACCGAACGCTTCGACGCGGACTGGACCTGCGGCAGCTGAGGCGAAGCGGTCCAGCGCCGCGTGCAGGTCGTCGAAATCCGAGGCGACATGGACGGCCCCGGCGGCGATCTGTTCCTCGACGGTGTGAAAGCCCCAGGCGACGCCTTGCGGATGGACCGCGGCGTTCAGGGCCATGGCGATGTCGTGGGCGGTGTCCCCGATCATGACGGTGGTGGCCGGATCGGCGTCGCAGGCGGCCATGGCGGCCTGAAGCATGGCGGGGTCGGGCTTGCCGGGGCCGTCCTCGGCGCAGTGGCTGGACAGGAACAGGTCGGACCAGCCCTGGCGGGCCAGGTTGCGGGCGACGCCGCGGCGGTTCTGGCCGGTGGCGAGGGCGAGGCGCCAGCCGTCGCGCTTGAGGCGGTGCAGGTGGTCGATCGCGCCGGGGTAGAGGGGTTCCTGGTGGCCGGCCTCGAACATGCGGCCGAAGCTGGCGCGGAATTCGGCGGTGAACCGGGCGAGTTCGTCCGGGGTCAGGTCGGGTTCGAGGACGGCCAGGGCGTGTTCGAGCGACAGGCCGACGATCTGGCGTACGCGGTCGTACTCGGGGTCGGGCAGGCCGAGCGCGCGGGCGGCGTCGGTGGCGGCGCGCAGGATCGAGGCCCGGCTATCGACCAGGGTGCCGTCGATGTCGAACACGGCGAGGGGGCGGATCATTTCAGTCTCCGCTCACCCCGGCGAATGCCGGCGCCCAGATGGAAGACACCGGCGGCGCGATCAGAGAAGACGTGGGTCGATCCCGGCGGCCCCAATTCGTGATCTGGGCCCCGGCATTCGCCGGGGTGAGCGGGGTTTGGGAGGGTCATCGCTGTCGCCTCACGCCGGCGAAGGGGTCGGCATCGGCTTCGTCCTCGGAGAAGCCGAAATGGGCGAAGCCGGCCTGCATTTCGGGCGACAGGGGGGCCTCGACGATCAATGTGCCGCCGCCGGGGTGGTCCAGCTCGATGCGGCGGGCGTGGAGTTGCAGTTTCAGTAGGCCGCTCAGTTCGGCGGATGTCACGTCGCCGTATTTGGGGTCGCCCAGGATCGGGTGGCCGATCGCGGCCATGTGGGCGCGCAGCTGGTGCGTCCGGCCGGTGAAGGGGCGAAGTGCCATCCAGGCGGCGCGGTGGGCGGCGCGGCTGAGGGTGACGAAGGCGGTCTCGGCCGGTTCGGCGCGGGGATCCTTGCGGTCGGCGGGGCGCATCATCTCGAAGTCGGCGATGCCGGTCTTCTTGAGCGGCAGGTCGATCTGGCCGGCGGCAGGCTTGGGGTTGCCGATGACCAGGGCCCAATAGGTCTTCTGGGCCTGACGCCGGGCGAAGGCGCCGGCCAGGCGTTTGGCCGCCTCGGGCCCCTTGCCGAGCAAGAGGACGCCGGAGGTGTCGCGGTCCAGGCGGTGGACTAGGCGGGGGCGGTCCATCCCCTCGCCCCAGGCGCCCAGCAGGCGGTCGACGTGGCGGCTGGTCTTGGTGCCGCCCTGGACGGCCAGGCCGTGGGGCTTGTTCAGGGCGATGACGAGGTCGTCCTCGTACAGGACCAGCGACTTGGCGAAGGCGATGTCGTGTTCGGACAGGGTGTGGGTGTCGCCGGCCTGGCGCGAGGTGTCGTCGGGGATCGGCGGGACGCGGACGGCGGCACCGGCGGTCAGGCGGCCTTCGGGCTTGATGCGGGCGCCGTCGACGCGGATCTGGCCCGAGCGGGCCATCTTCTGGACCTGGATGTTGGACAGGTGCGGCCAGCGCCTGCGGAACCAGCGGTCCAGGCGGATGCCGTCCTCGGCCTCGGCGACGTACAGCGTCTGGACCTCGCGCTTCGGAGCCTCGGCGGGGGTCTCGTCGGTCACAGGGCGGCTCCGAAGGCACGGCGGGCGATCATCAGGCCCAGGAACAGGGCCGCGACCGACAGGATCACCGAGGCGGCGACATAGCCACCAGCCAAGGCATAGTCGCGCCGCTCGATCATCAGGGCCGTCTCCAGCGCGAAGGCGGAAAAGGTGGTGAAGCCGCCCAGCAGGCCGACGGCGGCGAACAGACGCAGGCCCTCCCCGCCCCCCGCGGCCTTGAGCGCCAGCCAGCCGGCCAGCAGGCCCATGGCCAAGCCACCGATGACGTTGACGGCCAGGGTGGCCCAAGGCCAGGCCGCGCCGGGCAGCACGCGCGCGGCGGCCAGGCCCAGGCCGTAGCGGGCGACGGAGCCCACCGCTCCGCCCATGGCGACCAACAGAAATCGTGTCATGATCGGCGGCTTATAGCGTCATTCCGCATCGGGGGGAGCCGTCATGCATCACACCGGACTGGCCATCGTGCATCACCTGCTGGTGTTCGGCCTGGCGATCATGCTGGCGATGGAACTGGCCTATCTGCGCGGCGAGCGGGTGCCGGTGAAGCGGCTGGCGGGGCTGGACGCGGGATATGGGGCGACGGCGGTTCTGGTGCTGCTGGCCGGGGTGGCGCGGGTGGTGTGGGGCGACAAGGGTTGGGTGTTCTATCAGGACAATCCGTTCTTCTGGGCCAAGATCGCGACCTATCTTCTGATCGGGGCGCTGTCGGTGCCGCCGACGATGCTGTTCATCAAATGGCGCAAGGCGTTCCGGGCGGACGCGGCGTTCCAGCCCGATGCGTCCGAAGCAGTGAGGGCGGCGCGGTTCGTGCGGATCGAAGTGCTGCTGCTGTTCCCGCTGGTGGCGTTCGCGGCGGCGATGGCACGGTGGACGGGGTGACATCCAGCCGATGACGCATCGCATCATCCTGTTCCGAGGCATGAACACCGGCGGCGTCCGCGCCTCGGTCGGCGACCAACGGCAGATGGCCGTGGACCTGGGCCTGAAGAACCCTCGCACCCTATTGGCCTCCGGGAATCTGGTGGTCGAGAGCGACCGCGCGACCGCCGATCTGGAAATGGACATCGAGGCGGCGATGGAGGGTCGCTTCGGACTGAAGGTAGCCGCCATGGTGCGCACGCCGGAGCAATGGAGCGAACTGATCGCCGCGAATCCTTTTCCCGACCAGGCCCAAGCCCATCCGGCCAAGGTCCTGGCCGTGGTCATGAAACACGGCGTCAAGCCCGGAGCCGTCGAGGCGTGCCGCGCCCTGGCGGAGGGTGGCGAGGCGGCCGAGGCGGTGGACGACACCCTCTATTTCTGGCTCCCGAATGGCCAGGGCCAGTCGGCCATCTTCAAAGGCGACCCCCGCATGCTCGGCATGGGCACGGGCCGCAACTGGAACACCGTCCTGAAGCTGGGCGGGATGGTCGGGTTGGAGGTCGCCTAGTAGCCGCGCAGCGCCGCCTGGACCTCGCGGGCGTCATAGGCTTCGGCGCGGTCGGGCTGGGGGCCTCGGCCCAGGCGCACTTCCAGCACGGTCGAGGTGGGCGACGGGCCCTGGAAATTCAGACCCACGCCGACGCCCACACCCGAGGACGAGAAGCTGCCGTAGCGCCCACCGCTGTAACGGCTGGAGCCCGCGCCGATGCCCAGGCTGGGGCGAACGCCGCCGGCGCTGTCGGGGCGGCCGTCGATGTAACGCTGGGTGACCTCGAACCAGTCGTAGCCCTCCTGGGTCGTCAATTCGGCGGCGCGCAGCAGGGCCAGATCGGCGACGGGGCCGGGGGCACCGACGCCGCGATAGGTGATGCGGTAGCGGTCGCTCTCGATCCGCTGTTCCAGATAGCCCTGGGACGACGGAGAGGTGGCGGGGCCGTAGGGGGCCAGGCTGGCGCAGGCGGACAGGGCCAGGGCGGTGGCGGCGATCAGGACAGCGGGCAACGGACGCATGGCGGGACCTCGAACGATGTTCAGCAGATCAACGCCTTGAGAGGGGTTTCGGGTTCCGACGCATCAGTCCGGGCCGGTTTCGGCGTCGCCGTAGCGGCTCCAAGGCCGGTCGCCGCGCACGTCGGCAGTCCACAGGGCGCGCCAGCCCTGGTCGGTGCGCCACAGTTCGACGGCCCCGCCGCGGGCGAAATCTGTGCCGTCCAGGACCAGGCGGGTCCGGCAGCTGTCCGGCAGGGCCGGGACCGGGGCGCGCAGGCTGACGACCTCGGCGGTCGCGCACAAGGCAGACAGCCGGTCGGCGTCGGGGGCGCGGCGGCCCCACCAGACGGCGACCAGGCCAGCGGCTTCGGGGGCGCAGGAGAAGCGGGTGCAGGTCCAGCCGGCGTCCGGGCGGTCGACGGCCTCGAGGCCGCGTCGGCGGGACCAGACGTCCGAGGCGAAGGTGCGGACGCCGGGGCGCAGGACGACGGCCTCCCCTGCCCGCAGATAGGCCGCCTGAGTGCCGCCATCACCGATCCAGATGTCGGGCGCGGGCGGGCGCGGCCACAGTATGACGGCAGCGGCGAACGGCAGGCCCAGCCAGCGCAGGGGGCCTCGCCACAAGCAAAGGAACAGCACGCCGAGGAAGGCGATGGGCAGGGCCGCGGTGGGGGCGCTGGCGACGGTCTGGACGGCACCGGGCAGGGCGGCGGTCCAGGCGCCGATGGCCAGCATGACTTCGACGGCCCTGCCCGCCACCCACAGGAAGAGGCCGCCGAGTCCGAGCGGTTCGAGGGCCGCGCCGAGGGCCAGCATCGGCATCATGACGAAGTCGGCGACCGGTGAGGTGGCCATGTTGGCGATCAGGCCATAGACGGCGACGCGGTTGAAATGCTGCATGGCGAACGGGCCGGTGGCCAGGCCGGCGACGAGGCTGGCCGCGACGGCCGCCGCGATCCAGCCCCCCACGCGCTGGACCGCCACAATGGGCGCGGGGGCGGAGATCTCGCGGATGCGGCGGGGCCAGACCTCGACCAGGGCGACCAGGGCGGCGGTGGCGGCGAAGGACATCTGGAAGCCCGGCATGACGATGGCCTCGGGCATCATCACCAGGACGGCGAATGCGGCGACGCCAAGCGCGTGCATGGTCAGGGCCTGGCGGTCCAGGAGGATGGCGATGAAGGCGATGGCAGCGGTGATCGCCGCCCGTTCCGCCGGAGGGGGCGAGCCGGAGACGATCAGATAGCTGCCGACGGCGAACAGGCCGGCCCAGGCGGCGACCTTCTTGCCCGAGACGCGCAACGCCAGCCATGGCCAGGCGGCGACCAGCAGGCGCACGCCGAAGAAGACGAAGCCGCCGACGATGGCCATGTGCAGGCCGGACACCGACAGGATGTGGGCCAGGCCGGAATCGCGCATGTTGTCCAGGGTTTCCGTGTCGATCCAGGTCTCGTGGCTGGTGACCATGGCGGCGGCGACGCCTCCGGTCCGCTCGCCGAGGCGGGCGACGATCCGCTGGGCCAGGGCGTAGCGGGCGGCGTTGATCCGCATGGCCAGCTCCAGTCGGGGCGGCGGATCGGCCAAGTTGGCCGGGCGCGTTTCGGACAGGGCGAAGGCGACACCGCCCATGCCCTGGAAATAGGCCCCGCGGCCGAAGTCGTAGGCCCCCGGGCTGGCCGGGGCCGGAGGCGGGTTGAGGATAGCGAACAGGCGGACGGGTGCGCCGGGTGGTGGCGGCTCGCCGCGCACCGTGGCCCGCAGGCGCATCGGGGTCTGGTCGGGTTCCAGACCCCGAATGCGGACGGGGGCGATCAGGACGCGATGGCCGTTCTCGCCGGGACTGTCGACGTCGATGATCCAGCCCTCGATCGTGGTCGGCTCGGACAGGGACGGGGCGATTGGGCCGACGACCCGCTCGGCCCGGACCTTGGCCACGGTCAGACCCAGGGCCAGGCAAGCCAGCAGCATCAGGGGGAAGGTGATCGCCCTACGCGCGCCCAGTCGGCGGGCTGTCAGCCAGATCGCAGTCGTGACGAGGCCGATGGCGGCCACGGGCCACAGGGGCGGCTCGGCCGGCAGGGCGAAATAGGTGGCGCAGCCGCCGCCGAAGGCGACCGGGGCCCACAGGCACCAGCGCATGTCCTGGGCCGCGACTTGCGCGTGGAGCCAGGCGGCGATGCGGGCGGACAGGCTGGGCTTTGGCGCATCGGCGGGTATAAGGGCCGCCCGTTCGGACTTAGCCCCCATGACCTCATCCGCCGACCAGTCTCCCGTCGTCACCCGTTTCGCCCCCTCCCCGACCGGCTCGCTGCACATCGGCGGGGCGAGAACGGCGTTGTTCAACTATCTGTACGCGAAAGGGCGCGGCGGCAAGTTCCTGATCCGCGTCGAGGACACTGACCGCGAACGATCGACGGACGAAGCCGTAAAGGCGATTTTCGACGGCTTGAGCTGGCTGGAACTGTTCGCCGACGAAGAGCCCGTGTTCCAGTTCAGCCGAACCGACCGGCATCGCGAGGTGGTGCGGACCCTGGTCGAGACCGGCCACGCCTATCGCGACTGGACATCGGCGGAGGAGACGGGGGTCCTGCGCGACGCGGCCAAGGCCGAGAGGCGGGTGTTCGAATCGCCCTGGCGCGACCGCGATCCCTCGGACGGTGATCGGGGCCAGCCGCATGTTGTCCGGTTCCGGCGCCCCCTGCCCGCCACGGTGACGGTCGAGGACGCGGTCCAGGGCAGTGTCAGCTGGTCGACGGCGGATCTGGACGATCTGGTGCTGCTGCGGTCCGACGGTGCCCCGACCTATAATTTGGCCGTGGTGGTCGACGACCACGACTTGGGGGTGACCCACGTCATCCGGGGCGACGACCATCTGAACAACGCCGCGCGGCAGTCGCTGATCTATGACGCCCTGGGCTGGACGCGCCCGGTGTTCGCGCACATCCCGCTGATCCATGGACCGGACGGGGCCAAGCTCAGCAAGCGGCACGGGGCTCAGGCTGTCCACGAATATGCAGAGATGGGTTATCTACCCGAGGGGATGCGGAACTACTTGGCCCGGCTGGGTTGGGCGCACGGTGATCACGAACTGTTCAGCGACGCTCAGGCGGCGGAATGGTTCGATCTCGGTGGCATCGGCAAGGCGCCGGCACGGCTGGACTTCGACAAGCTGGCCCATGTCAACGCGCACTGGCTGCGACTGGCGGACGACGAACACCTGAGCCAGCTGGCGCTCGACGCGCATCTGGCAGGCGGACACGCCTTGGCCGAGGGCGACGAGGGGCGATTACAGCGCGCCATGCCATTCGTGAAAGATCGCGCGAAGACCGTGCTGGAACTGCTTGATCAGACGACATTTGTGCTGAAGCGACGGCCCCTGGCGCTGGACGACAAGGCGCAGAGCCTCCTGTCCGGCGAGACGGCCGAGCGCATCGCCCGGCTGCGGGCACGGCTGGGGCTCTTCGCGAGCTGGGACGTGTTCGCCCTGGAGGCCGAGTTGAAGGCGTTCGCCGAGGAGGAAGGGGTCGGCTTCGGCAAGATCGGGCCGCCGATGCGCGCGGCCCTGACCGGAGGCACCGTATCGCCCGACATCGCGCGGATTCTGGCGGCCCTCGGGCGAGACGAAAGTCTCGGGCGCTTGGATGATGCGCTGCAACAGACTAAGTGAACGACCATAACCAGACCGGCGGCGCGTTCAGGCCGCCCCTAGGCATGCACAAGGGCTGATCATGATCGAACAAGCGAAACCGACGGGCACGGCGACCCTGACCTATGGCGAGACGTCGGTGGACCTGCCGGTGCTGTCGGGATCGACCGGGCCGGACGTGATCGATATCCGCAAGCTGTATGGCGCGACCGACGCCTTCACCTATGACCCCGGCTTCACCTCGACGGCGGCGTGTGAATCGGCCCTGACCTTCATCGACGGCGACAAAGGGACCTTGCTGCACCGCGGCTATCCGATCGACCAGCTGGCGGACAAATCGAACTTCGTCGAGGTCTGCCACCTGCTGCTGCACGGCGAACTGCCGACGGCCTCGCAGTACGAGGCGTTCGAGCGGTCGATCACCCTGCACACCATGCTGCATTCGCAGTTCGACCGGTTCTTCGAGGGATTCCGCCGCGACGCCCATCCGATGGCCATCATGGTCGGCACGGTCGGGGCGCTGTCGGCCTTCTATCATGACAGCCTGGACATCCATGACCCGGTCCAGCGCAACATCTCGGCCATCCGGCTGATCGCCAAGATGCCGACGATCGCGGCGCGGGCCTTCAAATACTCGATCGGCCAGCCGTTCGTGTCGCCGCGCAACGACCTGAACTATTCGGAAAATTTCCTGCGCATGTGCTTCGCCGTCCCGGCCGAGGACTATGTCGTCAATCCGGTGCTGGCCAAGGCCATGGACCGGATCTTCATCCTGCATGCTGACCACGAACAGAACGCCTCGACCTCGACGGTACGTCTGGCCGGATCGTCGGGGGCCAATCCGTTCGCCTGTATCGCCGCCGGCATCGCCTGCCTGTGGGGCCCGTCGCACGGCGGCGCCAACGAGGAGGCGCTGAACATGCTGAAAGAGATCGGCACGCCGGACAAGATCCCCGAGTTCATCGAGGGCGTGAAGGCCAAGAAATACAAGCTGATGGGCTTCGGTCACCGGGTCTACAAGAACTACGACCCGCGCGCGACGGTGATGAAGGAAAGCGCCGACGAGGTGCTGGCCGCCGTCGGCGATCCGAACGATCCGCTGCTGCAGGTGGCCAAGGAACTGGAACGGATCGCCCTGTCCGACGAATATTTCATCGAGCGGAAGCTGTATCCGAACGTGGACTTCTATTCGGGCATCACCCTGTCGGCGATGGGCTTCCCCACGACGATGTTCACCGTGCTGTTCTCCCTGGCCCGCACGGTCGGCTGGATCGCCCAGTGGCAGGAGATGATGGCCGACCCGTCGCAGAAGATCGGCCGCCCGCGCCAGCTCTACACCGGCCCCACCGAGCGGGATTACGTGCCGATCCAGTCGCGCGGCTAATCGGTTTAATCGCTCCCAAGACGGGGAACGCCGGGTTCGCGCCCCGGCGTTGCCGTTTTGTAATCTTCGGCGAGCGGGCCGAGGGTTTCTGTTACGCCGTTTCACATGCTACCCCCGAGGAAACAACATCCTTGGGGAGTGAATCCGTTGCGCCAAGCCGGTCTGTCCGTTCGTAAGCTGCTGGGGGCGTCCGCCGCCGCCGGTGTTCTGTTGATGGCCTCGGGCGCGCTGGCGCAGCAGGCCCCGATCATCCAGCCCGGCGCGCCGGGCCAGGCGTCCCGCGCGCTGGAAGGGCGCGACGCCTCGCGCATCGCCGACAACCGGTATTCGGCCGACGACGTGAAATTCATGCAGGATATGATCCTGCATCACGCCCAGGCGGTCGAGATGGCCAACCTGGTCGCCGATCGGACCAATACCCAGTCGGTCACCGACATCGCCGGCCGGATCAACGCGTCCCAGGCCGACGAGATCACCTTCATGCAGGGCTGGCTGACCGAGCGCGGGGAGACCGCGCCCAACCCGGCCGATCCCCATGCCGCGCACACCAATGCCGCCGCCTATAATGCGGCGAACCACGGCACCATGGACCACGGCGCCCACGCCGGCATGCCGGGGATGGCCACGGCCGAACAGATGTCCGCCCTGGCCGCCGCCAACGGCGAGGCGTTCGACCGGCTGTTCCTGGAACGGATGATCGCCCACCACGAAGGCGCGGTGAAGATGGTCGCCGACCTGTTCGCGCGTCCCGGCTCGGCCTATGACCCCGTCCTGTTCCGTTTCGCCAATGACGTGACCAACGAACAGCAGGCCGAGATCAACCGCATGTCGGCGCTGCTGCGTGCCGAGACCGGTGACGCCCGTAGCCTGCTGAAGGGCGATTTCCGCGACGCGGAACAGGCGATCAGCAACCTGACCCTGGTCGCCAGCCTGCCCAAGCCGACGGGCTTCTTCGATCCCGAGAACCCTGCGGGCCTGCCGCCGCCGGCACCGTCGGCCCCTGGGAACGGTGAAGCCGCCCCGGCGGCCGCCGGCCGGTTCGGCAGCCGCTCGCCGTTCCTCAGCTTTGCCCAGACCGACATGGCCTTCAAGGACGACCTGCTGGCCGTCGGCAACTATCACGGCTTCAACCTGTACCGGCTGGGCCAGGGCGAGGAGCCGCAGCTGATCAGCTCGGTCGTCTGCCCCGGCGGCCAAGGCGATGTGTCGATCGTCGGCGACCTGCTGCTGATGTCGGTGGAGTCCAACAGCGGACGGGTCGATTGCGGCCGCCAGGGCGTGGGGTCCGAGCCCACGCCGGAACGCTTCCGCGGCGTGCGCATCTTCGACATCTCGGACCGCACCCAGCCGGTCCAGGTCGGCCAGGTCCAGACCTGCCGCGGGTCGCACACCCATTCGGTGGTCTCGGCGGACGAACGGACCATCGTGGTCTACAACTCCGGCACAGCCAATGTGCGCGACGACGAGGAATTGGCCGGCTGCGTCGTCGGCGCGCCGGGCGACGACCGCACGGCCCTGTTCCGCATCGATGTGATCGAGATCCCGGTCGCCAACCCGTCCCAGGCCCGGATCATCGACAGCCCGACCGTCTTCGCCGACGAACAGACCGGCCAGATCGCCGGCCTGTGGGCGGGCGGCGACCATGGCGAGGGCACCCAGACCACCAACCGCACCGACCAGTGCCACGACATCACCCTGTTCCCCGCCGGAAACATCGCGGGCGGGGCGTGCTCCGGTAACGGCATCCTGTTCGACATCGCCAATCCGCGCGAACCCCGGCGGCTGGACGCGGTAGTCGACGAGGGTTTCGCCTATTGGCACTCGGCGACGTTCAACAACGACGGCACCAAGGTCGTCTTCACCGACGAATGGGGCGGCGGCGGGCGGCCGCGCTGCCGTGTCCAGGATCCCAGGACCTGGGGCGCCAACGCCATCTATGACATCGTCGACAACCAGCTAGAATTCCGAAGCTATTACAAGCTGCCGGCGGCCCAGACCGACAAGGAGAACTGCGTCGCCCATAACGGCTCGATCATCCCGGTGCCGGGCCGCGACCTGTTCGTTCAGGCCTGGTACCAGGGCGGGCTGTCGATCAGCGACTTCACCGACTCGTCCAACGTCCGCGAGATCGCCTATTTCGACCGCGGGCCGGTCAGCGAGGAACACGGCACCATGGGCGGCTTCTGGTCCGTCTATTGGTACAACGGCCGCATCTACGGCACCGAGATCGCGCGCGGCCTGGACGTGCTGGCGCTGCAGCCCAGCGAGCATCTGACCGAGAACGAGATCGCCGCCGCCGTGATGGCCGACGAGGGCGGGACGGTGAACCCGCAGCAGCAGTTCCCCGTGACCTGGCCGGCGCACCCGGTCGTGGCCAAGGCCTATATGGACCAGCTGGCCCGCGACAACGCCATGCCGGCCGAGATGATGGCGCGGGTGACCGCCGCGCTGGATCAGGCCACGCCGCTGGTCGAGGGGGGCACGCGCAATGCCGCCGTGGCGCGGTCGCTGCGCGACCTGGCCGGGGAAATCCGGGCCTCGGGGACGGATCAGACCGCCAAGCGGATGGCGGGGCTGAAAGCGACGCTGACCGGTATCGCCGAACGGGTAGGCTGAGGCGGTCGGGACGGCGTTGGGGCCTCGACCCATCCCCCAACGCCGTCACCCTCGGGCTTGACCCGAGGGTCGGACCGTCCGTCTGCTCATGCGAGGAAGCGACCCGCCGCCACCGGTGCACAGCGTCTTCTTCTGGATGGCTGAACGTCCGATCCTTGGGTCAAGCGCGAGGATGACGGTGCAGTGTTCGCTACCGGCGCCTGACTTCAGCCGTTCCGCCCCCAGCGCGGCTTGGGCGCCTCGCCCTTGGCCTTGGCGGTGATTTCCTTCAGCTTGCGACCCTGCATCGTCGACAAGGCCTGACCGGGTGCGCCTTTTTCGGGGTCGCCGAAGGCCCGACCGTGGGTCTGCACCCGCTCCGAAACCGAATCGATGAACTCCCCCTCCCATTCGGACAGAGAAACGCCCGCCTTCTCTGCCGAGCGGCGGGCGCGTTTCAGGGCGTTCAGCGCGGCCCGCTGGGCGGCCTTGCGCTGGGCTTCATAAGGACTGGCGGGCGGCTTTCGCTTCACCCGCCGCAGAGTGTCAGATTTCGCCCAGCGCCGACAGGTACAGGTCCAGGATCGCGTCCTCTTCCTGGCGCTTGGCCTTGTCCTGTTTGCGGATGCGGATGACCTTGCGCAGGATCTTGACGTCGTAGCCCTCGCCCTTGGCCTCGGCGAAGACCTCCTTCTGGTCGGCCATGACGGCGGCCTTGTCCTCTTCCAGCCGCTCGATGCGCTCGATGATGGTGCGCAGACGGCCTTGGGCGGCCGAGTTCAGCACGTCGGGCGAGGCGTCGAAAGTGGCGTCGTCGGCCATGGAAGGCTCCGGGGAAAAGGCGAACTGAAAAGAGCCGAGACGCTAACCACGCCGGAACGATCCGCTCAACGGCAGGCACGAAAAAGGCCGCGGACAAGGCCCGCGACCTGTGGATAGACCTGACAGGATCGATCGGCGTTTCCGCCGACCCCATCGCGCGTCTTTAGCCCTGCTTCGCCTTGAAGCGCGGGTCGGTCTTGTTGATCACGAAGACGACGCCCTTGCGGCGCACGACCTTGCAGTCGCGGTGGCGGGTCTTGAGCGACTTGAGCGAGCTGCGGACCTTCATGGTCGGACGTCCTGAAAGCGAATCAAAAGAAAAAGCCGCGAGGCGGACCTGCGGCGGAGCGGTGCGTATAGAGACGGTCGGTGGAAACGTCAACCGCCGAACACCGCGCTGTGGCTGGTTTCAGCAACCGGTGCTCAAGCCGCGAGGCTTCGCGAGACGAGCATAGGACCACAAGAATGTGGAGGCCTGGCCTCCGAGTTGAACGGAGGGTCTTCGGGCTTGCACGCCCGACGCGTCGCCCCTCCGCCACCAGGCCGCATCGGGGACAGCGGTTTTGCCACCGACGCGGTTAAGGGCTCGCGAGCGAGGACGGTTAATGAAAAGCGTCGCCGTCTCGCGGGCTTGTGATTGCTCCCGTTCATCGCGAGCCGCTAGGCTCTCCGGCATGCGTGCTGCTTATCGCCTCCTCCTCATCGTTTCCGTCGCCGCCTGTGCGCCGATGCTGCCCGATGTCGTGCCGACGCCGGTGCCGGCTCCCGTGCCGTCTGCCCCGGCCCCGGCTGTGCCCGCCCCTGTCGCTCCTGCTCCTGCGCCCAGCCCTGGCGCGCCGGCGGCTAGTTTCGATGGCTGGAAACAGGGGTTCCTGGAGCGGCACGGCGGGTCGCGGCGGGCACAGTATGCCGAGCAGCTGGCCGGACTGTCGCCCGATCCGCAGGTGATTCGGCTGGATCGGAACCAGCCGGAGTTCTCGCGTCCCGCGGGGGTTTATGTGACCAATGCCACCTCGGCCACGCGGATCGCCGAGGGCAAGGCGCGGGCCGACCGCGTGCCCTGGGCGGTGGTTCAGGAATACGGCGTGCCCGCTGACATCCTGCTGGCCATCTGGGCCCAGGAATCCAGCTTCGGGCGCATCCAGGGCGACAACGACGTGATCCGGTCGTTGGCGACCCTGGCCTATGACGGGCGACGGCGCGACTGGGCCGAGGGGCAGCTGAAACATGCGCTGGATATCGTCATCGACGGCAAGCGGTCGCGCTCCGGGCTGAAGGGCAGCTGGGCCGGGGCCATGGGCCAGACCCAGTTCATGCCGGACAACTATCTGAGGTTGGCGGTGGACCAGTCGGGGGACGGCACGGTCGATATCTGGGATTCGGATGCGGACGCCCTGGCGTCGGCGGCCAATCTGCTGGCTCAGGCGGGCTGGAAGCGGGGTCAGGGCTGGGCCCATGAAGTGACCCTGCCGTCCGGGTTTGACTATGCGCTGGCCGAGGCGGACCGGCATCCCTGGAGCTTCTGGAGCCAGCGCGGCGTGCGTCTGGCCGGCGGCGGGTCATTGAACGCGGCCGAGGCAGCGGAAGGGGCGACGATCCTGTTGCCGCAGGGGGCACGGGGCCCGGCGTTCCTCGCCCTGCCGAACCATTATGTGATCCGGCGGTACAACAACTCCGTCAGCTACGCGCTGGCGATCGGGCTGATCGCCGACGGCATTTCGGGCAAGCCCGGGCTGGTCGCGACCTGGCCGGACGACGCGCCCCTGTCGCGCGAGCAGCGGATCGGGGCCCAGCAGGCCCTGACCCGCCTGGGCTATGACACCGGCGGGGTGGACGGGGTGGTCGGAGCCAATACGCGGGCGGCGCTGAGGCGCTGGCAGGCGGCGACCGGACGGCTGGCGGACGGGTATCTGACCGCGGCGCTGGCGGACGAACTCACCGGTCGTTGACCCTCTCCCATAGGGAGAGGGCTTGAGCCTCCGAGAGCGTAGCGATCGGCAAGGCGAAAGGGTGAGGGGTTATGCCCTCACCGTTCAGAGCGTGACCCCTCACCCTTTCGCGCCAGGACGACGGCTGCGCCGCCGTGCGCTCAAGCCCTCTCCCGCTGGGAGAGGGTTCACTCCTTCAACCGCCAGGTCGCGCCCGTCGGCCCGTCCATCACCACGACGTTCAGGGCCGTCAGCCGGTCGCGGATGCGGTCGGCCTCGGGCCAGTTCTTGTCGGCACGCGCCGTGACGCGCTCGGCCAGCAGGGCCTCGACCTCGGCCTTCAGCGCGTCGTCGGCCCCGCCCTCGAACCAGGCTTCCGGCTCGGCCTGAAGGACGCCGAGGATGTCCGCGCATTCAAGAAGTAAATTATACGATTCATCAGCTTGGCTTGGCCGCAGGCGCATTGCTGTACGAAGGCGAAGGTTCATGTTGAACAGGCGCGCATACGCCGCCGGAGTATTTAGATCATCCGAAAGCGCGGCAAAAAAATCATCACGGTAGTCGTCGACTGGGGCGAAGAGATTCTCGAACTTCGCGTCCTCTACGTTTTGCGACCAAGACGATCGATCCTTGTACTCTCGCAGGGTCTGGTAGAATCGATCGAGATTTGATCGGCATTGATCGAGATGGCCTTGGTTCCAATCCAGCGGCTGGCGATAGTGCGCGCTCAGCAGGGCCCAACGCACCACCTCGCCCGGCATCGACTGCACCAGGTCGTGCAGCAGCAGCACATTCCCCACCGACTTGGACATCTTCTCGGCGTCCACGGTCAGAAAGCCGTTGTGCATCCAGTAGCGGGCGTACTGATCATGCGCCGCCTCGCCGTGCGCATGGCCGTGGGCGCAGACACCTTGCGCGATCTCGTTCTCGTGGTGGGGAAACACCAGGTCGATGCCGCCGCCGTGGATGTCGATCGGCAAGCCCAGGGTCTCCTCGATCATGGCCGAGCATTCGATGTGCCAGCCCGGCCGCCCGTCACCCCAGGGCGAGGGCCATGACGGCTCGCCCTCTTTCGACGGCTTCCACAGGACGAAATCGTGGGGGTTCTTCTTGTAGGGCGCGACCTCGACCCGCGCGCCGGCGATCATATCGTCGAGGTTCCGGCCCGACAGCGCGCCGTAGGACGGATAGCTCGACACATCGAACAGGACATGGCCCTCTGCGGCATAGGCGCAGCCTTGGTCCACGATGGCGGCGATCTGGGCCACGATGGCGGCGATATGGTCGGTGACATGGGGGGCGATGTCGGGCGGCGAGACGTTCAGCGCGGCCATGTCGGCCAGATAGGCGGCCTCGTAGCGGGCCGTGACCTCGCCGATCGGGACGCCTTCTTTGGCCGCCTTGGCGTTGATCTTGTCGTCCACGTCGGTGACGTTGCGGGCATAGACGACGGCTTCGGCCCCATACTGCCGCCGCAACAGCCGCACCAGCACGTCGAACACCACCGGCGGTCGGGCGTTGCCGATATGGGCATAGTCATAGACCGTCGGGCCGCAGACATAGAGTGTCACCCGTTCAGGGTCTCGGGGCGTGAACACGCGCTTTTCGCGGTGCAGGGTATCGTAGAGCGTCAGCGACATAGTGCTGCGGCAACCTTGGCTATGCTTGCGGGCGGGGTCGGATCGCCCATATAGCCGGTTCGTCACCGGCGGCTACAGCCGATGGCGTTCCAGGGAGCGCGGCGCGCGTCCATCCGGGACCCTCGTCCCGGCGCTACTATGCCGCGGAAGATCACGCATGACCTCCAACCCCGTCGCCCCCGCTCTGGTGAGCGTGAACGATTCCGCGACCCGCCCCAGCCGCGACGAGGCCCTGAAGGCCGTCCGCACCCTGCTGGCCTGGGCCGGTGACGATCCCGACCGCGAAGGCCTGAAGGACACGCCCCGCCGGGTCGTGGACGCTTACGGCGAATGGTTCGAGGGCTATGACGCCGATCCGGCCAAGGAACTGAGCCGCACCTTCGAGGACGTACAGGGCTATGACGACATGGTCCTGCTTCGCGACATCGAGGTGGAGAGCCATTGCGAACACCACATGGCGCCGTTCCTGGGCAAGGCCTATGTCGCCTATCTGCCGACCGAGAAGGTGGTCGGCATTTCCAAGATCGCCCGCGTGGTCGAGATCTTCTCCAAGCGGCTGCAGACCCAGGAAGTGCTGACCAATCAGATCGCCAACTCGATCGAGGAGCATCTGAAGCCTGCCGGGGTGGCCGTGCTGATCGACGCCGAGCATCAGTGCATGACCACGCGCGGCGTGCATCACCGCCACGTTTCGACCATCACCACGCGGTTCACTGGGGCCTTCAAGACCGATCCGGCGCTGATGGAACGCTTCCTGAAGCTGGCCAAGGGCTGATCGGGATCGTTTCGGGCCAAGTCGCGCTTTACAAGCGCGACCGCTGACGCCAAGAGACGGGTCGAACGTTTACGATGCCTGCGCCGCGGCTCGGGCCAGTTGGAGAGAGACACCCATGGGTGCCAAGCTTTCGGGTCCGATCGGCGGCAAGAGCCACACGATTTCTCAGAACAGCGAGATCAACGTCACGCCGTTCGTGGACGTGATGCTGGTGCTTCTGATCATCTTCATGGTGGCCGCGCCGCTGGCCACGGTGTCGATCCGCCTGGACCTGCCGCCCGCGACCCCGCCGGTGAACCAGATCGAGCCGGAAGAACCGGTCTATATCTCGATCCAGGAGACCGGCCAGCTGTTCATCGCCGAGGCCGAGACCACCCTGCCGACCCTGGCCGCCGACGTCTGTTCGGCCCTGGGCGGCGGCGCCGACTGCCAGGAAGACCGCGTCTTCATCCGCGCCCAGCCGGAAGTGCAGTACAACCAGTTCATGGAAGTGATGAACACGCTGCAGGAAAACGGCTTCCTTCAGGTCGGCCTGCTGAACGAAGACATCGAATAGGGTTCGCCCCGTTCGGACGAAACAAGGCCGCGCCCCCGGGACGCGGCCTTTTTCTTTGGTCGCGGCTTGCGATAGCGTCCTTCGATGACCCGCGAAGACATCGCCCGCATCGTCCTGGCCCTGCCCGAGACAGAAACCGGCACCACCCACGGCCTGCCGTCGTTCAAGGCGGCGGGCAAGTTCCTGACCCGCATCCGGGCCGAGGACGACAGCGTCGTGGTCTATGTCGACAGCCTGGATCATCGCGAAATGCTGATCGAGGCCGAGCCCCAGACGTTTCACGTCACCGACCATTACCGCAACTATCCGATCGTTCTGGCGCGGATCGGCACGGTCGACCCGGTCTGGCTGGCCTCGGCGATCCGTAAGCGCTGGCGGCATCTTGTGCCCAAGCGGGTCTCCAGGGTCTTCGACACCCTTCAATCCGGTGCCGCGGATGCTTAGTTGAACGGCTCCCCCCAACCCGGAGCCGCCCATGTCGAACCCCCAGCCGACCGTCACCGTCGATGGCCACGACATTCCCCTGCTCGGCTTCGGCACCTGGCAGCTGGAGCCCGCCGATGCACGGCGGATGGTCGCCGAGGCGCTGCGCATCGGCTATCGCCACATCGACACGGCCTGGATCTACGAGAATGAGAAGGCGGTCGGCGACGGCATCCGCGACGCCATCGCCGAGGGTGTGGTGGCCCGCGAAGACATCTGGCTGACGACAAAGATCTGGGTCGAGCATTTCCGCGACGGCGACCTGCAGAAGCAGGCCGAGGAATCGGCCGAGAGCCTGGGCTTTACCCCCGACCTTCTGCTGCTGCACTGGCCCAAGAAGACGCCGCCGTTCGCCGAGACCCTGAAGGCGTTGAACGACGCCCAGGCCCGAGGCTTAACCCGCGCCATCGGCCTGTCCAACTTCCCGTCGGCCGAGTTCCGCCAAGCCCAGAGCCTGTCCGACGCGCGCCTGATCACCAATCAGGTCGAATACCACCCCTATCTGTCGCTCCAGACCTTGATCGCGACGGCCAGGGACCTGGGCTCGTCGATCACCGCCTGGTCGCCTCTGGCTCAGGGCCAGATCGCCGACGACGCGACCCTGAAGGAGATCGCAACCCCCCACGGCAAGACGCCCGGCCAGATCACCCTGCGCTGGCTGATCCAGCAGGACGTGATCGCCATTCCGCGCACGACGAAGGAAAGCCGGGCGCGGGAGAATTTCGACATCTTCGATTTCGACCTGTCGTCGGAGGAGATGCAGCGCATCCACGCCCTGGCCCGTCCCGACGGCCGTCTGGGCGACTGGCTCGACAAGGACTTCGCCTGGGATCAGGATTGAGCGCTGGGGGAGAGTTCCGACGATGTGGCGCCGACAGCGGATGATGACAGGGTTCCGGGCGGGTTGGCGAAAGGCGCCCGCGAGCCGGCCGGCGATTTTCGCGGGCACAGGCTTGGGCATCGTCACCGCGCTCGTGGCCCTGGCCGTGACGCAGGCGGTCTGATGGGGCCGACGCGTCGATGACCGGCGCGGCCCGCCCCTGGCGCATCGTCTTCGCCCTGGTCGGTTGGAGCGCGATCGCGCTTCAGTACTCTCTGGCCATGACCGCCGCGACCCGGTCGCTGCTGGGTAGCACCGTGGTCTTCTTCAGCTTCTTCACCATCCTGACCAATGTCCTGGTCGCCCTCGCCATGACGGCACCCGCCGTGGCACCGGACGGTCGGCTGGGCCGATGGACGACCAGCGAGGGCGTCCGCGCCGCCATCGCCATGTATGCGACCGTGGTCGGCGTCATCTATCACCTGTTTCTACACGACACCTGGAACCCCCAGGGGTTGGCGTGGGTGGCGAACATCACCCTGCACTACGTCATGCCGGCCGCCATGCTGCTGGACTGGCTGCTGTTCGTGCCCAAGGGGCGGCTGCGCTGGATCGATGCGCTGAAGTGGCTGGCGTTTCCCGTCATCTACGGCGTCTGGACCGTGGTCCACGGGGCGCTGATCGGCTGGTATCCCTACTGGTTCATCGACATCGGCGCCCTGGGATGGGGGCTGGCGCTGCGCAATTTCGCGGGCCTGCTGGTCGTGTTCCTGGTGCTGGGGCTGGTCGTCGTGGCGCTGGATCGCGGGATCGGCCGCCGCGCGCCCCGCCCCATCGCGTCGTGAGTCAGAAAAAAAGCCCGACGCGAACGCCGGGCGAAAAGGTCGGTGATGGTGGGTGTCCTCGTACGGAAGACAGTCTCCTCATCCATTGATTTGGTTAATCGAATCTGAACGGTCAGGAAGCGGCCGGAAACCAGCTGGTCTGGCCCGCCCCGTCGGAGGCGCGCCACCAGAGGCGCCAGCCGCCGGCCAGCCGCTCGACCGAGACACCGCCTCCCGGCGTAGCGGGACCGGGGTCGAGGATGGTCACGCCGTCGATCGTCAGCGGGCCCGTGCCGGGCGGCAAGGGCAGGGTCCAGCGTCCCTGGGCGTCGGCGAGGGTCGACAGGGCCTCCCCGCCGGAGATCACGGCCACCTCGGCCCGCGGTGCCGCCCGGCCCGAGACGAGACGGGCCCGGCCGTCGCCGTCGATCGCGTCCAAGGCCCCCGCCGCGTCCAGCCGTCTGCTGGCCTGACCCACGGCCACCAGGGCGATGGGCCCGGCGGGATCGGCGGTGACCAGCAGGCGCGTTGGGGCCGGCTGGGCCTGTTGCCCTTGCTGGGACTGGACGTCGAACAGGGTGTCGGTGGCCGGGGCGGCGATCCGCACCCGGAACCCCCCGCTCTCGTCGGCGCCGACGGCATAGGCGACGCCGCCCGTGGCCCTCAGCACCACGCGACCACCGGGGTCGGCCCGGCCCGACAGCATCAGGCCGGAACCGTCGCGGCGCGCGGCCTCGATGCGCGGGGGCGTGGTCCAGCCCTCGACCTGGGGCCCGGCGGCCGGGGCGGGCCCCTGCGACTCTCCGCAGGCCGACAGCAGCAGGATACAACCCGCCAGCAGCCCCACCGCGATCCGCCGTTCCATCCCGCTCGCCATCGTTCTATGCACCACCTTCAGATAGCCGGGCCGGGCCCGTCTGTCTCTCCGTTCCCGTCCAGAGGTTTCATGACCGCACCGATTTCGATCCAGCCCTTCGACGGGCCGTCCGTCTGCTTGTTCTGTGGATCGTCCGATGCCGCCGACCCCAAATACACCGCCGCGGCGGCCGCCTTCGGCACCGCGACGGCCGAGGCCGGTTGGCGGCTGGTCTACGGCGGCGGGGGGGTCGGGCTGATGGGCGCCTCGGCGCGGGCGGCGCATGAGGCGGGGGGCCGGGTTCTGGGGATCATGCCCGGCTTCCTGCGCAGCCGGGAACGGCTGTTCGACGAGGTCGAGACGATTGTCGTCACCTCGATGCACGAGCGCAAACAGCTGATGTACGACCAGTCCGACGCCTTCGTCGTCGCCCCCGGCGGCGTCGGAACCCTGGAGGAGGTGGTCGAGCTGCTGTCGTGGAAACGCCTGGACCTGCATGCCAAGCCGGTGATCTTCCTGAACATCGACGGCTTCTGGGACACCTTCTTCGACCTGATGGAGCACAGCGTGGCCAGCGGCTTCACGCCGCAATCGTTCCTGCAGGCGTGGACCGTGTGCGACACGGTCGAACAATCGATCGCCCTGCTGGAGTTGGCGGACGAGACGCCTCACTTGAAACATGATCAGCGATAAGTAACCATCGGTCAGTCACGAGTGCGTGCGCTTTGAAAACGGTCATTGACAGTTTTCTTTGAATACGCACAGTGCCCTTATCCGAGACCGCGCCGGTCTCGCCAGACCGGAGCCTTCCCATGCGCGCCCTGTTGATCGCCGCCGCCCTGTTCGCCGCCGTGCCCGCCACGGCCCAGACCCCCGCCCCGACCCGCGCCGTCCTGGCCGATGCCGCCCAGGCCCCGTCCGGTCGCACCCTGATCGACGGTGCCGCCTGGCGCTGCGAGGGCACGACCTGCGTGGCCAGCGGCGGGGCTAGCCAGCCGGCCACCCGCGCCTGTCGTCGGGTCAAGGCCAAGCTAGGGGCCCTGACCGAATTCGCCTGGAAGGGTCAGACACTGTCGGCCGACCAACTGGCCGCCTGCAACGCCTGATTCCGATCGGGTCCGCACCGCGGATTTCTCTATTCTTCCGCTCATCCCGGCGAAAGCCGGGATGAGCGGAAATGGGTGCGGACCCTCGCTAGATCGTGTCGCCCGCCAGACGACGCGCGATCCGCTCGCGGCCGATCAGCGGGACGATGGTCGCCATGTCCGGGCCGTGCGCCTGGCCCGTCAGTATCAGGCGCAGCGGCATGAACAGGGCCTTGCCCTTGGCGCCGGTCGCCTCCTTGACCGCCGCAGTCCAGATCGACCAGGCGTTGGCCTCCAGCGTCTCGGGCAGGACGGTCAGCGCGGCCTGGGCGAAGGCGGCGTCCTCGATCACCGGCGTGACCGGACCCTGAACGATGCGGGCCATGTCGGCCACATCGTCGAACTTTTCCAGGTTTGCGCGGACGCCCAGCCAGAAGGGCTCCCCGAGATCGACCCCTTTTTCGGCCAGGCGCGGCCGGGCGGTTTCGTAATCCATTGCATGCAGCGCCTGGGCGTTCAGTCGGTCCAGGTCGGCGGTGTCGTAGCGCGCCGGTGACCGCCCCATCTTGGCGAAGGCGAAGCTCTGGCCCAGGGCTTCCACCGAGGCCGCGACCTCCAGCGGGTCCGAGGTGCCGATCCGGCCCAGGTGGCTGGTGATGGCGATCGGCTCATAGCCCTGATCGCGCATTTCTGCGATCGACAGCGAGCCCAGCCGTTTCGACAGCGCCTGGCCATCGGCCCCGACCAGCAGCGGCATGTGGGCGAAACCTGGCACGGTCGCGCCCAGGGCCTCGAAGATCTCGATCTGGGCACCGGTGTTGGTGACGTGGTCCTCGCCCCGGATCACGTGGGTGATGGCCATGTCGATGTCGTCTACCACCGACGGCAGGGTGTAGAGGAACAGGCCGTCCTCGCGGATCAGGACCGGATCGGACATCGAGGCCGTATCGACCTCGGCATGGCCGCGCGACAAATCTTCCCAGGCGACGCGTTTGCCGTCGAGCTTGAAGCGCCAGTGCGGACGGCGGCCCTCGGCCTCCAACGCGGCGCGGTCGGCGTCGGTCAGGTCCAAGGCGGCGCGGTCATAGACCGGCGGCAGGCCGCGCGCGAGCTGGACCTTGCGGCGGCGGTCCAGTTCCTCGCCGGTCTCGTAGCAGGGATAGAGCCGGCCCGCGGCCTTGAGCCGGGCGGCCGCGTCCTCGTAGCGGTCGAACCGTTTGGACTGATTGTAGCGTTCGTCCCAGACCAGACCGAGCCAAGTAAGGTCTTCTTCGATCCCCTGTTCGAACTCGGGTGTCGAACGGGCCAGGTCGGTGTCGTCTATCCGCAGCACGAACGAACCGCCTTGCCCCTGGGCGAACAGCCAGTTGACCAGGGCGGTGCGCACGTTGCCGACGTGCAGCTTGCCGGTGGGCGACGGGGCGAAACGGACCTTGACGGACATGGGCGGGCGACCTCGCAAACGAGGCGCGTCAGTCGGTCAGGGGGGGCGTGAAGTCAAGCATGGCTTGGTGAGACCGGGGCGTCATGATATGTCACGGACCATCATGAACGCGCCCGTCCAGATCAGAAAATCCGATACCGTCGAACGGCTGCGTCGGTTGGCCTCGCTGGAAGGCAAGACCATCACCGAACTCGTGGACGATATGGTGCGCGAACGGGACGAACGCCTGGTCGCGGCCCGCGAGGCGGATATCGAGGCGCGCCGGCAGGCCGTCGAGGAGATCGTCGCGCATTTCAACAGCCTTCCGATCGTCGGTCCCCTGCTGACCGATGACGACTTCTACGACGAGGACGGCTTGCCGAAATGATCGTCGATGCCTCGGCGCTCGTGGCGATCCTGATGCGGGAACCGGAAGGGCCGGACTTCCGCGAAATCCTCTTGCAGGCCGGTTCCGCTCATCTCTCTCCGGTTGGCTACTGGGAGGCCGCGGTTCGCCTGCATGGCCTTCGGGGCGACGCCGGAGTCGTCGATCTGGATCGATTGCTGGCCGAACTGTCCATCGAGGTGGTGCCGGCGACGTCTCGCACGGCCAAGACGGCGCAGATCGCGGAAGTCCGCTTCGGCAAACGCACCCCGGCCAGGCTGAATCTCGGCGACTGTTTCGCCTATGCTCTGGCCAGCGAACTGGGCGCGCCCCTGCTCTACAAGGGCGACGACTTCAACCAGACCGACATCCGACCCGCCGTCACCGGCTGAAGCCGGTCAGTCGTCGCGATGCACCCGTTCGCGGCGTTCGTGGCGTTCCTGGGCCTCGACCGACAGGGTCGCGGTCGGACGGGCTTCCAGACGGCCCAGGCCGATCGGTTCGCCGGTGTCCTCGCAATAGCCGTAGGAACCGTCCTCGATGCGGCGGAGCGCGTCCTCGATCTTGGAGATCAGCTTGCGCTGGCGATCACGGGTCCGAAGCTCGAGTGCCCGGTCCGATTCCGACGAGGCGCGGTCGACCAGGTCCGGATGGTTCTCGGTCTCGGCCTTGAGGTTGACCACCGTGCCCCGGGACTCGCGCAGGATGTCGTCGCGCCAGTCCAGAAGCTTCTTCTTGAAATAGGCCAGTTGCCGCTCGTTCATGAACGGTTCGCTGTCGCTGGGCCGGTACGGCATCGGAGCCGGTTTCGACATCATCGAGGCCAATGCGGTCATCGCACTCACACTCTCACCTGACGCCCCCCATGGCGCACGGACGCTATAGGCAGGTCCGCGAGTCGGAGCAATGCGGATCGCGCGTCCGTGATCGGTGAAATGGGGCGAGATCGTGGAAAAGTGACATTTCTTCCTCAGTCCGCTCGCGCATCTGGGGAAAACCCGTCGATTCTCGCGACCTTATGCCGCCGCGCGGCGCATCTCGGCCTTGGCCAGCTCGACCGCCGCGCGAAGGTCGATCTGGTCCAGCACCACCAAAAGCTCGGGCTCGGCCCCGTCCTCGCGGGCTTCGCGGGAGGCGCGGGCCAGGCGATCCAGCGCCCCCTCGCCCGTTTCGCCGGACAGCATCGCCAGCTTCAACTCCTCCAGCCGGTCCAGCAGGCCGTGGCCGCGACGGATCAAGCGGCGGCGGCGTTCGGTGACGTCCTCGACGCCCTGCAGAGCCATCAGGGCCGAGACATTGGCCACGCCGGCGACCGAGGGCGCCGATCCCGCCGCGCCCGCCGCCGGAGCCCCGCCGGCACCGGACAGGCTGAAGCCGGCGGGGGCGGACGGAGTCCGTGCCGCCGGGGTGCTCGTCGTCGGGCTCGTGGGGCCGGTGACCTTCATCGGGGATGACTCCAGACCATGGCGCACGATGGAATCGGCACCGTCACCGTTTGGTTAATGGGCGGGCAGATTCTGCCGCCCCTGCCCGCTCGCCAAGCCCACTCATCATTGATTTCGCATGACTTTTCCTCCGGCATGATCCTCGCAACGGGGTGAAGGCGTTCGCTTTCCGGGACCCCAGACGATGCAGAAATTTCTGACCGCCGCCGTCGCCGCCCTGGCCGTCATGGCCCTGGCCAGCCCGGTCGCGGCACAGTCGCGGATCAAGGACATCGCCTCGATCGAGGGCGTGCGGTCCAACCAGCTGGTCGGCTACGGCCTGGTGGTCGGCCTGAACGGCACCGGCGATTCCTTGCGCAACGCCCCCTTCACCCGCCAGTCGCTGGAAGGCATGACCGAGCGGCTGGGTGTGAACATCCGCGGGGCCAACGCCAACACCAAGAACACCGCCGCGGTCATGGTCACCGCCGAACTGCCGGCCTTCGCCACGCCGGGCGCGCGGATCGACGTCTCGGTGGCCAGCCTGGGCGACGCCAAGAGCCTGCTCGGCGGCCAGCTGATCGTCACCAGCCTGCAGGGCGCCGACGGCCAGGTCTATGCGGTGGCGCAGGGATCGGTACAGACCGGGTCGGTATCGGCCTCCGGCGGTTCGGGATCGTCGGTCACGCGCGGCGTGCCGACCGCCGGCCGCATCGCTTCGGGCGCGACGGTCGAGGCCGAGACCGGGTTCCAGCTCGATGCCATGAACGAGGTCCGCCTGACTCTGCGCAATCCTGACTTCACCACGGCCCAGCGCGTCGCTGCCGCGATCAACCAGACCTATCCCGGCACGGCCTTGGCCGAGAACGGCTCGGTCGTGGCCCTACGCGCGCCCGGCCAGTTCGGCATGGCCGGCTTCCTCAGCCGGGTCGAGAATCTGCCGGTCACCGTCGATACCCCGGCCAAGGTCATCATCGACGAGGTCAACGGCGTCATCGTCATGGGGAACGCGGTGCGCGTCTCCACCGTGGCCATCGCCCAGGGCAATCTGACCATCTCGGTCCAGGAACAGCCCTTCGTCAGCCAGCCCGAACCGTTCAGCGACGGCGAGACGGTGGTGGTGCCCCAGTCCGACGTGGCGGTGGAAGAGGAGCTGGGCCGCGAAATCCGGCTGGTCAACGGCTCGACCAGCCTGTCCACCCTGGTCAACGGCTTGAATGCCCTGGGCGTCAGCCCCCGCGACATGATCAGCATCCTGCAGGCCATCAAGGCGGCCGGCGCGCTGCAGGCCGACATCGAGGTGATGTGATGATCGAGGCGACCGCCCCCTCCGCGATCCAGGCCATCGCCGGCCCCGCGCGCGAGGCCAAGATGCGCGACACCGCCCGCGAATTCGAGGCCAGCTTCCTGGCCCAGATGATGAAGCCGATGTTCGACAGCCTGAACACCGACGGCACCTTCGGCGGCGGCCAGGCCGAGGCGACCTGGCGCGGTTTTCTCGTGGACGCCATGGCGAAACAGACGGCCAAAGCCGGCGGCATCGGCCTGGCCGACGTGGTCATGGCCGAGATGATCAAGATGCAGGAACAGGGCGCATGACCTCACAGACCGCGATGGCCTCTTCCGACGTGCGCCGCCTGCTGACCCTGACCGAACGGCTGACCGAACGACTGCAGACCGAGACCGCCGCCATTTCGCGGCACCGCGCCCAGGACGTCAGCTCGGGTATCGGCCAGACCCAGGAGATGGCCAATCAGTACCGCCGCGAATCGGCCCAGCTGAAGGCCGATCCCTCGATTCTGGCCGCCGCTCCGGCCAGCGAGCGGATGGCCCTGATTCGCGCGACCGAAACCTTCGAGACCGTGCTGGCCGCCCACGCCCGGGCCGTCGAGGCGGCGCGAGTCGTGTCCGAGGGCCTGGTCCAGACCATCGCCCAGGAAGTCGCCGCCGCCCGCGCGATGGGCACCGGCTATGGCGCGGGTGGACACGCCACGTCCGGTGATGGTCGGGCGGTCACGTTCAACCGCACGGCCTGATAGATTTTTTGCGCGATTTTAAGGGGTGTGGGTCAACCTAGCCCCATGTCCATGCAGGATCGCCTCCTCGGGTTCGCGCTCGCCTCGGCCGACCTTTTGATCGAGATCGACCCGCAAGGGATGATTAGCCTCGCCCTGGGGGCCCCACCCTTGCCCGGCCGGGATACGGCGCGGCTACACGGCGCGACGCTGGGTGACCTGATCGACCCCAATGACCGCGCCGCCCTCGAAGACCTGTTGTCGGGCCTGGCGACCGGCATCCGCAGCAAGCCACTCGGCCTGACCCTGCGCGACGACGAGGCTCACAGGCGGCCGGTCACGATGACGGCGCTGCGCCTGCCCGATCTGGCCCCGAACATCTCCTGTGCCCTTCAGTTCGGCCCGGTGCGCACCGTCGAGCCCCTAATGGAACCCGACGCCTTCGTCGATCGCGCCCGCCTGGCCCTGGCCACCGAATCCGCCAACCTGGCCGTGGCCTTTGTCGACGTCGGCGGGCTGGAGGCGGCAACCCAGACCGCGCCCAAGGCCGCGGCCCGCGTGGAATCGGCCATCCGCTCGGCGGCGGCCGAGGGCGGCGGCTCGACCCGGCTGGCCCCTGAACGGTTCGCCGTCATCCGCGACGCCGACGACCCCCGCGACCTGTCTGCCGAGATCGGACGCATCGGCCGCGACGAAGGCCTGAACCTGGTCGTCTCGATCGCCCAGAAGTCGCTGGAGGCCTCGGGCGGATCGCTGAACGTGCTGCGGGCCCTGCGCCTGGCCGTCGAGGGCTGTCTGAAGGACGGCGGGCTCGAGAATCCCGGCATGGCCTTCAGCACGGCGCTGGACCGCACCCTGAAGGACGCCGACCGGTTCCAGACCATGGTCCAGGACAAGGCCTTCGAGCTGCACTACCAGCCGATCGTCGATCTGGAGACCCGCGCCGTCCGCCATTTCGAGGCCCTGGCCCGCTTCGGTCGCAACGGCGAGCCCGGCGCGGTCATCCACATGGCCGAGGAGATGGGTCTGGTCGAGGGTTTCGACCTGGCCGTGGCCCAGAAGGCGCTGGGCCGGCTGCGCCAGTCCGGCGCCGGACTGATGAAATTCGCCATCAACGTCTCCGGCGCGTCGCTGGCATCCGACGCCTATGTCCAGGCCGTGCTGCGGATGACCGAGAACGACCCGGCCGAGCGCAAGCGGCTGGTCGTCGAGGTGACCGAAACCGCCGCCCTAGCCGACATCGCCGCCGCCAACCGGCGCTTGGGCGCGCTGAGGCAGGCGGGCATCCGCGTCTGTATCGACGATTTCGGCAGCGGCTCGGCCAGCTTCGACTATCTGCGCGGCCTGTCGGTGGACACGGTCAAGATCGACGGCCGGTTCGTGCGCGGGATCGAGCGGGACGAACGGTCGCGGACCCTGATCGCCCATCTGGTCGAGCTGTGCGGGGCGATGCAACTGACCACCATCGCCGAGATGATCGAAACCGAAGAGGCGGCCGAGATCGTCAAGGGGCTGGGCGTCGACCAGGGTCAGGGCTGGCTATTTGGCCGAGCTGAGCCGGAGCCCATCACCACACTGCCGACGGCCAAGCCGGCGGCACGGCGGGTCGGCGCGGTCGAGGGCTGGGGTTAGCGGCGGGTAGGCTGACGACGGGCGCGGACGGGAACGGGTTTGGGCTGGCGAGCCTTGGCGACGGCGAGCGCGATCAGCGAACCGGTCAGGGCGATACCCAGTCCCAATGCCGTGATCATGTCCGTCGAGCCTCCGTGTGACGCTGTGATGAAAGAATGGGACGCGATCCGGTTCCATGCAAGCCCGGATGCCGTGGTCATTTCGTGGCGGGCGTGAGAGGCTGAGGCCATGACCCGTGCCGCCCTCATCCTTTCCGTCCTCGCCGTGACTGTGTCGGCCTGCGCCACCACGCCCGAACCGACCGGACCGGCGGACTATCGCGAGATCGTGGGCCAGCCCCTGGCACCCGACGGACGGCTTTATGTCGATTGCCTGAAACAGGCCGCCGAGGCCGGTCGCGCGCAGCGCGGGACGGACGGCGAGGACGCGGAACTGATCCTGTTCACCTGCGACGGGGCGCCCGCCAAGGCCTTCTTCGACGCCCTCGGCCCTTGGAGCGCTGAGATCGGATCGGCCTTCCTGGCCCAGGGCCGCAGCTACCGGTCGACCGCCAGGGTCCAGCGGAACCTGTTCGGCGTCGATCACTGCAGCGCCCGCGACGGCGTCGATCACCGCTGTGTGCTGAGCTTCAACGCCGGTGACTTCCTCCGGCCCCGCGACTGAGTTTCCGTTCCCATTTTGTTCTTGCTGAAATCGGCGAACTGGTGCCCATATAGCGACGTCGGCCCGGACCTCTCCCCGGCCCTCCCGCGTTCCCGGATCACATGACCGAAAAGCACAACTTCATCCGCGTGCGCGGCGCGCGCGAGCACAATCTCAAGGGCGTGGACGTCGATATCCCGCGTGAGAAGCTGGTCGTGATGACCGGTCTGTCGGGCTCGGGCAAGTCGTCCCTGGCGTTCGACACCATCTATGCCGAGGGCCAGCGGCGCTATGTCGAGAGCCTGAGCGCCTATGCCCGCCAGTTCCTCGAACTGATGGGCAAGCCGGACGTGGACCTGATCGAGGGCCTGTCGCCGGCCATCTCGATCGAACAGAAGACCACCTCCAAGAACCCCCGCTCGACCGTCGGCACGGTGACGGAGATCCACGACTATATGCGCCTGCTGTGGGCACGGGTCGGCGTGCCCTATTCGCCCGCGACCGGCCTGCCGATCGAGAGCCAGACCGTCTCCATGATGGTCGACAAGCTGACCGCCCTGCCAGAGGGCGAACGTATCCTGCTGCTGGCCCCCGTTGTGCGCGGTCGCAAGGGCGAATACCGCAAGGAGATCGCCGAGTGGCAACGCTCCGGCTTCCAGCGGCTCAAGGTCGACGGCCAGTTCTATGCCATCGAGGACGCGCCCACGCTGGACAAGAAGTTCAAGCACGATATCGACATCGTCGTGGACCGGATCGTCACCAAGGCGGGGCTGGAAGGCCGATATGCCGACAGTCTGCAGACAGCGCTGGGCCTTGCCGATGGAATCGCCGTCGCCGAATGGGCCAGTGCGCCCGAGGGCGAGGAGCCTCGCCGCATCACCTTCTCCGAAAAGTTCGCCTGTCCCGTCTCCGGCTTCACGATTAGCGAGATCGAGCCGCGGCTGTTCTCGTTCAACAACCCGTTCGGGGCCTGTCCGACCTGCGACGGCCTGGGCAAGAAGCTGACGTTCGACGCCGACCTGGTCATCCCGGACCGCGACAAGACCCTGCACAAGGGCGCAGTCTCGCCGTGGTCGCGCGGGCCGTCGCCGCTCTACACCCAGACGCTGCAGTCGCTGTCGCGGCACTATGGCTTCTCGATGGACGTGGCCTGGCGCGACCTGCCGGACACGGCCCGGCAGGTGATCCTGCACGGGTCCAGGGGCGAGAAGATCAAGTTCACCTATGACGACAACGCCCGCAAGTACGAGACCTCCAAGAGTTTCGAGGGCGTGCTGCCAAACCTGGAGCGGCGCTGGCGCGAGACGGATTCGGCCTGGGTGCGCGAGGAACTGGGCCGGTTCCAGTCCGAGACGCCGTGTGAGGCCTGCGGCGGCAAGCGGCTGAAGCCCGAGGCCCTGGCGGTCAAGGTCGGTGCCGAAGACATCGCCGACATCTCCGGCCTGTCGATCTCCAAGGCCTTCCTGTGGTTCTCGACGCTGGAAGACCAGCTGACCGACAAGCAGATGGAGATCGCCCGGCGGATCCTGAAGGAGATCACCGACCGGCTGAGGTTCCTGAACAATGTCGGCCTGGACTATCTGAACCTGTCGCGGTCGTCCGGCACCCTGTCCGGCGGCGAGAGCCAGCGCATCCGCCTGGCGTCACAGATCGGCTCGGGTCTGACCGGCGTGCTCTATGTGTTGGATGAGCCGTCGATCGGCCTGCACCAGCGCGACAACACCCGGCTACTGGAAAGCCTGGCGGGCCTTCGCGACCTCGGCAACACCGTCCTGGTGGTCGAGCACGACGAGGAGGCGATCCTGACCGCCGACTACGTTATCGACATGGGCCCGGCGGCGGGCATCCACGGCGGCGAGATCTGCGCCCAGGGCACGCCCGCCGAGGTGCTGACCAACCCCCGCTCCCTGACCGGCAAATACCTGTCCGGCGAGGTCGAGATCGAACTGCCGCCCGAGGGCCGCCGCCCGGTCAACCGCAAGAAGATGCTGAAGATCAGCGGCGCGACCGGCAACAATCTGAAGGCCGTGACCGGCGAAATCCCCGTCGGCCTGTTCAGCTGCATCACCGGCGTGTCCGGCGGCGGCAAGTCCACCTTCACCATCGAGACGCTCTACAAGGCCGCCGCCCGCCGTCTGCACAATGCCTCAGACGCCCCCGCCCCCTTCGACCGGATCGAGGGGCTGGAGCATTTCGACAAAGTCATCGACATCGACCAGAGCCCGATCGGCCGCACCCCGCGCTCGAACCCGGCGACCTACACCGGCGCCTTCGGCCCGATCCGCGACTGGTACGCGGGCCTGCCGGAATCCAAGGCCCGCGGCTACGGCCCCGGCCGGTTCAGCTTCAACGTCAAGGGCGGGCGCTGCGAGGCCTGCCAGGGCGACGGCCTGATCAAGATCGAGATGCATTTCCTGCCCGACGTCTATGTCACCTGCGACGTCTGCAAGGGCAAACGCTACAATCGAGAGACGCTGGAAATCGTTTTCAAGGGCAAGAGCATATCGGACGTTCTTGACATGACAGTCGAGGAGGCCGCGCGCTTCTTCAACGCCGTCCCCTCGATCCGCGACAAGATGCTGACGCTGGAGCGGGTCGGGCTCGGCTATGTCCAGGTCGGCCAGTCGGCGACCACCCTGTCCGGCGGCGAGGCCCAGCGCGTCAAGCTGTCGAAGGAACTCAGCAAGCGGGCCACGGGCAAGACGCTCTACATCCTGGACGAACCGACGACGGGCCTGCATTTCGAGGACACCCGCAAGCTGCTGGAGGTGCTTCAGGAACTCGTCGAGGCCGGCAACACCATCGTCGTGATCGAGCACAATCTGGACGTCATCAAGGTCGCCGACTGGCTGCTGGACTTCGGCCCCGAGGGCGGCGACGGCGGCGGCGAGATCGTGGCCGTCGGCACGCCGGAACAGGTGGCGGCGAACAAGGCCAGCTGGACCGGGAAATACCTCAAGCAGGTGCTGGATCGGCACGAGACGCGGCGCAAGGCCCGGGTGGCCGAACTGGTCAAACCCGCCAAACCCGCGAAGGCCAAGCCCGCCCGCGCCAAGGCGAACGCCTAGCGTCATCATCTGTCGATTTGATTCTTCCCTTTGGCTCGTCATGGCCGGGCGTGCCCCGGCCATCCATACTCCGGTCACTCTACCTCAGGGCACCGACATACGACCCATTCGAGTTCCCTTCTCCCGTGTGAATTGATGGATGGCCGGGACAAGCCCGGCCATGACGGAATTGAAGTTGAGAGGGTGACTCAGGTCAAATGACGAACCATCCAGGCCTCAGTCGCCCATCCACCAGCGCATCGCGACGTCATCGAAGCGCCGATCGCCGATCTGTACCGAGCCGGTCAGGACGACCGCGTCCGAGCCGAGATTGCGCCGGGCCGTGGCCAGCGCCTCCGGGTCGAGACGCAGATCGACGCTGACGCCGCCCAGTTCGTCGCTCCGCCCCGCGAACCGCACCCGGTCGTCCGTCACGGCATAGGCGGTCGGCAGCACCCGAACGGTCACGCTGTGCGCCTCGCCGATCTCGGTCGCCACCATCGGGCTGGAGGCATCATCGAACTGGAGCATGACGGGCGCGAAGGTCTCGCTGCGCTCTCCCCCCGCCCAGGCGTCGAACTCCATCCCCTGACCCAGAAAGATGTGGTCCAGCCGATAGGTCCCGACCTGAACGTCCGAGGTCGGCATATAGTAGCCCGACACGTCGTCCCGGACCGTGTGGACGAAGGCCGCGCCGGGCTCGGGCGGAGCCGGCGGCTGCGGCGCGACCGGCGGCGGCGGCTTCGGGCGCCGCTGGACGGTCCTCGCAACCCGTCAGCACCCCCAGTGCTGCTAATGTGGCCGCCACCGCAAACGACCGGCTTCTCATCGGTTCAGCCCCGCGTCCAGTGCCCGAAACGACGCGATGGCCAGTTCGGTCGCGCTGGTGAAAACGGCCGGATCGACCTTGTCGAAGTCGTCGGACGGTCGGTGGTAGTCGGCGTGGTAATCGACGCCCAAATAAAGGAACGGCAGGCCCGCGCGATAGAAGGCGGCGTGGTCCGAGGCCTCGACCCAGTTGTTCGCGCCGGTGTCCTGGGGCGTGTCCTTGCCGAAGGCCAGGGCGACGCCGCCGACCGGCGAGATCGTCTCCAGGAACGGTTTCAGCGTCGGGTTCTGATAGGTGCCGGTGACCCACAGCCGGCTGTCGGTCTCGGCGCGGGCCGTCATGTCGAAATTCAGGTTCAGGGCGATCGACGCCAGCGGCACCGGCGGTACGGCCACGAAATGCTTGGCGCCCAGCAGGCTGCGCTCTTCGCCGTCCAGCAGGGCGATGATGACGTTGTGCTCTGGCGGAGTCTCCTTCAGCCGGCGCGCCAGTTCCAGCACGGTCGCCACGCCCGAGGCGTTGTCGTCGGCCCCGTTGTAGATCTCGCCGCCGGTCATGCCGACGTGGTCGTAATGGGCGGTCACCACGATGTATTTGTCCGACACCCGCGTGCCCGGGATCAGGCCCAGGATGTTGGTGCCGTTGAAGGTCCGCGTCCCCTCCGGCGCCCGCCCCTCGGCCGAGAACGGCTGCAACCGGCCCAGCGGCGGCGCGGCCACGCCCATCGCCTCCAGTCGCGACACCAGATAGGCCCGCGCCCGCTCTCCGCCCGGCGCGCCCGTGTCGCGCCCTTCCATGTCGTCTGCCGACAGGATGCGCAGGTCGGCGATCAACTGGGATTCGGCGGTCGCCGGCGCGGCGGCCGGCGTCTCGGCCTCCATCGTCGGCGAACAGGCCGCGACCACCAGGGCCAAGAGCGGCAGGACGGCATGCGCCAGGCGCGGCGACAGGGTCAGGGACATGCGGGGCTCCGGCGTCTGATACGCAAGGCTTAGCGCCCCGGCCCCGCTTCGTCCCTTAAATCTGTGTCATCCGGCTGGCCCGCCGCGCCGCCGGTGCTAGACAACGGGGCCGAGCCGCCGCGAGCCGATCCATGTCCGACCCCGCCGTCGAAAGCCTGAGCCCAGCCGAGGCCCGCGAGGAACTGGCGCGCTTGACGACCGAACTGGCCCGCCATGACACCGCCTATCACCAGAACGACGCGCCCGAGATCACCGACGCCGACTATGACGCCCTGAAGCACCGGGCCTTGGCGATCGAGCACCGGTTTCCCGAACTGACGATGGCCGACAGCCCGTCCCAGGTCGTCGGCGCGGCGGTCTCGGCCCAGTTCGCGCCGGTGCGGCACGGCGTGCCGATGCTGTCGCTGGACAATGCCTTCGACGCTGGCGAGGTGGCCGATTTCGTGGCCCGCATCCGGCGCTTTCTGAAGCTCCCCACCGACGAACCGGTCGCCTTCGTCGCCGAGCCCAAGATCGACGGCCTGTCCGCCAGCCTGCGCTTTGAGGACGGCGCGCTCGTGCGCGGCGCCACGCGAGGCGACGGCCGCACCGGCGAGGACGTGACCGCCAACCTGCGCACCCTCGACGACATCCCAGAGCGTCTGTCCGGCACCGGCTGGCCCGAGGTCATCGAGGTGCGCGGCGAGGTCTATGCCCCCAACGACGCCTTCGCCGCCTTCAACGCCGCCGCCGAGGCGGCCGGCCATCGCACCTATGCCAACCCCCGCAACTTCGCCGCCGGGTCGCTGCGCCAGAAGGATGCGGCGATCACGGCCAAGCGCCCCCTGCGTTTCTTCGCCTACGCCTGGGGCGAGGTCTCGTCGCCTTTCGCCGAAACGCAGGCCGAGGCCCTGAAAGCGTTGGAAACCTGGGGCTTCCCGGTCAATCCCCGCTCCGCCCGCGTCGAGGATACCCAAGGCCTGATCGCCCTCTACGACGGCCTGCAAACCGACCGCGCCACCCTGGGCTATGACATCGACGGCGTGGTCTACAAGGTCGACCGGTTAGACTGGCAACAGCGGCTGGGCTTCGTCGCTCGCACCCCCCGCTGGGCTATCGCCCACAAATTCCCGGCCCAGCAGGCCCAGACGGTGCTGGAAGGCATCGACATCCAGGTCGGTCGCACCGGATCGCACACCCCGGTCGCCCGCCTGCATCCGGTCACGGTCGGCGGGGTCGTCGTCCGCAACGCCACCCTGCACAATGCCGACGAGATCGCCCGGCTGGACGTGCGGATCGGTGACACGGTCACCCTGCAACGCGCCGGCGACGTCATCCCCCAGATCCTGAACGTCGTCGATCCGGACCGCCCCGGCCGCACTGCCCCCTACGATTTCCCGACCACCTGCGCCTGTCCGCTGAAGACCCCGCTGGTCAAGGAGACCAATGCCTCGGGCGTCGAGTCCGTCGTGCGTCGTTGCACCGGCGAGCTGGCCTGCCCGTTCCAGCGCATCGAACACCTGAAGCATTTCGTCAGCCGCCGCGCCTTCGACATCGAGGGGCTGGGCGAAAAGCAGCTGGTCGCCTTTCACGAGCGCGACTGGATCAAGGAACCCGCCGACATCTTCCGCCTGGCCCGCGACGAGGCGCGGCTGGCCGAACTGCGCGTCGAGGACGGCTATGGCGAGACCAGTGTGCGCAACCTGGTCGCCGGCATCGATGCCCGCCGCACCATCGGCCTGGACCGCTTCATCTATGGCCTGGGCGTACGCGACATCGGGGAGCAGACCTCGATCGTCCTGGCCCGCGCCTCTGAGACCTGGCCCGCCTTCGAGGCCGCCTGCGTCGCCGCCTCGTCGGGGATCGCCTCGGAGGCCTGGGTCCGCCTGTCCGAAGCCCATGCCGTCTCGCCGCGCGTGATCGCCACCCTGGCCGCCGCGACCCCGCCCGCCGCCGATCCCTGGCCCGAAGCCCCGCTGGACCAGAAGATCGCCCTCGCCTTCCCCGGCCTCGCCGCGCCGGCGCGGCGCGGCCTGGCCGGCCTGGCCGAGACCTGGACCGATCTGGTCGAACTGGCGCGGGTGGCACGCGACGACGGCCCGTCCGACGCCCTGGGCCAGATCGCCGGGGTGGCCGGGGTCGGCCCGGTCGCCGCGCGCGCGCTGGCCCTGTTCTTCCGCGAGCCGCACAACCGGGCCATGGTCGACCGGCTGGTCGAACAGATGGACCGGATCGAGGACGCCGAACGCCCCAAGACCGACACCGCCGTGGCCGGCAAGACGGTCGTCTTCACCGGAGCCTTGGAACGCTTCACCCGCGACGAGGCCAAGGCGCGGGCCGAGAGCCTGGGCGCCAAGGTATCGGGGTCGGTGTCCAGGAAGACCGATTACCTGGTCGCCGGTCCCGGCGCGGGATCGAAACTGGCCGAGGCCCAGAAGCACGGCGTCGCGGTCCTGACCGAGGACGAATGGCTGGCGCTCATTGGTTAAGACAGATTGACTCGCGCGGCGTCACCGGCGGCGATGCCATCGATCGCGGCCAGATCCCTTGCCATCGCGCACAGTGCACGGTTCTATCCCACCCGATCCAGGGGAGGACCACAGAATGATCCGCAAGATGGCGTGCCGGCTGGCGCTGGCGACCGTGCTTCTGACGACCACCGCGCCGATGGCCCTGGCCCAGGCCCCGACGCCCGAGCGGCGCGAGGTCGGCACTCTGGTCTTCGACGGCATCCCCGCCATCCCGCCCGAGCTCAAGCCCCAGATCCAGCGCTATCGCAACGCCCGCTCGGCCGGGTTCCAGGACTGGCTGGCCGACGGCTCCATGCTGATCACCACCCGGTTCGGCGAGACCGCCCAGGTCCACCGCGTCGCCGCCCCCGGCGCCGACCGTCGCCAGCTGACCTTCTTCGCCGAGCCCATCGCCAACGCCACGGCCATCCCCGGCGCGTCCGATCGCTATGCCTATGCCCGCGACACCGGCGGCGCCGAGTATTTCCAGATCCACGTCGCCGGCCTGGACGGCAGCGAGACCCCCCTGACCGAACCCGGCACCCGCAACCAGAGCGTCGAATTCTCCGGCGACGGCCGCACCGCCTTCTGGAGCCAGGTCCGCCCGGGCGAACCGGACTACGACATCGTCGCCGCCGACCTGACCCAGCCCGGCCAACGCCGCACCGTCTATGAAGGCACCGGCCTGTGGTCCCCCATCGACGCCTCGGAGGATGGCTCTCGGTTGCTGATCGGCAAATACATCTCGGTTCAGGACAGCCAGCTGTGGCTGCTCGATACCGCCACCGGCCAGGCCACCCGCATCCGCGACAGCGCCACCCCCGTCTCCTACGGCGACGCCCAGCTGACCCCCGACGGCCGCGCGATCATCACCACCAGCGACGAGGGCTCGGACTTCCAGCGCCTGATCCAGATTCCGCTGGACGGCGGCGACCCCATCCCCCTCAGCGGCGACATCCGCTGGGACGTCGACAGTTTCGACCTGTCCGACGACGGCCGCGTCCTGGCCTATGTCACCAACGAGGACGGCTTCTCCAAGGTCCACGTCCGAGACCTGCGCACCCGCCGCGCCCTGCCCCAGCCCGAACTGCCGGTCGGCGTCGTCGGCGACGTCGCCTTCTCGCCGGACGGACGATCCCTCGCCATCAACATGTCGACTCCCGCCTCGTCCGGCGACGTCTGGACCTGGAACGTCATGGGCGGCGAACTGACCCGCTGGACCCAGTCCGAGGTCGGCCCCGTCGACGCCGCCACCTTCGTCACCCCCGAACTGGTCCGCTTCGACTCCTTCGACGGCCTCAGCATCCCCGCCTTCGTCTATCGCCCGACCGCCGGCGAGGGCCGCCGCCCCGTCATCATCGACATCCACGGCGGCCCAGAGGGCCAGTCCCGCCCCGGCTTCAACACGACCTATCAGCAATGGGTCGCCGACCTGGGCGCGGCCGTGGTCGTCCCCAACGTCCGCGGCTCCACCGGCTACGGCAAGACCTATGTGGCCCTCGACAACGGCCCCCTGCGCCAGGACTCGGTCAAGGACATCGGCGCCCTGCTGGACTGGATCGCCACCCAGCCGGACCTGGACCCCGAGCGCGTCGTCGTCCACGGCGGCTCCTACGGCGGCTTCATGGTCCTGGCCTCGCTCGCCGCCTATCCGGAACGCCTGGCCGGCGCTGTCGACATCGTCGGCATCTCCAATTTCGTCAGCTTCCTGGAGAACACCGAAGGCTACCGCCGCGACCTGCGCCGCGCCGAATACGGCGACGAGCGCGACCCGGCCATGCGCGTGATCTTCGACGAAATTTCTCCCCTGAACCTGACCGACCGCATGACCAAGCCCCTGCTGGTCATCCAGGGTGCCAACGACCCCCGCGTCCCCCGCTCCGAGGCCGAACAGATCGTCCGCGCCGTGCGCGACGACGGCCGCGACGTCTGGTACCTGCTGGCCATGGACGAGGGCCACGGCTTTCGCAAGAAATCCAACGCCGACGCCCAGGCCGAGGTGACGAACCTCTTCCTGCGCGACGTCTTCGCTCTGGAAACCCCGACGGCGGCGGGCGCGCAGTAGGCCCCACGGGACCGCTTGCGACCCCCATCTAATGGGTGTACAAAAATAGCGATGGAAGTCGAGTTCGATCCTGCCAAGGACGCGACGAACATCGTCAAGCACGGACTGTCTTTGCGGGCGGCCGAAGGGTTCGATTGGGACACGGCTCTCGAACGTGAAGATGATCGTTTCGACTACGGCGAGGTTCGGTTCGTCGCCTTGGGATGGATTGGTCGCCGACTGTATGTGTTGGTCTTCACTGACGGTTCGCATGAAGAGGCGGTCCGCGCGATCAGCCTGCGTCCGGCGGAAAAGCATGAGGTGAGATACTATCTTGACCGAGTTTGATCCGAAGGTTCACGACGACAGCCCGTCGATGGATACGGCTTTCATGTCCGGTATGAAGCCCTCCCGACGCGGACGGCCGAAGCTGGAGACGCCGAAAGTCGAGGTCAAAATCCGCCTGGACGCCAAGACGGTCGAGCATCTGCGTGGCAGCGGGCCAGGCTGGCAAACCCGCGTGAACGCCCTGCTTGGCAAGCTCGTGGCGACGGGACGAATCTAGGGGCGGCGCACGATGTTCCGGGCTCGACCTCAATCGCACAATGCGTTTCAGTTCGGCGGCCGGGCTGTTCGGACTGAGCGGCGCTGTTAGGGTTCATCCGACAGCCTCCCCGCTGAAAGAGACGCCCATGTCCCCTGCCACCGACGACCGCCTGCGCGACGAGGTCCGCCTGCTGGGTGGCCTGCTGGGCGAAGTCATCCGCGACGAGGGCGGACAGGACCTCTACGAACGCATCGAGGCCGTGCGACAGGCCTCGGTCGCCTATCACCGCGACCCCCAATCCCACGGCGCGTCAAAACTTGAGGCCCTGCTCAAGGACCTCTCGCTGGACCAGGCGGTGGGCCTGGCCCACGGCTTCGCCGCCTTTTCTCTGCTGGCCAATATCGCCGAGGACCGGGCCGGAAAGCGCCGCGCCCAGGCCCAGGCCGCCGAAGGCCTGCGCGCCGACACCCCCGAAGGTGCCCTGGCCAAACTGGCGGAAGCCGGCCGCACGCCCGAGGACGCCCGCGCCCTGCTGGCCCAGGCCCTGATCTCCCCCGTCCTGACCGCCCACCCGTCCGAGGTGCGGCGCAAGAGCGTGATCGACCGGATCGCCGCCGTGTCCGACCTGCTGGACGCCCATGACCAGGCCGACCTGACCACCCCACCCGACGCCCTGACACGCGCCCTTCGCCGCCAGACTGTGATCCTGTGGGCCACGCGCCTGGTCCGCACCACCGGCCTGGTCGTGCAGGACGAGATCGACACCGTCGTCTCCTTCCTGGACCGCATCTTCCTCAAGGTCGCGCCGGAACAGCTCGCCGACTGGCGCAGACGGCTGGACGCCCCCGACCTGCCCCCCTTCATCCGCATCGGCGCCTGGGTCGGCGGCGACCGCGACGGCAACCCCAATGTCGACGCCGCCGCGCTTCAGGCCGCCCTCGCCACCCCCGCCCGCGCTGTCCTTCGCCACTATCTGAACGCCGTGAACACCCTGGGCGCCGAACTCAGCCTGTCCGGTTCCCTGGCCGGGATCAGCCCCGACCTCGCCGCCCTGGCCCAGGGTTCTGGCGACGCCTCCCCTCACCGGGCCGACGAACCCTACCGCCGCGCGCTCAGCCAGATCTATGCCCGCCTCTCGGCCACCCACCCTCTGCTGACCGGCGCGCCCGCCCCGCGCCCGGCCCCGTTCGACGCCCCGCCCTACGACGGCCCTGACGCCTTCCGCGCCGACCTGGCCATCCTCCAGGCCAGTCTGGTCGCCAGCCACGGCGAGGTCTTCGCCGACGACAGCCTGTCCGCCCTGATCGCCACCGTCGACGTGTTCGGCTTCCACATGGCGACCCTGGACCTGCGCCAGAACGCCGACGTCCACGAACGCGTCGTCGCCGACCTGCTCAAGGTCGCCGGCGTCGAGACCGACTACCTCTCGCTGGACGAGGACGCCCGCTTCGCCCTGCTCTCGGCCGAACTGAAATCCAGCCGCCTGCTGTTCAACCCCTATGCCGCCTACACCGAGGAGACGCTCAAGGAGCGCGCCATCCTCCTGGCCGCCGCCGCCGGCCTGGCCCGCTACGGCCCCCAGGCCATCCGCACCCATATCGTCTCCAAGACCGACGCCGCCTCCGACCTCTTGGAGGTCTATCTCCTGCTCAAGGAAGTCGGCCTGTTCCGCCCTGACGCGCCGGACGCCTGCCCCATCCAGGCAGCCCCCCTGTTCGAGACCATCGACGACCTGCGCGCCGCCCGCCCCACGCTGGAACGCCTGCTGACGGACCCCTCCGCCCTCGCCGTGGCCCAGGCGCGCGGCGTCCAGGAAGTGATGATCGGCTATTCCGACTCCAACAAGGACGGCTCCTACTTCACCTCGACCTGGGAGTTGCACGAGGCCAGCCGCGCCCTGCTGGAGGTGACCCAGGCCCACGGCGTCCGCCTGCAACTGTTCCACGGCCGGGGCGGCGCGGTCGGGCGGGGCGGCGGCTCCAGCTTCGCCGGCGTCCTGTCACAGCCCACCGGAACGGTCGCCGGCCGCATCCGCATCACCGAACAGGGCGAGGTTATCGCCAACAAATACGGCGACCCCGACGTGGCCCGCCGCAACCTCGACGCCCTGACCGCCGGCACCCTGCTGGCGTCGCTTGCCCGCAGCCCCGACGACGCCCTGACCGGCACCCATGGCCCCACCGCCGCCGCCCTGTCCCAGGCCTCGATGCGCGCGTACCGCAGCCTGGTCTATGACACCCCCGGCTTCGTCGATTACTTCCGCGCCGCCACCCCGATCGCCGAGATCGCCGAACTCAAGATCGGCTCCCGCCCCGCCTCCCGCACCTCCTCCACCGCCATCGAGCACCTGCGCGCCATCCCCTGGGTGTTCAGCTGGTCCCAGAGCCGGGTCATGCTGCCCGGCTGGTTCGGCTTCGGCTCGGCCGTGGTGGCCGCCGATCTGCCCGAACTCCAGGACTTGGCCAAGGCCTGGCCCTTCTTCCGCACGGCCATCCAGAACCTGGAGATGATCATGGCAAAGTCGGACATGACCATCGCCCGACGCTACGCCCGCCTGGTCCCCGACGCCAACCTCGGTGCCTCGATCTACGGGGAGATCAAGGCCGAGTGGGACCGCACCCGCGACGCCGTCCTCGCCATCACCGGCCAGACCGAACTTCTGGACGGCCAGCCCGAACTCGATCGCCTGATCCGCCTGCGCATGCCCTATGTCGAGCCGCTCAACCACGTCCAGATCGAGCTGATCCGCCGCCGCCGCGCCGGCGACACCGACCCCCGCGTGCGCGAAGGCATCCTGCTGGCCATCAACGGGGTCGCGGCGGGCCTTCGGAACAGCGGCTGATCCTGACCGAAATGTCATGACGCCGAGGACACGAACCGTCCCGATTTCGCCTCAGCTGCCACATCCCCACGAAACCTGAGGGTTCGACAAGGCAACGTCGCCGCCAGAGCGACGCCCCCGTCAGGAGCCCTCGCCATGAAACCGTTCGCCGCCGTCCTCGCCTGTGCCCTTCTCGCCGCCGGCACAGCATCAGCCCAGACCATCAGGATCGACACCAGCGACCTAGACCTGTCGCGTTTCGAGGATCTTTCCATCCTCGATCAGCGGGTCGAAACCCGGGCCCGCAAGACCTGCCGCTGGGCCCGCCGCATCGGCAGCCGAATTTCCGACACGGCCTACTGCCTCCAGGCCTTCCGCGCGGAGGTCGAGCGCCAGCTCCCGCCCTCCAGCCGGTATGAGTATGCCCGCGTCCGCTCGAGCCGCGTCGCGCTGTGATGCAAACGAAAGGGGGGGCGACCGCGTCGCCTCCCCTCGCCGTCCTCAGCTGACCGGGAAGCCTCGGACCCGCAGCAGGGCCGCCACGTCCGGGTCGCGCCCGCGGAACCGGCGATAGGCCTCGCCGCGGTCCGAGGAATTGCCCTCGGCCAGGATGATCGACTTGTAAGGCCCGGCGATGGCCGGATCGAACACATCGCCCGAAGCCTCGAAGAAGGCCCAGGTGTCGGCGTCCATCACCTCGGACCACAGATAGCTGTAGTAGCCGGCCGAATAGGCGTCGGAGGTGAACAGGTGATTGAACTGCGGCAGACGGTGTCGCATCACGATCTCGCGCGGCATGCCATAGCGGGCCAGGCTCTCCCGCTCGAAGGCGTCGATATCGGTCGGCGGCGTGGCCTGGGTATGCAGGTCCATGTCGACCAAGGCCGACGACAGATAGCTGACCGTCTCATAGCCCTGGTTGAACGTCGAGGACGCCTCGATCTTGTCGACCAGCGCCTGGGGCATCGGCTGTCCCGTCTCGACGTGCTTCATGTAGCCGTCCAGGATCGGCCGGCTCAGCACCCAGTGCTCATGCACCTGCGACGGATATTCCACATAGTCGCGCGGCGTATTGCCCAGGCCCGGATAGGTCACCTTGTACGACAGATAGTGCAGCGCATGGCCGAACTCGTGGAACAGAGTCTGGGCGTCATCCAGCGAGATCAGGATCGGCTCGCCGCCCTCGGCCTTGATGAAGTTGTTGTTGTTCGAGACCAGCGAATTGTCGCCGCCGTCATAGGCCCAGCCCAGCCGATAGCTGGTCATCCAGGCCCCCGACCGTTTGCCGGGGCGGGCGAAGTCGTCGGAATAGAACAGGCCGACATGGCTGCCGTCCGACTTGTTCTTGACCTCGAACACCTCCACGTCCGGATGGAAGCCGACCACGCTGCCGGCCGGCACCTTGGTGAAGGTGAAGCCGTACAGGCGCTCGGCCATGTAGAAGGCGCCCTGTTTGACGGCGTTCAGCTCGAAATACGGCTTCAGCTCGTTCTGATCCAGGTCGTACTTCTGTTTGCGGACCTTCTCGGCATAGTAGAGATAGTCCCACGGCTCGATATCGTGCCCGGCGATGGCCCGCATGTCGGCCACTTCCTGGGTCACCCTCGCCTTGGCCGGTTCCCACACCCGCATCATCAACTCGCGCGCCGCGTCCGGCGTCTTGGCCATGGTGTCCTGCATCCGCCAGTTGGCGTGCCGTTCGAAACCCAAGAGCTTGGCCCGCTGGTCGCGCAGCTTCACGATCTCGGCGATCAGGGCGTTGGTGTCGTTGCGGTCGCCGTTGTCGCCGCGATTGACGAACTTGGTCCAGACCTGTTCGCGCAGCGCCCGGTCGTCGGCGAAGCTCAGGAACGGGTCGACGCTGGACCGCGTGTTGACGATCACCCAGCCCTGCAGATCACGGCTGCGTGCCGCCGAAGCCGCCGCCGCCTTGTTCGAGACCGGCAGTCCGGCGACGCCCGCCTCGTTCGGGATCACGGTCCAGGTGTTCTCGTCCGCCACGACCTGCTGGCTGAAGCGCGTGAACAGGCCCGACAGCGCCGTGTTGATCCGCCCCAGCTCGGCCTTGCCCGCCGCATCCAGCGCCGCGCCGTTGCGCATGAACTGGTCCCGCGTTCGCTCGGCCACCCGCGTCTGCTCCGGCGACAGGCCCGCCTGGCGCGCATTGTCCGCCACCGTCTTGATCCGGGTGAACAGGGCCTCGTTGAAGGTGATCTCGTCCCCGGCGGCCGACAGCAGCGGCGACACCTCGGTATCGACGGCCTGATAGTCATCCGACCCGATGTTCTGGGTCATCACCCCGAAGATGCTGGAGGCACGGTCCAGCGGCTCGCCCGCCATCTGATAGGCCACCATCGTATTGGCGAAGGTCGGCGGCTCGGGATTGCCGGCGATGGCCTGGATCTCGGCTTTCTGCAGCTCGATCCCTTCCAGCAGCGCCTCGCGCAGCTTGGGCGCGGTCACCCGATCCCACGGCGGCACGCCCTCATAGGGGCCCGTCCACTCCTGCAGCAGCTCCGCCCGCGGCGTCTGGGTCGGCAGGACCGCGCGGGCGATCCGCGCGTCCTCCTCAAGGGTGGCGGCACTGGGCGCCCCGGCTCCCCCGATCATGCCGTTTGAGGCGCAGGCGGCGAGCGCCATCAGGCTGCCCCCCGCGATGAGAAGCTGGCGTCTGTGCATGGAAAACTCCGTTCCGAAATCATTTCGACACGTGACATAGGCCGATCCAAGCTGAGCGTCACCTGAACGAGCCGTAACGATGTCGTGGCCGCCGACCGCAAATACTTGACTCTGGCGAAGGGACATCTATATGCGGCTCCGTTCGGGACAGGATTGGCGATACGCGCCGCCCGCTCGCCCAGAGACAGGGCGGTTCCGCAGCGTAACCCCTGGCGCCCGCCGATCGGGACGCCGTTTCTCAGTCCCAAGGACACATGACCGAGTTTTCCAAGCTGGGCCTCTCGCCCACGACCCTCAAGGCGGTCGAAGACACCGGCTATACCGAAGCCACTCCCATCCAGTCCCAGGCCATCCCCGTGGCCCTGGCCGGACGCGACGTGCTGGGCATCGCCCAGACCGGTACCGGCAAGACCGCCGCCTTCACCCTGCCCCTGATCGACCGGCTCTCCAAGGGCCGCGCCCGCGCCCGCATGCCCCGCGCCCTGGTCCTGGCCCCGACCCGCGAACTGGCCGATCAGGTCGCCGCCTCATTCGAGAAATACGCCAAGGGCACGAAACTCTCCTGGGCCCTGCTGATCGGCGGCGTCTCCATGGGGGACCAGGTCGCGGCCCTGAATAAGGGCGTGGACGTCCTGATCGCCACCCCCGGCCGCCTGCTGGATCTGTTCGAGCGCGGCAAGATGCTGCTGACCGGCGTGGAACTGATGGTCGTCGACGAGGCCGACCGCATGCTGGACATGGGCTTCATCCCCGACATCGAGCGCATCTTCAAACTGACGCCGCCGCGCCGCCAGACCCTGTTCTTCTCGGCCACCATGCCGCCCGAGATCACGCGCCTGACCACCCAGTTCCTCAAGGACCCGACCCGCATTGAGGCCTCGCGTCCTGCCATGACGGCCGAGACCATCACCCAGTACCTGGTCCGCGTCCCCAACTCCGACCCCAAGACCAAGCGCGCCGCCCTGCGCGCCCTGATCGCCCGCGACGACGTGCGCAACGGCATCGTCTTCTGCAACCGCAAGTCCGAAGTCGACGTCGTCGCCAAGTCGCTGAAGCAGCACGGTTTCGACGCCGCCCCGATCCACGGCGACCTGGACCAGTCGCTGCGCATGAAGACCCTGGCCGCCTTCCGCTCGGGCGAACTGAAACTGCTGGTCGCCTCCGACGTCGCCGCCCGCGGCCTGGACATCCCCGACGTCAGCCACGTGTTCAACTATGACGTCTCCCACCACGCCGACGACTACGTCCACCGCATCGGCCGCACCGGCCGCGCCGGCAAGCTGGGCCAGACTTTTATGATCGTGACCCCGGGCGACGACAAGTCGCTGGATAAGGTCCTGAAACTGATCAAGATGGCTCCTGAGGAACTGGTGCTCGACATCGACTGGGGCAGCGCCGGCGGCTCCGCTTCCCGCCGCCCGGTCGCGGATCGCGCCAGGGCTGAACGCCCGACCGCGACCCGCGAAACAGGCGAGTCTCCCGCTACCGAAGCCCCCCGCAGCCGCAGCGCGCGCAGCCGCCGCTCCCGCGCGGAAGGCGTCGAAGCGCCGATCGAAGCCTCGGTCGTCGCGGCACCCATGCTCGACGCCCCCGCCGCTTCGACCGACGAAGCAGCGCCCCCGGCCCGCCGCTCGCGCAGCCGCCGACCGACCCGGACCGCAACGCCGTCGGCACCCGCGCCGATCGAGGCCACCCCGGCTCCGATCGCCGCCCAGGTGCCCGCTCGGCCCACAGCCGAGCCCCAACTGCGCCAGGCCGATCGCCGCCCTGGTGGACGCGAAGGCCACGACGCTCCCCCGGCCCGCGAGGGCAAGGGATTCGGCGGCGACATCCCGGCATTCATGCGTCGTCCAGCCGTAATCTCCGGTTGATTTCGGTTCTCTATAGGCACTTTTTTCGCGCCGTTTAACGGCCCGTTACGGAAGCTGACCATACTGTGGCGTCGAGCGGCCCTTGATCTGGGTTCGCGACAGGAAGCTCGCATGACGACGCAGGTCGAGACCGCCCTAAGGGGCCCCGAAGCCTTCGCCCTGGCCCGCCAGGCGCTGACGGAGATGGAGGCCGCCAAGGTCTGGCCGACCCCGCTGAATTTCGAGCTTTGGCTGCACTACCTCGGCGACCCCGAGGGCCCGCTGGGCCGCGAGATGCGGCGGCTGCTGTCGGCGGACGCCGCCTTCACCGAGGGCACCTCGGAAATGCTGGCGGCCGAATACCTGCCCCGCGGTCGCCTGTCCGAGGAAATCCGCGACGCTGGCGCGGTCCTCAACCGCGAACTGACCAGCGTCTCGGACGCCATCGCCAAGGCCCAGAAATCCCAGGCCGCCTATGGCGTGACCCTGGCCACAGCCTCGGCCGACATGGACAAGGTCGCCGAGCCCGCCGACCTCAAACAGGTCGTCAGCGGCCTGAGCACCGCCACCACCCGCGTCCAGCGCGAGAATGCTACCCTGCAAAAGCGTCTGGAGACCTCGACCAAGGAGGTCGCCCGCCTGCGCGAACACCTGGAACAGGTGCGCCGCGACGCCATGACGGACGCCCTGACCAACTTGGCCAACCGCAAGGCGTTCGACGAGGAACTGCTGCGCGCCTGCGACCAGGCCGACAAGGACAGGAAGCCCCTGACCCTGGCCGTGCTCGACATCGACCATTTCAAGCGGTTCAACGACACCTGGGGCCACCAGACCGGCGACCAGGTCCTGCGCTATGTCGCCAGCGTGATCGGCCGCGTGTCCAAATGCCCTCGCGTAGCGGCCCGCTATGGCGGCGAGGAATTCGCCATCATCTTCCCCGGCGAGACCGCCGCCGTCGTCGAGGCCGCCTTGAACGCCATCCGCGAGGAAGTCGGCAGCCGCGCCCTGCGCCGCCGCTCGACCAGCGACGAACTCGGTGCCGTCACCCTGTCCGCCGGCTTGGCCCAGCGCCGCCCCGGCGAGACCGGCTCCAACCTGCTGGACCGCGCCGACGAAGCCCTCTACGCCTCCAAACGGGCGGGCCGCAACCGCGTCACAGACGCCGAGACCCTGCCGGCCGCCGCCGCCGCCGCCTGACCCGCTAGCGCGGCGCGCGGACCATGGCATAACAGCCCGATGCGCAGTTTCGCCTTCGCCGTCGCCTACTGGACCCTGTCGGTCCTCTACACCCTGATGGCGGTCGCCGCCGCGATCCTGCCCGGCCGCCACGCCACCGCCTGGATCATCCGCCGCTATGTGAAACGCATGGTCCAGGCCATGCGCCTGCTGGCCGGGATTCACATCCAGGTGCGCGGCAAGGATCGCCTCCCGACCGGCGCCTTCATCATCGCCTCCAAACACCAGAGCTGGGGCGACGGCTTCGCCACCTACGACCAGTTCGACGACCTGGCGTTCGTCACCGGCGACCATCTGGAGAAGTTTCCGCTGCTGGGCACCGTCCTGCGCAAGCTCGGCGCCATCGTCGTCAACAACTGCGGCGGCCGAGAAGCCCGCGACTCCCTGAAACAGAGCGGGGCCACAGCCCACCGCGAGGGCCGCCGAATCCTGATTTATCCCGAAGGCAACCTGGCCAAGGTCGGGGAGAAATTCCGCTACCGCTCCGGCGTCTGGCACATGTATCGCGACTTCGACATGCCGGTCGTGCCCCTGGCCTCCAACCTCGGCCTGTTCTGGCCGCAGGAAGCCTACCGCAAACACCCCGGCACCGCGACGCTGGAGTTCCTCGACCCGATCCCGACGGGCTTGGGCAAGGAGGAATTCCTCGAACGGCTCGAAGCCGCCGTCGAAGGCAAGACCGCCGAACTGATCGCCGAGGCCACGGGTCGTCCGCTCACCCCCGCCGTCCGGGTGCCGACACCGGACGAGATCAAGCGAGCCCAGACCGCTAAATTCCCTTCTCCCCTTGTGGGAGAAGGTGGCTCGCGCAGCGAGACGGATGAGGGGTCACACAGTCGGCAGTCATAAGGGTCTTCGACGCCTCACGGACAAGCCGGTGTGCCCCCTCATCCGTCAGGCTTCGCCTGCCACCTTCTCCCACAAGGGGAGAAGGACGTCCGTCACTCAGCCGGAATGACCGCCCCGTCGTACTTCTCGGCGATGAAGTCCTTGACCGCTTGACCCCGCAACGCCGTGGCGAGCGCCTGGATGCGCGGATCGTTCTGGTCCTCGGTGCGGGTGACCAGATAGTTCACATAGGGGCTGTCCCCACCCTCGATGGTCAGGGCATCCTCGCGCGGATTCAACCCGGCATCCAGCGCATAGTTGGTATTGATGACCGCCATGTCGACCTGGTCCAGCACGCGCGGCAGCGTCGCCGATTCCAGCTCGCGGAAGCGCAGGTTCTTCGGATTGTCGGCGATATCGCGCAGGCTCTGGGACGGATTGGTCGCATCGTTCAGCCGGATCAGCCCCGCCGTCTGCAACAGGATCAGCGAGCGCCCGACCGAAGACGCATCGTTGGGGATCGCCACCTCCGCCCCCTCCGGCAGGGCCGCCAGCGTCTCGAACCGCCGCGAATAGGCCCCCAGAGGCTCGACATGGATACCCGCCACGGTCACCAGGGTCGCGCCGCGCGCCGCGTTGAACTCGTCCAGATAGGGTTTGGTCTGGAAATAGTTGGCGTCCAGCCCGCCCTCGACCAGCTGGGTATTGGGCTGGACGTAATCGTTGAACACCCGCACCTCGATCGGCGTCCCCGCCTCGGCCAGGCTCGGGGCCAGGAACTCCAGGATTTCGGCATGGGGCACGGCGGTCGCCCCCACGATCAGCGGGCCGGTACCGTCGGCCTTCTCCGTTCCCTGCCCGCAGGCGGCGAGGGTCAGGGCGGCGGCGGCGAGCAGCAGGGAACGACGGAGCATGGAAAACCTCGGGGAGGAGGACGGGAGAATGAAACCTTAGCGGTGCGAGACCCTAGCGACCAGCCGGTCCCCGACCATCTGCAGAACCTGCACCAGGACCAGCAGCAGCACGACCGTCACCACCATCACGTCGGTCTGGAATCGTTGATAGCCGAACCGGATCGCCAGGTCGCCCAGCCCGCCCGCGCCGACCACCCCCGCCATCGCCGTATAGCTGACCAGGGCGATGGCCGTGACCGTGGCCCCCGCGACGATCCCCGGCATGGCCTCGGGCAGGAGCGCCCGCGTCACGATCTGAAAGGTCGATCCCCCCATCGCCTGGGTCGCCTCGACCACCCCCTTGTCGACCTCGCGCAACGCCGTCTCGACCAGCCGCGCATAAAAGGGCGCGGCCCCGACGACCAGCGGCGGAATGGCCCCCGCCACCCCCAGCGACGTCCCGACCAGCAGCACCGTCACCGGCAGCATCACGATCAGCAGGATGATGAACGGCACCGACCGCAGCACATTGACCACGAACGACAGCACCCCGTTCAGCACCGGATTGGCCGCCAGCCGCCCCTTGCCGGACAGGTACAACAGTACCCCCAGCGGAATCCCGAGCAGAACCGTCAGGACCATCGAACCGCCCAGCATCAACAGGGTGTCCCGCGTCGCCCGCCCGATCTCGGGCCAGTCGATATTGACGAGAAAGCCGTCCATCACGCGGCCTCCACCACAACGCCGCGCGCGGTCAGTTGCGCCATCGCCGCGTCCGCATCCCCGCCGGTGAAGGCCACGACCAGCTGGCCGTACGGCTCGCCCCGGATGCGGCTGATCCGGCCCGACAGGATCGAATAGTCCACCCCCACCGACCGCGCGACGCGGCTCAGTTCCGGCTCATAGGTCGACCCGCCCCGGAACGTCAGCTTGGCCACCCGCCCCCCGGCGGGCACGACCGAGGCGTCATAGGTCTCGCCCCCCTCGCCTTCCGCCAGCATGGCCCGGGTCACCGGCGACTTCGGATGCAGGAACACATCGGCGGTCGCCCCCTCCTCGACCAGCCGCCCGTCCTTCAGCACCGCCACCCGGTCGCAGACCCGCCGCACCACCTCCATCTGATGGGTGATCAGCACGATGGTCAGGCCCAGTTCGCGGTTCAGCCCGTCCAGCAAACTGAGAATGTCGTCGGTCGTCTCCGGGTCCAGGGCGCTGGTCGCCTCGTCGCACAGCAGCACCTCCGGCCCGCACGCCAGCGCCCGCGCGATCCCGACCCTCTGCTTCTGCCCGCCCGACAGCTGCACCGGATGCTTCTTCGCATGTTCCGCCAGCCCCAGACGCTCCAGCAGCTCCGCCGTCCGCCGCTCGACCTCGCCGCCCGGCCGACCCTCCAGCCGCAGCGGGAACGCCACGTTCTCTTCGATCGTCTTGGCGTTCAGCAGGTTGAAATGCTGAAAGATCATCCCGATCCGCCGCCGCGCCGCGCGCAGCTCGGCAGGGTTCAGCGCCGTGATCTCCTGATCGCCGACGAACACCCGCCCGGCATCCGGCGTCTCCAGCCGGTTGATGGTGCGGATCAAAGTCGATTTGCCCGCACCGGACCGCCCGACCACGCCGAACACCTGCCCCCGCGCGACCGTCAGATCGACCGCGTCCAGCGCCACGCGCTCGCCCGCCGCGCTGCGATAGCGCTTGGTGACCCCTTCCAACCGGATCATTCAGTCGGTCTCGAGCGCCGCGGCGGGAATGATGGTCACGCTCTCGCCGCACCCACAGGCGTCGGTCTGGTTCGGATTGCGGAACACGAATTTCGACGCCAGCCGCGTCGTCTCGAAATCGATCTCCGACCCGATCAGAAACAGCACGGCCTTGGGATCGACCAGGATGGTCACCCCCTTGTCCTCGACCACCTCGTCCAGTGGCTCGATGCCTTCCGCATAGGCGAACGTATATTCCTGGCCCGCACAGCCGCCGTTCTTCACCCCCACCTTCAACCCGACATAGGGCTTCTCGGCCCCGTCCATGATCTCGCGCACCCGCGCGGCGGCGGCCTCGGTCAGGGTCACGACCTTGGGGCGCGGGCGGCGGGGACGGGTGGTGGTCACAAGGTCGGTCATCAGAACATGTTCAAGGCCAGCTTGGCCTCGTCGCTCATCTTGGAGGGGTCCCAGGGCGGATCGAACACCAGATTGGCCCGCGCCGACTTGATGCCCGGCACGGTCATCACGGCATCCTCGATCCAGCCCGGCATCTCGCCCGCGACCGGGCACCCCGGCGCCGTCAGGGTCATGTCGATCAGCACATCCTTGTCGTCCGACAGATCGACCTTGTAGATCAGCCCCAACTCATAGACATCGACCGGAATCTCCGGGTCGAACACCGTCTTCAGCGCCGCGATCAGATCGTCGGTCAGCTTGTCGATCTCGGCCTGATCCAGGGCCGCCGCCTTCGGCGCGTCCCAGGCCTCGGCGAAGGTCTCGCTGTTGCTGATCGTTCCGTCCATCTGGCTCACACAAAGAATTCCCGCGCCTTGATCAGCGCGTCCACGAAGGCATCCGTATCCTCCACGGTATTATATAGGGCGAAGCTGGCCCGCGCGCTCGACGTGATGCCAAATCGTTTCGACAGCGGCTCGGCGCAATGCAGCCCCGCCCGCACCGCCACCCCATACCGATCCATGATCTGGGCCACGTCATGGGCATGGGCGTCGGCCACGGTGAAGGTCAGGATCGCCCCCTTGCCGGGCGCCTCGCCGATGATCCGCAGCCAATTCGCCCCCGCCAACCGCGCCACCGCGTGGTCGTAAAGCGCCCGCTCATGCGCCGCGACCGCCACGCGATCGAACCCCATGAACCACTCCAGCGCCGCCCCCAGCCCGATCGCCTCCAGGATCGGTGGCGTCCCCGCCTCGAACCGATGCGGAATGTCGGCGTATGTGACGGCATCCTCGGCCACGGTCGCGATCATCTCGCCCCCGCCCTGATACGGCGGCAGGGCCTCCAGCGCCGCCCGCTTGCCGTACAGCCCACCGATCCCGGTCGGCCCGTACAGCTTGTGCCCTGTGAACACATAGAAATCGCAGCCCAGCGCCTGGACATCGGGGCTGCAATGCACCGCCCCCTGGCACCCGTCGACCAGCATCAAGGCCCCCGCCGCATGGGCCAGATCGGCGATGGCCCGCACGTCGTTCACCGTGCCCAGCACGTTCGACATATGGGTCACCGCCACCAGCCGCGTCCTGGGCCCGATCATCCCGGCCAGCGCCGCCATGTCCAGCGACCCGTCGTCCAGGACCGGTGCCCATTTCAGCACCGCACCCCGGCTCTCGCGCAGCATGTGCCAGGGCACGATATTGGCGTGGTGCTCCATCTGGGTGACGACGATCTCATCCCCCGGCCGGATCGACGGCCCGATTCCTGCCGCCACCAGATTGATCGCCTCGGTCCCGCCCTTGGTCCAGACGATCTGCTCGGGGCTCTCGGCGTTCAGGAACCGCGCCACGGTCTCGCGCGCCTGCTCGAACGCCTCGGTCGTCTCATTGGCCAGGGTGTGCAGCCCGCGATGGACATTGGCATACGACCCCTCCATCGCCGCCGTCAGGGCGTCGATCACCGCCCGCGGCTTCTGCGCCGACGCCGCCGAGTCCAGATAGACCAGCGGCCGACCGTTCACCGTCCGCGACAGGATCGGAAACTGCGCCCGCGCCGCATAGGGATCGAACCGCGAGGCCGTGATCAAAGGCGTGCCGTCAGCCATGCCCTCACCCCCTCTCTCGCGCCTTCGTGCGCGATCCGGTCCACCACCTCGAACAGGAAGGCCTGCGTCAACAGCGCCCGAGCCTCATCCGCCGGAATGCCCCGCGACTGCATGTAGAACAGCGCCCGCTCGTCCAGATTCCCGACCGTATTGCCATGCGCGCATTGCACGTCGTCGGCATAGATCTCCAGCTCCGGCTTGGCGTCCACCTCCGCCCGCTCGCCCAGGATCAGCGCATGGTGCCCCATCCGCGCATCGGTCCCGTCGGCCCCGCGCTCGACCACGATCTTGCCCTGGAAAACCCCGCGCGCGGTGTCGCGTACCACGCCCTTGGTCAGCTGAGACGTGACCCCGTTCAGCCCGCCGTGCCGCACCACGCTGGTCAGATCGGCGTGCCGCTCGCCCGACAGGGCATAGAGCCCGTCCAGCGTCACATCCGCGCCCTCGCCGCCGTGGGCCAGATGCGTCTCGTGCCGCTGCAGCTTCGCGCCGCCGGTGATCGTCGTCTGGCGATAGACCGCGCCCGGTGCCGCCTTCACATTCGCCACCGCGACCGAGATCGCGTCCGCCGGTTCATCGACCAGCACGATCCGGCTCACCTCGGCCCCTGCCGGCACGTCCAGCTCGATCCGGTAGTTGGCCACATAGGCCGACCCCGCCCCCTCATGGCTCTCCAGCAGGGTCAGCCGCGCCCCCGGCTTGACCGCGATCCGCACCGAGGCCGAATGCCCCGTGCCCACCGCATCCGATACGAACCTCAGCCGCAACGTCTGCTCGCCCGAGGCCACGAAGGCGTCCGCCCCCACCGCCCGCCCGTTGGCGAAGGCGATCTCCTCGCCCCCCAGGTCCGCGAACGGCCCGCCCGGCGCGATCTCGATCGCGGGCGACGGCGCAGGCGTCTCGCGCAGCACCCGGCGCAGGTCGGTATATTTCCACGCCTCCACCCGCCGCGTCGGGAAGGTGGACGGATCGCGCAGGTCGACCAAACTCATATCCTTTCCCCCTTGCGGGGAAAGGTGGCAGGCGGAGCCTGACGGATAGGGGGTGCGACACCGCCCTCAACGCTAAAGCGCCCGTCCCACGATCCGGCCACACGAAGAACACCCCCCATCCGAGCGGCTCCGCCGCCCACCTTCCCCCGCAAGGGGGGAAGGAAACGCAAGCCGGTCACGCGGCGACCGGCAGGTATCGATCATACCCTTCCGCCTCCAGCTGATGCGCCAGTTCCGGCCCGCCCGAGGCCACGATCCGTCCGGCCGCGAGCACATGCACCCGGTCCGGTTTGATATAGTCCAGCAGCCGCTGATAGTGGGTGATCACCAGCATCGCCCGCTCCGGCGAGCGCAACGCATTGACCCCGTCGGCCACGATTCTCAGGGCGTCGATGTCCAGCCCCGAATCCGTCTCGTCCAGGATCAGCAGCGACGGCTCCAACAGCGCCATCTGCAGGATCTCCATCCGCTTCTTCTCGCCGCCCGAGAAGCCGACGTTCAGCGGCCGCTTCAGCATGTCGAAATCCATCTTCAGCGCCTCCGCCGCCGCCTTGACCAGCTTCAGGAACGCGGGCGCCGACACCTCCTCCTCGCCCCGCGCCCGCTTCTGCGCGTTCAGCGCCGTCCGCACGAACGTCAGAGCCGGCACGCCGGGGATCTCGATCGGATACTGGAACGACAGGAACACGCCCTTGGCCGCCCGCTCGGCGGGTTCCAGCCCCAACAGGTCCTCGCCGCGCCAGTCGACCGAGCCCTCGACGGCCTCATACCCAGGCCGCCCCGACACGGCATAGCCCAGCGTCGACTTGCCCGCCCCGTTCGGCCCCATGACGGCATGCACCTCGCCCGCCGGAACGTCGAGCGACAGGCCCTTGAGGATCGGCTTGTCGCCGATGGTCACTTGGAGATTTTGGATGGAGAGCATTCAAGCGGACTCGGGAATGGGGTGAACGCGAGATAGGTCCTGCCGCGCGTCATAGAAGGCGACGATGATCACTTCGGCGTCGGTGACCTGATAGACAATTATCTTCTTCCAGTGGGTAAGGCTCAGCTCCCTGAGGCCCGGCCATCGCGCGGGCCGATAGGCGAACGGATGCGGGGCGAGTTCATCGGTCCGCGTAATCGTGTCAGCGAACGCGCGCTTGGCGAGTTCTTCATCCCGCCCGGCGATCCGGATCAGCCAGGCCAGGCGCTCGCGCTTCGCCTCGAAGGCCCAGCGAACCGTCCTCACCATCCGAAATGCTTGCGGACCTCGCCGCTGGCTTCCTCCTGCGAGACGGTGCGGCCTTCACGCGCATCGGACAAACCCGCTTCGATCATCGCCCGTTGTTCGCGGCTCAGCAAATCGCCGAACGCGTCGGCCCCTTCCAGCAGCGTCGATGTCATCAACGCTTCGACTGATGTGCCACGTTCCCTTGCCTCATCGGCATAGGTGTCCGCCATGTCGTCGTCGATATGGAGCGTATAAGCCTTCATCGCTATCGTCCTCACCCGTATTTGGCCCGCCAGTGGGCGAACAGTTCTTCCTGATCGATCTCGTCCCCGCGCTCCATAGCGGCGATCCCCTCGGCGACCAGCTGATCCGCGTTCTCACGCATGATGGGCAGTTCGGCCGCAAGGCTCCACGGGTCGATGGAGGACTTCGAAGTGGTCATGACGATCTCCTGCCGCCAGCGTACCACATCGCCGCCTTCCCCGCCCCGTTCGACCCCATGACGGCGCGCGCCTCGCCCGCCGGAACGTCGAGCGTTCGGCCCTTGAGGATCGGCTTGTCGCCGACGGAGACGTGGAGGTTGGAGATGGAGAGCATGGTCAGTGGCGGGCCTTCAAATGGAGATCGTCGCCGACCTCGCAGAGATATCGAACCTGATCGGCAGAAAGAACGACTGTGGCGTCAGACCATGCGTGGAGTTTTTCGTCGATCTCCAGCCAAAGGCGACTGGTATCGCCATCGGGTGCCCCCAACACGACCAGCCGCGCGCCCGGTGTGATCTCGATAGGGGCTGCGTCATCCTCGAAGTATTGCACCACCGGCTGAATCGGAGTCACGACAGAAAGTACTCTCAGCGCGCACCCGTCGGCGTCGTACGTCGTGCCGTCGAACCACATCACCTTCGAGCGGCGGATAAGCAGGTCGTCGGCAATCGTCACCCCACACTCCCTTCCAGACTGATCGCCACCAGCTTCTGGGCCTCGACGGCGAATTCCATCGGCAGCTTCTGCATCACGTCGCGCACGAAGCCGTTCACCAACAGCGCCACCGCCTCCTCCTGCGATAGCCCGCGCTGCTGCGCGTAGAACAGCTGGTCGTCCGACAGCCGCGTCGTCGTCGCCTCGTGCTCCAGCTGGGCCGAGCCGTTCCTTGCCTCGATATAGGGCACGGTGTGGGAGCCGCAGTCGCCGCCGATCAACAGGCTGTCGCACTGGGTGAAGTTGCGCACGCCCGTCGCCTTGGGATGCACCGACACCAGGCCGCGATAGGTCGAGTCCGACCGCCCCGCCGAGACCGCCTTGGCGATGATCCGCGACTTCGAGTTCTTGCCCAGGTGGATCATCTTGGTGCCGGTGTCGGCCTGTTGCCGGCCGTTGGTGATGGCGATGGAATAGAATTCGCCCGAGCTCTCCTCGCCCTTCAGGATGCAGGACGGGTATTTCCAGGTCACCGCCGACCCCGTCTCCACCTGGGTCCAGCTGACCTTGGACCGATCGCCCCGGCAATCGGCGCGCTTGGTGACGAAGTTGTAGATGCCGCCCTTGCCCTCGGCGTCGCCGGGATACCAGTTCTGGACCGTCGAATATTTGATCTCGGCGTCGTCCATGGCGACCAGTTCCACCACGGCCGCATGCAGCTGGTTCTCGTCGCGCATCGGGGCGGTGCAGCCCTCCAGATACGAGACATACGACCCCTTGTCGGCGATGATCAGCGTCCGCTCGAACTGTCCCGTCTGCGAGGCATTGATGCGGAAATAGGTCGACAGCTCCATCGGACACCGCACGCCCGGCGGGATATAGACGAACGACCCGTCCGAAAACACCGCGCTGTTCAGGGCCGCGAAATAGTTGTCCGAGACCGGCACCACCGATCCCAGATACTGCCGCACCAGATCAGGATATTCCCGCAAGGCCTCGGAAATCGGCATGAAAATCACGCCGGCCGCCGCCAATTCCTTCTTGAAGGTGGTGACCACCGACACGCTGTCGAACACCGCGTCCACCGCATATTTCGGCGCGCCCTCGACGCCCGCCAGCACCGCCTGTTCCTTCAGCGGAATGCCCAGCTTCTCATAGACGGCCAGCAGGTCCGGATCGACCTCGTCCAGCGACTTTGGCCCGTCCTTCTTCTTGGGCGCGGCGTAGTAGAACAACTCCTGATAATCGACCGGCTCGTACTTCACCGAGGCCCAGGTCGGCTCCTCCATCGCCAGCCACCGTTCATAGGCGGCCAGACGCCATTCCAGCATCCATTCCGGCTCGCCCTTCTTTTCGGAGATGAAGCGCACGATCTCGGCGTTCAGCCCCTTGGGCGCGAACTCGGTCTCGATGTCCGAGGTGAAGCCGTGCGCGTATTTCTCCAGCGCGGCGACGGCGTCGATGGTTTCCTGAACGGCGGCCATGGCTTAGGCGACTTCCTTCTCACGCGCCGCGATCCGCGCGCGATGCTTGGCATATGATGTCATCCAGGCCTCGGCGAACCGTGACCAATCGTCCTGAACCGTGCCCCAGCCGCCGGACGCCCTCAGCCCCCCGCTCGCCAGGTCGAACCGCCCCATGGCCGAGATCGCCCGCGACGGCTTGGTCTTGCCCGACGAACAGGCGCTGCCCGCCGAGACCATGATCCCGGCCAGATCGAGGGTGATCAGCTGCTGCGGGCTGTCCCAGTCGGCCACGGCCATGAACAGCGTATTGGGCAGCCGCTCGGCCCCGCGCCCGATCACCGTCGCCCCTGCCGCGATCACCACAGCCTCCGCCGCGTCCCGCCACGCCTGATGCGCCGCCGCCATCGGCAAGTCCCGTGCCGCGCAGTCCGCCGCCGCGCCGAAGCCGGCGATCCCCGGCACATTCTCGGTCCCCGCCCGCATCCCGCGCTCCTGCCCGGCACCGTGCAGGATGCGCACCGCCGCCAGCCCCTCGCGCAGCACCAGCGTACCGACGCCCTGGGGCCCGCCCAGCTTGTGCGCCGACAGGGTCAGACTGTCCGCCCCGAGCGTGCGCAGATCGACCGCCACCTTGCCCGCCGACTGGATCGCATCGACATGCAGCCACGCCCCCGCCGCCCGGCACAGCGCCGCGGCCTCGGCGATCGGCTGGATCACGCCGCTCTCGTTGTTGGCGTGGTGGATCGCCACCATGGCCCGGCCCGGCTTCTTCAACAGCTCGGCCAGCCGCCCCAGCGACACCACCCCCTGCCCATCGACCGGCAGCACCTTGACCGGCCTGCCCGACACCTCCGCCGCCTCGGCCACGCACGGATGCTCGGTCGCGCAGACGATCAGCCGCTCGCAGCCCGCCGCGATCGCGCTGGCCACGGCCTGGGCATTGGACTCCGTCCCGCCCGACGAGAACACCACCGAGGTCGGATCGGCCCCGACCAGATCGGCCACCTGGCCCCGCGCCGTCTCGACCCGCGCCCGGGCCCGCCGCCCGGCCGCATGCACCGCCGACGGATTGCCGTTGTCGGCCAGCGCCCGCGCCATCACGTCCTGAACCTCGGGCCGCACCAGGCCCGACGCATTGTAATCCAGATAGACGGGCCTCATGCCGCCGCCTCCAGCCTGGTCATCGCCGGCACCCGCCGCCGGTTGCCGGTCCGGTTCAGCACCACGTCCTCCAGCGACACCCCCGCCAGATAGGCATGAATCTCGGCCCCCAGGTCCTCCCACAGATTATGAGTGATGCACCGCTCGCCGCCCATCATGCAGCCCTTGGGCGAGGAATGGGCCACGCACCGCGTCGCCCGGATCGGCTCGTCGACGGCCAGCACGATCTCGGCCACCACCGTCGCGGACGCCGTCTTGGCCAGCCGATAGCCGCCGCCCGGCCCGCGCACACTCTTGACCAGCCCGCTCTTGCGCAACCGCGCGAACAGCTGCTCCAGATAGGACAGGCTGATCTCCTGGCGCGCCGCGATCTCGGCCAGGGACACGGCCCGGCTCTCGCCGTTCTTGGCCAGATCGGCCATCGCCATCACGGCGTATCGTCCCTTGGTCGACAGACGCATCGTGCACCCTCAAAAATCTCGCGCTTTTCGGGGCCCTTGTGCTAAGACCCGCGCCTTCTGACAGGCGGCTCGCGTGGCCCGGACTTAGAAAGTCCTACCTCTGCGGTCAAGTATTCCACCGCCCTGAAACGACGATTGAACGGATTATTCGAGCCCTATGCCTGAAGTCATCCTGCCCGGCGCCTCCGGCCGCATCGAGGGCCGCTATTCCCCCGGCAAGCGCGCCAACGCCCCGATCGCCCTGATCCTGCACCCGCACCCCAAGGCGGGTGGTCATATGAACAATCCGGTCGCCGTGACCCTGTTCCAGCTGTTCCAGAAGCGCGGCTTCGCCACCCTGCGCTACAACAGCCGCGGCGTCGGCAAGTCCCAGGGCGAGTTCGACAGCGGCATCGGCGAACTGGCCGACGCCGCCACCGCGCTGGATTGGCTCCAGTCCCAGAACCCCGCCGCCAGCCAGACCTGGGTCGCCGGCTATCAGTTCGGCGCCTACATCGGCATGCAGCTCTTGATGCGCCGGCCCGAGACGGACGGTTTCATCTCCGTCTCGCCCCCATCGAACATCTACGACTTCAGCTTCCTGGCCCCCTGCCCGGCCTCGGGTCTGTTCCTGCACGGCACGGCCGACACCATCGTCCCCCCGGTCGAGGTCGAGCGCGTCGTCAACAAGCTGCGCACCCAGAAGGGCATCGTCATCGACTACGAACTGGAAGAGGGCGCCACCCACTTCTGGCAGGACCACGTCGATGCCGTCGATCGCCGCGTGGGCCTGTACCTGGACAAGCGGCTGGAAGAGAACCCGGCGTAGCGGGGAAGCTCCTCTGGTGCTAAAGGTTGAGCATGTGAGGAGCGGATGTCATGGACCGCATCAATCTAGCCGACGCCGAAGGACACCTCAGTGAACTCGTGGACCGAGTGTCTCAGGGCGAAACCATTGATCTCGTCCGCGATGGCGAGACCGTAGCCCGTCTGAGTGCGCCGAAGCGCCTCGTCCCGCCAACCAACCCGCAACCGTTTGATTGGGCCGAGTTGGAGCGCTTGACGAGCAAGATGACGCCGCAATCCGAAAGCGCTGGAGATTTCATCCGACGCATGCGTGACGAAGGTCGCTATTGAGCGTCTATCTCGACGCGTCAGTGCTGGTCGCGTCTCTGACGCGCGAGACGCGATCACATGACGCCAAGACGTTTATTCGATCTCATCCGCCTCTCGACGCCGCTTTCAGCAGCTGGACCCTGGCCGAAACCGTGTCCGGGCTCGCCAAGAAGGTCCGGGAAGGCTCGATGTCGGAGCCCGATCTCATTGCCGGCATGCGCTTGGTTGACCGGTTCCCGAACGCGCATTCCCGCACACCAATCGCCGAAACACATTTCCTCATCGCTCAGCGTCTGAGTTTTCTTCATCAAACCGGATTGCGCGCCGGCGATGCCCTGCACCTCGCGATCGCCGCAGACTACGGCTTGCCGGTGGTGACCTTCGACAAAGGGCTGGCTTCAGCTGCCCAAACGCTCAAATACGCTGCTATCCTACTCTGACGAGGAGCATGCGACGTCTGCGGAATGCCGCGCGGAAAGCGCTGGCCCGAACACCCGCACGAAACTGGCCTTCAGCGCCGCATCGACCTCGCCCATCGTCACCGGCCGACCCAGATCGACCAGGCTGGTCACCCCATGCTCGGCGATGCCGCACGGCACGATACCGCCGAAGTGGTCGAGGTCGGGCTCCACGTTCAGGCTGATGCCGTGGAAACTGACCCACTTTCGCACCTTCACCCCGATGGCCGCGATCTTGTCCTCGCGTGACCAGCCCGCCCCCTTTCGCTCGACCCAGACCCCGACCCGTCCCTCGCGCACCCCGGCCTCGACGCCGAACTCGCCCAGCGCCCCGACGATCCAGGCCTCCAGCCCGCGCACGAAGGCCCGCACGTCCTTGCCCCGCGCATTGAGGTCCAGCATCACATAGGCCACGCGCTGGCCCGGCCCGTGATAGGTGAACTGCCCGCCCCGCCCGGCCCGGTGCACCGGAAATCGCCCGGCATCCAGCAGGTCGCCGTCCTTGCTCGACACCCCGGCCGTATAGAGCGGAGGATGTTCCAGCAGCCACACCCGCTCGGCCGCTTCCCCCGCCGCGATGGCCGCGACTCGCGCCTCCATCTCGGCCACGGCGGTCTCGTAATCGACCAGCCCCTCGGCCAAGACCCATTCCACCGCCCGGCCGTCGGCGCGATGCAGGGGCGATACGGTGGCGCTTAACGGCTCAGAAAGCATGATGGTCTCAATGTGGGGCCAAGACGATCCATGCAACACCCTGCCGACCCCAAGTCCCCAGTATCCGAGTTCCCCATGAGCCAGATCGAAGCGGTCGACGTCGAAATCTCGGTGGTCCTGGGGCGCTCCGTGCTGCCCATGGCGCAACTGCTGAAGATGGGCCGCGGCGCGGTCATCCCGCTGGACGCCGCCGAGACCGACGAGGTCTGGATCCTGGCCAACAACCACCCCGTCGCGCGCGGCGAGATCGAGATCCGCGACGACCGCATCGCCATCACCGTCACGCGGGCGGCGGATGTCTATGACTTTATGGCCGGAGCGGCATAAGGCGGGCTTGGGGCTTCGGGCTTGGGGAGTTGCTGTGGCTGACCCGATGATACGCGGCTATCGCGACCTTCGCGTTTGGCAGACGGCGATGGACATCGCCGTGTTGACCTACGAGATCACCAAGACTTTCCCGCGCGAAGAGCTGTTCGGTCTGACATCGCAAACGAGGCGAGCCGCCGCATCGATCGCCGCGAATATCGCAGAAGGCTACGGGCGCGGTACAAGACCCAGCTACATCAGTTTCCTGCGGATAGCGCAGGGCTCTCTCAAGGAACTCGAGACTCATATGATCTTGGCGCTCCGCGTCGGCCTCGCTCAGTCCGCTCCCGTGGACAATCTACTCGCCGAGACAGATCGCTTGGGGCGCATGATGCGGACGCTTCTGAAACGTCTAACCGCCGAGCCTAACGTCTCTTCCAAGCCCTAAGCCCCACTCACCAAGCCCGCTTGCGCACCTTCCCTGCCTCGGCTATCAGCCCCGCTCCGATGCGAGCGGTCGTGGCGGAATTGGTAGACGCGCAGCGTTGAGGTCGCTGTTCCCTAACCGGAGTGGAAGTTCGAGTCTTCTCGACCGCACCATCAGACGAATCAGGAATACATATCGGCTCCTACCAAGGCTGACATTTTCGAGGGAGGCCCAGCGTGAGCGACAACGCCACTCTCGAACCTGACGTCGTCATCGAGGACCATGAGGCCCTCGACGAGGACTACGTCCTTACCGCCCAGTTCGTCGAAAAGGTCGTGGACGCCGCCGACGACGGCGACGGCCTGCGCCTGCGTGCCCTTCTGGAAGACCTGCATCCGGCCGACGTCGCCGACCTGATGGGCTTCCTGACCGCCGAGCACCGCGCCGTGGTCGTCGTCTGGCTGCCGCCCGAGCTCCTCGCCGAGACCCTGCCCGAACTGGACGACGGCATCCGCGACGAGGTGCTGGACCGTGTCGCCCCCGGCACCCTGGCCACCGCGCTTCAGGAACTGGATTCCGACGACGCCGCCGCCGTGGTCGAGGACCTGGAGGGCGAACAGCGCGAGGCCGTCCTGTCGGCCATGCCCCTGGTCGAACGCGCCGCCATCGAGAGCAGCCTGGGCTATGCCGAGGACACCGCCGGCCGCCTGATGCAGCGCGAGGTCATGGCCGCGCCGGTGTTCTGGACCGTCGGCGACACCATCGACCACGTCCGCGCCCAGCACGACGAACTGCCCGAACTGTTCTTCGACATCTATGTGGTCGATCCGCTGAACAAGCCGCTGGGCGGCATTCCGATCAGCTGGCTGCTGCGGGCGGCCCGCGACGTGAAACTCTCCGACCTGATGGAGCCGGTCAACGAGATCACCGTCGACCAGGACCAGGAAGAGGTCGCCTATGTCTTCGAGAAATACCATCTGATCTCGGCCCCGGTGGTCGATGCCGCCGGGCGCCTGGTCGGCCAGATCACCGTCGATGACATCGTCAACATCATCCAGGAGGAGAACCGCGAGGACATCCTGCGCCTGGCCGGTGTCTCGGACGAAAGCCGCGGCGCGGGCGTGTTCGGCGTGGTCCGGTCCCGCATCCCCTGGCTGATCGTCAACCTGGGCACGGCGGTGTTCGCCTCCCTGGTGATCGGTCGGTTCGACGTGGAGCTGAAGGCCATGGTGGCCCTCGCCATCCTGATGCCGGTCGTGGCCTCGATCGGCGGAAACGCCGGCACCCAGGCCCTGACAGTGGCGGTGCGGGCGTTGGCTTCCCGTGAGCTGACCTCCGCCAATGCCGTTCGCATTCTGAGCCGCGAGGTGATGGTCGGAGCCTTCAACGGCACGGCTATTGGTGCCCTGGTGGCCGGCGTCGCCTGGATATGGTTCCAGCAGCCCCTGCTCAGCCTGACCATCGGGCTGGCGGTCTTCATCAACCTGCTGGCCGCATCTCTGGCGGGCACGCTGGTGCCCCTGGCGCTGGATCGTCTCGACCGAGACCCGGCGGTGTCCTCTCCGGTGTTCGTGACCTGGATCACCGACAGCGTCGGCTTCTTCGCCTTCCTGGGCCTGGCCGGCGTGATCCTGCTCTGAAGATCGACTTGCGCCCTCAGCCCTCGATCTCGACCACCTCGACCCGCGCCCCGTTCAGCACCAGGGCGATCTCCCCCCGCTTCAGCTTCAGCGCATCCTCGCCGAACAGCTGACGCCGCCAGCCGCTCAGGGCCTCCACATCGGCCGCATCGTCGATGGCGATCTTCTCCAGGTCGGCGACCGTCGCGATCAATTTCGACGCCACCCCCGCATTGTCGCTCTTGGCCTTGAGCAGCACCTTCAGCAGTTCCACCACCGACGGAGGAGCCGGCTGGTTGTGCCGGGGCCGGTCCAGAGCCGGCGCATGCGCCTCGGGATCGGCCAGCACCCGCTTCAGCTCCTCGATCAGCTCCAGCCCCAGCCGCGACCCGCCGAATCCCTTGGGCACGGACCGCAGCCGGTTGAAGGCGTCGATGTCCGTCGGCGCCTGGGTCGCGATCTCGTCGATCGCCTCGTCCTTCAGGATACGGCCGCGCGGCTGATCACGCTCCTGCGCCGCCTCCTCGCGCCAAACTGCCGTGGCCTTGAACGCGGCCAGATATTTCGCCGAGAATTTCTTGGGCCGCAGCCGCTTCCAGGCATTGTCCGGCGTCGTGTCGTACAGCATCGGATCGGTCAGGGCGTCCATCTCGGACATCACCCAGTCCAGCCGCCCGGTCCTGTTCAACCGCTCGCACAGCTTGGGATACAGCGCCGCCAGATGCGTCACATCGCCCAGCGCATAGGTCAGCTGCGCATCCGACAACGGCCGCCGCGACCAGTCAGTGAACCGCGACCCCTTGTCCAGATCGACCCGGATCATCTGCCGCACGAGGCTATCATAGGCCACCTGTTCCCCGAACCCGGCCGCCATGGCCGCGACCTGGGTATCGAACAAGGGCTTGGGCATGGCCCCCAGCTTGACGAAGATCTCGGTGTCCTGGCGCGCCGCATGGAACACCTTGACGATCGCCGGGTCGCGCAGGATGTCCAGGAACGGCCCCAGGTCCAATCCTTCGGCCAGCGGATCGATGATCGCCTCATCGGTCGGCGTCGCGGCCTGGATCAGGCACAGCTTGGGCCAATAGGTCGTCTCCCGCATGAATTCGGTATCGACCGCGATGAAGGGAGCCTGTCGGACGCGGGAACAGAAATCGGCCAGCGCGTCATTGGTGGTGATCGGCGTCATGGTGATGCTATAGCCCGCCGCGTGCCGGTCGTGGCAAGAGCCGCGACACAATTCCGCCCTTGTGATTCAGGCCCGTGACCGATGAGCGACACCCCCAAGCCGCAACCCACCGGCCTGACCTATGCCGACGCCGGCGTCGACATCGACGCCGGAGAGATGCTGGTCGAACACATCAAACCCCTGGCCAAATCCACCGCCCGCCCCGGCTCGGACCCGTCTCTGGGTGGTTTCGGCGCCCTGTTCGACCTCAAGGCCGCAGGTTTCAAGGACCCCCTGATCGTCACCACCACCGACGGCGTCGGCACCAAGCTGAAGATCGCCATCGAGACCGGACGGCATGACGGCGTCGGCATCGACCTGGTCGCCATGTGCGTCAACGACCTCCTGGCCCAGGGCGCCGAGCCCCTGCTGTTCCTCGACTATTACGCCACCGGCAAGCTGGAGATCGACGCCGCCCGCCGCGTCGTCTCTGGCATCGCCGAAGGCTGCCGCCAGGCCGGTTGCGCCCTGGTCGGTGGCGAGACCGCCGAAATGCCCGGCATGTATTCCGGCGGCGACTACGACCTGGCCGGCTTCAGCCTGGGCGCCGTCGAACGCGGCCACGCCCTACCGTACCTGGACCGCCAACAGCCCGGCGACGTCATCATCGGCCTGGCCTCGTCCGGCCCGCACTCGAACGGCTATTCCCTGGTCCGCAAGGTCGTCGAAAAGTCCGGTCTCGCCTGGTGCGACGACGCCCCCTTCGCCAAGGACCGCACCCTGGCCCAGGCCCTGATGGAGCCGACCCGCATCTATGTGAAGCCGGTCCTGCCCCTGATGAAAGCCGGGCTGATTAAGGGCGCGGCCCACATCACCGGCGGCGGCCTGATCGAGAACCCGCCCCGCTGCATCGCCGAGGGCCTTTCGGCCCATTTCGACTGGACCGCCTGGCCCCTGCCCCACGTCTTCCAGTGGCTGGCCGAAACCGGCGGCATCAGCGACCACGAGATGCGCCGCACCTTCAACTGCGGTATCGGCTTCATCCTGATCACGGCGCCCGAGAACTGCGAAGCGGTCCTCGAAGGCCTGCTCATGGCCGGCGAAACCGCCGTCGTCTGCGGCCAGCTCCAGGCCGCCTGACCATGGAGCCCGTCCGCGTCGCCGTCCTGATCTCGGGCGGAGGATCGAACATGGCGGCCCTGATCGACGCCGGCCAACAGCCTGACAGCCCCTACCGCATCGTCCGCGTCATCTCGAACCAGCCCGACGCCGGCGGCCTGGCCATCGCCCGCGCCAAGGGCATCGACGCCCTCGCCATCGACCACCGCCCCTTCGCCAGGGACCGCGAGGCCCACGAACAAGCCCTCCAGTCGGCCCTTCTGGAAGCCGGCACTCAGGTCGTCGCCCTGGCCGGCTATATGCGCGTCCTGACCCCTTGGTTGGTCGGCCAGTGGTCGGGCCGAATGCTGAACATCCACCCCAGCCTGCTGCCGAAATACCCCGGCCTGCACACCCACGCCCGCGCCCTTCAGGCTGGTGACGCCGAGGCCGGCTGCACCGTCCACCTCGTCATCGACGGCGTCGACGAAGGCCCGATCCTGGGCCAGGCCCGCGTGCCGATCCTGCCGGGCGACACCCCCGACAGCCTGGCCCAGCGCGTCCTGGTCCAAGAGCACCGCCTGTATCCCGCGAGCCTGGCCGCCTTCTGCGCAAACGAAAACGGCGCCAGCCAAAGCTGACGCCGTTTCCGATCTTGCCTCGCGGCGGAACTCAGCGGGGCGTGGTCACCGCACCGGCGATCGCACCGGCGGCCGCACCGCCGACCGTCGATTCGGTATTGCCGCCGATCACCTGACCGGCGACGGCTCCACCCACGGCGCCCGTGGCCGCGCGTTGTTCCATCGTATAGCCGCAGGCCCCCAGCAGGGCGACCAGGCCGACTACGGGCACCATCTTGATAAGCGTCTTCATTTCAAAACTCCTCGGGAGAATACTCGGGGATTGAAACGAAACGGCCCGCGTCCGGTTCCGGACGCGGACCGATTACATCGGTCTGTGAGACCCGCTTATCCGACGATCTGGTCGTCGGTGAAGAACTGAGCGATCTCGATCCCGGCATTGTCCCGCGAGTCCGACCCGTGCACCGAGTTCTCGCCGATCGACAGGGCGAACAGCTTGCGGATCGTGCCCTCGGCGGCCTGTTCCGGATTGGTCGCGCCCATCACTTCGCGATAGGCGGCCACGGCATTGTCGCCTTCCAGCACCTGGACCACGACCGGCTCGGCCGTCATCTGGCCGACCAGTTCGCCGTAGAACGGGCGCTCGGCGTGCACCTCATAGAATTTCTTCGCCTGGGCCTCGGTCAGCTTGACCCGGCGCTGGGCCACGATGCGCAGGCCCGCCTCCTCGATCACGGCGTTGATCTTGCCGGTCAGGTTGCGGCGCGTGGCGTCGGGCTTGAGGATCGAGAAGGTGCGTTCGGTCATGGGAGTGACGTCTTGTTCTGGGGATTGAAGGTCGCGGGCTTATAGACGCGCCCCTCGCCCTTTCCAACCCGCCGCGATCAGCAGGCTATGGCCTGGACGTGGCCGAGCGCGGCATAGTCCAGAATGGCGCGGTCACGGGTAACCAAGGTCAGGTTTCGTTGTCGGGCGGTGGCGATCAGCAAACGATCCGCGGGGTCCCTGTGACGCAATTCCGGCAAGTCGAATGCCTCGAAGGCGGTCTCCTGGTCGACGAGATCGACCACGGCTCGAGTACCGAACACGGCGGCCTGAAACCACGAATGAGCAGTCAGCCCCTGCGGATTGTATCGCCCCAGCCGTTCCTGCCGAAAAAGCGACGCGACTTCCCAGGCCGTCACCACCGAGACCCGAAGCGAACTGGACACGGCGGCGAGGGCAATCGCGTCGTGGACACCGGACCGCATCGGAATGCCCGCCACCGTGCAGATAAGCGTGTGCGTGTCGAGCAGTATTCCGTCACTTGGCGGCTTCAAAGCGGCTCGAGCCCGCGCCAGGGATCACATTCCCCATCAAGCTCGGGATCGAAGATCGGCCCCACGATATCTACGCCATCTGGAATGGTCACCGAGCCCGCCATGCAGCCGAACATGCTGTAGGGATCCCAAGCCTTTTCCGCCTCGTCCGCACCCGGCGCGCGCAGCACCGCCACGTCCTTGCCGCGCTTGGTGATTACGACCTGAGACCACTCCCCGGAACTCACACGGTCCATCGCCTCAAGACACTTGGCCTTGAACTCGGTCGCGGTCATAACCCGCGCGGGTTTGATCGGCTCGTGCTTCATGACTGGTCATATTGAGATGACCAGTCCGAAAGTCAATATTCGTCCATGCTCCAGATCACCGACCTGACCTTCAACGCCTGGGGTCGCAAATTCCTCGTCGACGCCTCCGTCAGCCTGCCACCAGGGTCCAAGGTCGGGCTGGTCGGCCGCAACGGCATCGGCAAATCGACCCTGTTCAAGCTGATCCTGGGTGAGCTCGCCGCCGGCGGCGACGAGATCAGCCTGCCCAAGACCGCCCGCATCGGCTCGGTCGACCAAGAACACCCCGCCACCCCCGTCAGCGTCCTGGACACCATCCTGGAGGCCGACACCGAACGCCACACCCTGCTGGGCCGCCTGGAAACCGCCGAACCGGAGGAGATGGGCGAGATCTGGTCGCGCCTGATCGAGATCGACGCCGACGCCGCCCCCGCCCGCGCCGCCGAAATCCTGGTCGGCCTCGGCTTCGATCAGGACAACCAGCAGCGCCCGATGTCGGAGTTCTCGGGCGGCTGGCGCATGCGCGTCGCCCTGGCCGCCGCCCTGTTCGCCGAGCCCGACATGCTGCTGCTCGACGAACCCACCAACTACCTCGACCTGGAGGGTGCCCTCTGGCTCGAAGCCCGCCTCAAGAAATACCCCCACACCGCCCTGATCATCTCCCACGACCGGGAGATGCTGAACGAGGTCTGCACCCACATCCTGCACCTCGCCAACCACACGCTCACGCTCTACACCGGCAACTACGACGCCTTCGAAAAGGCGCGCGCCGAAAAGGCCCGCCTGCAACTCTCCGCCAAGGCCAAACAGGACGCCGAACGCGCCCACCTCCAGGCCTTCGTCGATCGCTTCAAGGCCAAGGCCTCCAAGGCCGCCCAGGCCCAGTCCCGCATGAAGCGCCTGGCCAAGATGGAGCCGGTCTCCACCACCATCGAGGAGCGCGTCGCCCCCTTCACCCTGCCCTCGCCCCCCCGACCCCTCGCCCCGCCCCTGATCCGGCTAGAGCGGGCTAACGTCGGCTACGACACCGGCAAGCCGATCCTGCGGAACCTGAACCTCCGCATGGACCTAGACGACCGCATCGGCCTTCTGGGCGTCAACGGCGCGGGCAAGTCCACCTTCGCCAAGATGATCGCCGGGGCCCTGACCGTCTCCGACGGCGAGCTGCACCGCGACAAGAAGATGCGCGTCGGCTGGTTCCACCAGCACCAGATCGAGGCCATGGACCCCACCGACACGCCGCTGGAGATCATCCGCCGCGCCATGCCGGACGCCTCGGAGTCCAGCCGCCGCAGCCGTCTGGCCCAGTTCGGCCTGGCGTTCGAGAAGCAGGAAACCAAGGTTGAGGCCCTGTCCGGCGGCGAGCGCGCGCGTCTGCTGCTGAACATGGTCGCCATGGACGCGCCGCACGTCCTGATCCTGGACGAACCGACCAACCACCTGGACATCGACAGCCGCCGCGCCCTGCTGGACGCGCTGAACGACTACAACGGGGCGGTCATCCTGATCACCCACGACCGCTCGCTGATGGAACTGGTCGCCGACCGCCTGTGGCTGGCCGCCGACGGCACGGTCAAACCCTATGACGGCGACATGGACGACTACGCCAAATTCGTCCTGGACCGCGCCAAACAGGCCGCCGTCAAACCCAGCCAGATCAAGACCGAAGCCGCCCCCGCCGCCCCTCCCACCGGCAAGAAAAAGAACGACAAGAAATCCGGCCCTTCGCCTTCAACTTTGCGCCACGCCGTCAAGAAGGCCGAGGAACGCGTCGCTACCCTGACCGCCGACCTGGCCCGCCTCGACGACGACATCGCCAACGCCTCGGTCGCCAACCCCAAGGCCCTGGAAGGCTTGACCCGCTCCCGCAACCAGACTCAATCCGACCTGGACGCCGCCGAAACCGCCTGGGTCACCGCCGAGGAAGCCCTGGCCGAGGTGGCTTAACATCTCCCTCTCCCAGCGGGAGAGGGCTTGAGCGCACGACGGCCACAGCCGTCGTCCTTGCGCGAAAGGGTGAGGGGTTGAACTCCAAACGCCAAGACACCGCCATCAAGCCCCTTCTTCGACGCCGCAACCCCTCACCCTCCCAACCGCTTCGCGGTCGGGCCCCTCCCTCTCCCTCTGGGAGAGGGGCCAGGTCTTTGCCCTCATCGACCTAGCCGAGTCCTGACTCAGCGCCGCCACCGCCCGGCGGATGGGTGCGTCAAACTTTTTCACAAGCAGTCGCGCCTCCTTGCGCCGCAAGGATTTCCGCTCCGAATCCGGCCCTGAACGCACCGGGGTTCGGCCTCGTGCCATGCTTGCCCCATGACCCCCGATAAAGACACCCCCGATCCCTGGGCCCTCGCCCGCGCCGACTATCTGGCCGGCGGCAGCGCCGCCGAGGTCTGCGAACGCCACGGGCTCAGCGTCTCCACCCTGCGCTGGCGCGCCCGCAACGAAGGCTGGCGCCGCGCCGACTTCCGCGAGAGCCCGATCGACACCCCCTTCGCCGCGCCCGACGACGACCCTGACGAGGACGACAACGACTGGAACGGAAAGGCCCCCGCGTCCGACCTGGCGATCAGCGCCTGGCTGCATGCCCAGACCGCCATCCGCCGCGGCCGCATGATCGAGGCCCGCGGCTGGGTCCGCCTGCATCGCGACCTGTCCGAAACGGCGAAACGCGAAGAGGCCGCCGCCAGAACGATCGATCCCGTTCGGGCAGAAATCCACGAAAAGCTGAGGGCCCGCGCCGACGAACAGATGATGGCCCTGCTGCGAGAGCTGAAGTCCTGACGTTGCACCCTTGCACTGTTGCACTGTTTTTTGGGTGCAAGTGCAATGGCCCCCACCCCTTGACGCCCTCCTGCCCACCCCCGACGGTGCGCCCCCACGCCAAGCCAGGATCCCGTTCGATGTCGCGTCCCCGTCTCTCCCTCTGCCTCGCCGCCCTCCTGGCCACCACCGCCCTGCCCGCATGGGCCCAGGACGCCGGCACACCCATCCTGACCGACCCCACCCAGGCCCCCCTGGCCCTGCCCCGCGCGCAACCCGCCATCCCGGCACCGATCCAGGCCACCTTCCCAGGCACCATCCAGTACCAGGCCGACGTCACCGACCGGGACCGCCGCGTCGTCAGCGTGCGCCAGACCATCCCGGTCCCCGCCCCCGGGCCGATGACCCTGCTCTATCCCGAGTTCCTGCCCGGCAACCACGCCGACACCGGCCCGATCCAGCTGATCTCCGGCCTGACCGTTACCGCCGCCGGGCAACGCCTGGAATGGCTCCGCGACACGGTCGAACCCCACGCCTTTCACCTCGACATCCCCCAGGGCGTCACCGAGATCGACGTCCAGTTCGAATGGCTGACCCAGCCCGACGGCGGCCCCTGGCGCGTCGTCCAGACCCCCGGCATGATCAACATGCAGTGGGAGAAGGCCATCCTCTACCCCGCCGGCTATGCCGCGACCGGCATCACCGTCGCCCCCTCGATCCGCCTGCCCGAAGGCTGGGGCTACGGCGTCGCCCTGGACACCGTCTCCAACGAAGCGGGCCTGGCCACCTTCGCCCCGGTCAGCCTCTACACCCTGGTCGACAGCCCGATGTTCGCCGGAGAACACTACCGCCGCTTCGCCCTGGACGCCGACGGCCCCTCCCCCGTCCACCTCAGCCTGACCGCCGACACCGCCGAGGGCCTCGAGCCCGCCGACGGCTTCATGGACAAGCTGGAGGCCATGGTCGTCCAGGCCGACCGCCTGTTCGGCGCCCGCCCGTTCGACCGCTATGAATTCCTCGTCGGCGCCACCAGCCAGCTGGGCGGCATCGGCCTGGAACACCACCGCTCCTCCGAAAACACCGTCGCCCCTGACTTCTTCTCGAAAGGCACCGGCGCCCTAGGCTCGCTCCAGCTCCTGCCGCACGAATACGTCCACTCCTGGAACGGCAAATACATGCGCCCGGCGGATGAGCTGACCGCCAACTACAACGTCCCGACCCAGAACACCCTGATGTTCGTCTACGAGGGCCTGACCTCCTACTGGGGCGAGGTGCTGGCCGCCCGCGCGGGCCTGGCCAGCAAGGAGGCCACTCTGGTCGGCATGGCCGGCCACGCCGCCTTCTACGAGGCCCAGCCGGGCCGTCAGTGGCGCGCCCTGCACGATACCCAGAACCACAACCTGCTCGGCTATCGCGTGCCGGGCAACTGGCCGTCCTGGATGCGTACCACCAGCGACTATTACGACGAGGCCCTGCTGGTCTGGCTGGACGCCGACACCCTGATCCGCGAGGGCACCAACGGCCGCCGCTCGCTCGATGACTTCGCCAGGGGCTTCTTCGGCCGTCTGGACGGCGAGGCCCAGCAGCGCGGCTATACCTTCGAGGAACTGGTCGCGGCCCTGAACGCCGTCCACGAGCACGACTGGGCAGGTTTCCTGCGCGGCCGCCTGGACGCCGTAGGCCCCGAGGCCCGCGCCCCGCTGGACGGCATCACCCGCGGGGGCTACCGCCTGACCTGGGTCGAGGAACCCAACGCCACTGAAAAGGCCGTCAACGGCGGCTGGACCAACGATTTCCAGCACTCCCTGGGTTTCACCCTGGCCTCCAGCGGTCGCATCGGCGGCGTCCGCTGGGGCAGCCCGGCCTTCCAGGCCGGCATCGGCCCCGGCTGGGACCTGGTCGCCGTCAACGACCGCGCCCCCACCGCCGAGAACCTGCGCCGCGCCATCACCCGTGCCAAGGGCGGCACCACCCCGGTCACCCTGGTCGTAAAAAACGGCGACCGCGTCCGCACCCTGCCGATCGCCTACCACGACGGCCTGCGCCACCCCCGCCTGGAGCGCATCCCCGGCACCCCCGACATTCTAGGAGACATTCTTGACGCGCGGCGGCGCTGAACTCTCCTCCCCGTCGGCGTCGCCGATGGGGAGGTGGCGCGGCGCGAATACGCGCCGTGACGGAGGGGGCGACACCGGCCCGACCGATCAACCCCTCATCCCAACCACCGTCTCTCCCCCTCCGTCTCGTCGGCTGATCGCCGCCGAGCCACCTCCCCATTCGCGACGCGAACGGGGAGGAGAACGAAAACGGGCCCGGTGGTTTCCCACCGGGCCCGCTTGAAGATCGGCCCGCCCCGAGGAGCGGAAAGCACGTCCAGATTACTTGATCTGGATCTTGGCGCCGGCTTCTTCCAGCTTCTTCTTGACTTCTTCGGCGGCTTGCTTGGACACGTTCTCGACCACGTTGGTCGGGGCGGCTTCCACCAGGTCCTTGGCTTCCTTCAGGCCCAGGTCCGAACGCACGCCGCGCACTTCCTTGATCACGTTGATCTTCTTGTCGCCACCGTCCAGCAGGACGACGGTGAACTCGGTCTGCTCTTCGGCGGCTTCAGCCGGAGCGGCACCGGCGCCACCGCCGGCAGGCATGGCCATGGCGACCGGAGCGGCGGCGGAAACGCCCCACTTTTCTTCCAGCAGCTTGGACAGTTCGGCGGCTTCGAGGACGGTCAGTTTGGACAGGTCGTCGACGATCTTGGACAGGTCGGTCATTTCAGAGTTTCCTTCGGAGGATGTGATTTAGAGATATGCGGAGATGAAAGAGCGGTCGCTTACGCGGCTTCCTTGGCGGCATAGGCGCTGAACACCCGGGCCAGTTGGGACGCCGGAGCCTGAACCACGCCGGCGATCTTGGTCGCGGGCGCGTTGAGCAGGCCCAGCAGCGAGGCACGGATTTCGTCGAGCGTCGGCAGCTTGGAGAGGTTCTCCACGCCCTTCGGATCAACGACGGTCTCGCCCATGAAGCCACCGACGATGACGAAGCGGTCATTGCCCTTGGCGAACTCGGTCGCGACCTTGGCGGCCGTGGCGGGGTTTTCGGCATAGGCGATGCCCACGGGGCCCTTGAACAGGCCGTGGTAATCGCTGCCGTCGTTCGCCGCGAGTGCCTTCAGCGCCAGGCGGTTCTTGACCACCTTGAACGCGCCGCCGGCGGTACGCAGCCGGCCACGCAGGTCTTCCATTTCCGCAACGGTCAGACCCAGGTTGTGGGTCACGACCACGCTGCCGGCATCGGCGAAGACGCCTTTCAGCGTTTCGATCGATTCGGCCTTTTGTGCGCGATCCATTGCGGTCTCCAGTCTAGCGGTTCGCCGACGGGCTTATTCCCGACGGCGAGTGGCATGGCGTCCCACATCGCTGTGGTGCGTCAGGCCGGTCGTATTGTCCGAAGGATGCGTCTGACGGCGTCCGTCCCGGATCGCGGGACCGAAGCTGTCGTGTCGCTTCCCCATCTCCCCACGGCGCCAGAGGGCTCTCTGGCATTTATGAAACGGGTGGCCCCCGCTTCCCGAAGTTCTCGGACAGGACCGCCTGGACCGGGGTCCGGGCGGCAAGCCGCGCTGTATACACGCCCGTGTGGGAAAATCAACGCCGGTTCTTCATGGCGGTGGCACCCTCGGCCGTGCAGTCGAAGCTGGCGCAGTATTTTTCCATCAGGTCCGCCACGAAGGCCATCTGGAACTGGGCCACGGCCGGCCCCATCGCCGCCCCGGCCTCCAGCTGTTTCCGGGCGATGTCGCGCCCCATGGGCGTGTCGTAGAAGGCGATGATGGCCTCCAGCTCGGCCACGGTGAACCGGTCGGCATAGTCGACCGCCATGGCGTCGATCAGGGTCGGCAAATGTCGCGACATGATCGTCGCCCCATTGGCCACGAACCAGCGGCTTTGCTCGTCATCCATCGGACTGTCGGGCTCGCCGACCGCCGCCTGAAGGGACTGGGACACGATCTTGTCCATTCCGACAGTCGCCAGCCGGGCGAACTCCCGAGCCAGCGCCAGACGTCCATCATCCTGGGCCGGCTCGACCTGGATCACCACCAGGGGTTCGTCCTGCGCCGCCGCGGGTCCGGCCATGAGCAGGATACCCACCGCCACCGCCCCCATCCACCGAGACATCACCTGCCCTCCGTTCACCTTGGGGTCGTAGCCCATCCGCCGGCGTATCGCCAAGACCTCCCCCGGACGCCAGAAATCGATGCGGGCGGCGTACGAGGACGACCTCGACCGTATTGACGGCATCCGTGATTCAGAACATGAAAATGTTGTAACAATCCTCTCGGAGACCGCGACCCGCCATGGATTTGGCATCTCCACAGGCCGAGGCCCTGCGCCTGGCCGGCGAGGCGCTAGCCCGCCTCGACCCCGACACCGCCCTTCGTCATCTGGACCGGGCCGACACCTATGGCCCCAGCCACAACGCGACCCTCAACCGCGCCCTGGCGTTCCGGCTGAAGGGCGATTTCGCCAGCGCCCTGCGCCAGATCGACAAGGCCCTGGCCTTCCAGCCCTACGACTTCATCGCCCTGTTGGCCAAGGCGGCCATGCTGGAGAAGATCGACCAGCCGCGGCAGGCCGTGCCGATTTATCGTAACGCACTGAAGATCGCCCCGCCACGCGAACGCTGCCCGCCCGCGATCCTGGCCCAGATCGACTATGCCACCCAGTTCGTGCGCAAGGACGCCGAGGCGCTACGTGACCACATGTGGGGCGAGGTCGAGGCCCTGAGGCAGTCGGTCGATCCCGCCACCCTGGAGCGGTTCGATGAGGGACTTGAGATCTACGCGGGGCTGAAGCCGACGCCGAAGCAGGAGCCGATCCTGCTGAACTACCCCCGCCTGCCCGCCATCCCCTTCTACGACCGCGCCCTGTTCCCCTGGCTCGAAACGTTGGAGGCGGCGACGCCGACGATCCAGGCCGAACTCTCCAACCTGATCGAGACGTCCTTCGATCAGTTCGCGCCCTATATCGCCTATCCGCCCGAGGCCCCGGTCAATCAGTGGGGCGAACTCAACCATTCCCGCAAATGGACCTCCCTGTTCCTGTGGCACGACGGCGAAAAGCAGCCCCGGGTCTGCGAGGCCTGCCCCAATACGACGGCTCTGATGGAGACCCTGCCGCTGGCGCACCAGGAGAGTTTCGCCCCCACGGTCGTCTTCTCGGCCCTGCAACCGCACACCCACATCCCGCCGCACACCGGGTCGGCCAATGTCCGGCTGCTGTGCCATCTGCCGCTGATCCTGCCCGGCCCGGCCCGCCTCCGGGTCGGAAACACCACCCGGGAATGGAAGCTGGGAACGGCCTGGGTTTTCGACGACACCATCGAGCACGAGGCCTGGAACGACGCCGACGCGCTTCGCGTCGTGCTGATCTTCGACGTCTGGAATCCCTATCTGGCCCAAGCCGAGAAGGCGCTGATCAGCGCCATGATGCTGGCCCAGCGCAGGTATCAGGCGGGCCAATAGGCTCCAGGCCGCGCGGCAAGAAAAAGGGCGGTGGCCCTGCGACCACCGCCTTCATCATTTCATCCGTTGGACGCGGCTTACGCCGTCAACGACGCCGGATCGACCTTAACGCCCGGGCCCATGGTGGACGACAGGGTGATGCGCTTGACATAGGTGCCCTTGGCGCCGGTCGGCTTGGCCTTGTTCAGGGCGTCGACATAGGCCTTGACGTTGGCTTCCAGGGCTTCCTGGGTGAACGACGCCTTGCCGATGCCGCCGTGGGCGATGCCGGCCTTCTCGACGCGGAACTCGACCGCGCCGCCCTTGGCGTCCTTGACGGCCTGGGCGACGTTCGGGGTCACGGTGCCGACCTTGGGGTTCGGCATCAGGCCGCGCGGGCCCAGCACCTTACCCAGACGACCGACCAGGGCCATCATGTCCGGAGACGCGATGACACGGTCGAAGTCCATGAAGCCGCCGTTGATCTTTTCGTACAGATCCTCGGCACCCACGATGTCGGCGCCGGCGGCGGTCGCCTCGACCGCCTTGGCGTCCTTGGCGAAGACGGCGACGCGGACGTCGCGGCCCGTGCCCGACGGCAGATTGACCACGCCGCGGACCTGCTGGTCGGCGTGACGCGGATCGACGCCCAGGTTGACGGCGATCTCGATGGATTCGTCGAACTTGGCCGAGGCGTTGTCCTTGACCACCTTCACGGCGTCGGCGAACGGCAACAGGGTCTCGCGATCGACCTTGAAGGCCTGGATGCGCTTGGGTTGCTTGGCCATCTTACTTCTCCACCACGTTCAGGCCCATGGCGCGCGCCGAGCCTTCGATGATCTTGGCGGCCTGGTCCAGGTCGTTGGCGTTCAGGTCCTTCATCTTCTTTTCGGCGATCTCGCGCAGCTGGGTGCGGGTGACCTTGCCGACCGTTTCGCGGCCGGTCAGCTTGGCGCCCGACTTCAGGCCGGTGGCCTGTTTCAGGTACCAGGTCGCCGGGGGCGTCTTGGTGATGAAGGTGAACGACTTGTCCTGATAGACGGTGATGACGGTCGGAAGCGGGGTGCCCTTGGCTTCCTTTTCGGTGCGTGCGTTGAACTCCTTGCAGAAGCCCATGATGTTGACGCCGCGCTGGCCGAGCGCCGGCCCGATGGGCGGCGAAGGCGTGGCCGAACCGGCCGGCACCTGCAGCTTGATATAGCCGAGGATCTTCTTGGCCATTGGTCTCTCCTGTGAATGACCGCGAACTCAATCGCGGCCGGTGAGCCGTGGTGCGGCATGGCGGCCTCCCACGGATTTGCCCGCCGAAGCGGAGGCGGGCGTGTAGCAGAGGGGGGAGAAGGAGGCAATCTCCTCCCCGTTCGCGTCGCGAATGGGGAGGTGGCTCGACGGCGATCAGCCGGCGAGACGGAGGGGGTGAGGCGGGATTTGACGATGAGGGACTGCGTGACGCATCGCGGTCGCCGACGAATCCGTCATCGGAAAGATCGTCTCGCCCCCTGCGTCACGGCGCGTATCCGCGCCGCGCCACCTCCCCATTCGCGACGCGAACGGGGAGGAGACATCACCCCGAAACCTTCTCCACCTGGCTGTACTCCAGGTCCACCGGGGTGGGACGACCGAAGATCGACACCGCGACCCGCAGGCGCGCCGCATCCTCGTCGACGCTCTCGACCTGGCCGTCGAAGCTGGCGAAGGGGCCGTCGATGACCTTGACGTTTTCGCCGATGTCGAAGCGGATGGTGGGCTTGGGACGCTCGACGCCCTCCTGCACCTGGCCGATGATGTTCTGGACCTCGCGCTCACTGACCGGCAGCGGCTTGGTGCCGCCCGCCGCGCCCAGGAAGCCGGTGACCTTGGGCGTATTCTTGACCAGGTGATAGGCCTCGTCGGTCAGTTCCATCTTGACCAACACATAGCCGGGAAAGAACTTCCGTTCCGAATTCACCTTGCGGCCGCGGCGGACCTCGACGACGTCCTCGGTCGGGACCAGGATCTCGGAGAAATTCTCCTCCAGCCCCTGCTGCTTGGCCTGGTCGCGCAGATGCTGGGCGACCTTCTTCTCGAAGTTCGAATAGGCGTGGACGATGTACCACTTGTGGCGCGGATTGGCGGCCGGCTTGGCCTCGAGCGTGTCGGTCATGTCGGTCCTCCTCAGGCGCCGAAGGAGATGATCTGGCGGAACAGGAAGCCCAGGCCCGTGTCCACGAGCCAGAAGAAGACGGCGGCCAGGAACACCATGATGAAGACCATCACGGAGGTGATCCAGGTCTCCTTGCGGCTGGGCCACACGATCTTGCGGCCCTCGGCGCGGACCTGGCTCAGGAACTGGGCCGGAGAGGTGCGGGTCTTGGGCGTGGTCGGTTCGACCGTCACGGTCTGGCCAGCCGTCGCGGGCTGGACCTTGTTGCCCATCGTCGGACGGCGTCCGCCGGGGGTCTTCGCCTTGGCCATCTAAGGTGTCTCTTCGATTACGCGGATCCTGACGCACCAGATGGGAAGTCCCATCCGGCGGCGACAGGGGGATTGGCAGGAGTTGGGGGACTCGAACCCACGACCCCCGGTTTTGGAGACCGGTGCTCTACCAGCTGAGCTAAACTCCTATGCCCCGGACAGACAACGATACGCCGGGGGTCGCCCCTCGGCGCGCGTCATCGCCAGACCGGGGCGTATGCCCCACCGCCCTGGGGTTTTCAAGCCCAAAGGGGCGTCAGCGCCCCTCCTCCTCCAGACGCTCGGCCATGGCGCGGGCCTCGTCCTCGGGCTTGACGACCTGTTTGAACAACAGCTTGTCGATGCGGCGGTCGTCCATGTCGACGACCTCGACCTCGAACCGGCCCAGTTGCAAGAGTTCGCCCTCACTGGGCACGCGCGACAGCTGATGCAGGACCAGGCCGGCCACGGTGTGAAAACCGTCCGCCTCACCGAAATCCTCACCCAGAACGTCCGACAGTTCGTCCAGGTCCATCTGGCCGTCGACCATCCAGGTGCCGTCCTCGCGCTCTCGGATCATCTGCTCGGCGTCGTCGTGGCCCTCGTCGAAGTCGCCGGCGATCATTTCCAGGAGGTCGGTCGCGGTGACCACGCCTTCGAAGGCCCCGAACTCGTCGACCAGAAAAGCCATGTGGACCTTGGACGATTTCAGGATCTCCAGCGCCTTCAGGACCGAGGTCGACTGCGGAATGAAGGCCGGGGTCTGGACGTGTTTCTCGATATTGAACTCGCCGTTGTCCAAGAGGCTGTCCAGCAGGTCCTTCTTGTGGACCACGCCCAGCGGATTATCGACGTCGTTCTCCTTGGCCACCACGATGCGTGAATACGGGCAGGTGCGGACCTCCTCGCGGAGCTGTTCCTCGCTGTCGTCCAGCGCCACCCAGAAAACCTCGTGGCGCGGCGTCATGGCCACACGGATCGGCCGGTCGCCCAGGCGCAGGATCTCCTCGATCATCTCCTGCTCTTCGGGCTCGATCAGACCTGACGCCGTACCCTCGGCGATCATGGTCTCGACCTCCTCCTGGGTCACGTCGGAGCCGTCCCGGTCCTTGACGCCCATGACCTTCAGAATGGCCGAGGTCGAGGCGGTCAGCAGCATGACGAACGGCTTTAGCACGATCGCCAGGGTCGAGATCGGCGCCGCCATCTTGGACGCGATCGCCTCGGGAAAGATCAGCGCCAGTCGCTTCGGCACCAGCTCGCCGACAATCAGCGACAGATAGGTGATGCAGATGACGACCAGGCCCGTGGCGAAGAAGTCGCTATAGGGCGCAAATGCCGGGAAGGCCGCTTCCAGAATGGTATTCAGCTCGCCCGCGATGGTCGCCTGGCCATAGGCACCGGCCAGGATGCCGATCAGGGTGATGCCGACCTGGACCGCCGACAGGAAATGGGTCGGGTTTTCCGACAGCTTCAGCGCGGCACGGGCCCCGCGGTCACCGCGTTCGGCCCGGCTCTGCAGCTTGGATTTTCGGGAGGAGACCAGCGCGAGCTCGGTCATGGCGAACACGCCGTTCAGCACCACGAGGAGCACGACGACGACGATGGCGATCAGTAACATCTAGGGGGTTTGGAAACCGGCGCGGCGCGACAGTCGGCGTCCGCCCGGCCACCTTTAGTCGAGCTTGCGGGTTTCCGCCACGATTTCCTCAGGAGCGGCCAGCCTCGATCGCGCCATAGGCGCCGGACTGGCCGGTCTCGCCCGGCTCGACCACCGCACAGGCCGACATGCCAATCAGGGTGCCGATGAAAAGCCCGAGGTGAAGCGCGCGCCGCATGTGGTTACTAAATCCTTAAGGTTCACTATCGAACACAAAGGAGGATCGGGGGTTCCAGGCAAGAGGGTTCGCCTCGGGCGCGACCGAGTTTGCAGCGATCACGCATTTGTGAGGACAAGAAGTTGAGGCTTTTTCTGGGCCTGCACGTAGTTCCAGTCCCACAGGAGGATTCCGCATGTCTAAAACCGACCTGATCATGAACGCGCTCGACCAGCGCGTTCTTCGCCGCGAAGAGCGTCGCAAATTTTTCAAACTGTCAGGCGGCTTCGCGGCCGGTGCCGTCGGCGGTGCCGTTCTGGGGGCCTGCTCCAGTGGTGGCGGCGACGCGATCGCCCAGAATCCGCCTCCGGCAGGCAGCGACTCTGATGCGGCGGTGCTGAACTACGCGCTGAACCTGGAATATCTCGAGGCCCAATTCTATTCCTTCGCCGCCTTCGGTACCGGCCTGCCCAACGCCGACCTGACCGGCACGGGTACCCAGGGTGCCGTCATCGGCGGTCGCCAGGTCGCCTTCACTGATCCCGTCGTGCGCGACTATGCCCGTGAGATCGCCGCCGACGAGATCGCCCACGTCCGGTTCCTGCGCACGGCCCTGGGTGCCGGTGCCGTTTCGCAACCCGCCATCGACGTCGGCGGCACGGACCCGAACGGGGCCTTCTCGAACGCCGCGCGGGCCGCCGGTCTGGTCGGACCGGGCCAGGCCTTCGACCCCTATGCCAACGACAACAACTTCCTCCTGGGCGCCTTCATCTTCGAGGACGTGGGCGTGACCCTCTACAAGGGCGCTTCGCCGCTGATCAACAGCAAGGTGTTCCTGGAAGCGGCGGCCGGCATCTTGGCCGCCGAGGCCTATCACGCCGGCCTGGTGCGGACGGTGCTCTATTCCAAGGGCCTGGCGACGCCGAGCCTGCGGACGGCCACGGACTCCATCTCCAACGCCCGCGACAGCCTGGACGGCGCGTCCGATCTGGATCAGGGCGTCAGCCCGACCGGCAGCGGGACGACCCAGGCGTCCAACATCTTCCCCGGCGACGCCAATGCCATCGCCTTCAGCCGCACCCCGGCGCAGGGCCTGAACATCGTCTATCTGACGCCCGGCACGGGCGTTACGCGGGGCGGTTTCTTCCCCAACGGCATGAACGGCACGCTCCGCTCGACCTGATCGAAGCTCCATCAAGACGAAAGGCCCGCCTCCCGCAAGGAAGGCGGGCCTTTTCGCGTCAGCGGTCGTCGCGATGAACGGTGCCGTTGCGCATCACGAACCGGACCCGCTCCAGCTCGGTGACGTCGGTCAGGGGATCGCCCGTGACGGCGATCAGGTCGGCGGGCATGCCGACGGCGATCCGCCCCGCGTCATTGGCGATGCCCAGATGGTCGGCCGCGTGGACCGTCGCGGCCTGGATGGCTTCCAGCGGAGTCATGCCGGCCTCGACCAGCAGAGCGAACTCCTGGGCATTGTCGCCATGGGCCGAGACGCCGCTGTCGGTGCCGAAGGCGATGCGGACGCCGCCGTCGTGGGCCAGCCGAGCCATGTTCAGCATCTTCGGTCCGGCCTCCAGGGCCTTGGCGGTCTGGGCCGGGGTGAAGAAATTGTCGGGGCTGGAGGCGACGCGGGCCACGAAGTCGCCGGCCAGCAGGGTCGGGACCAGATAGGTGCCCTCGCGGCGGAACAGGCGGATCGATTCCTCGTCCAGATAGGTGCCGTGTTCGATCGAGTCGCCGCCGGCGCGCAGGAAGGCGTTGATGCCGTCAACCCCATGGGCGTGGGCGGTGACTTTTCGGCCCATGCGGTGGGCGACCTCGACGATGGCGGCCAGTTCGTCGTCGGTGAACTGCTGGCCCAGGCCTGCGGCGGTGTTGGACAGGACGCCGCCGGTCGAGGTGATCTTGATGATGTCGGCCCCGGCCCGGACCTGGGTTCGGACGGCACGCATGCAGTCATCGACACCGGAGCAGACGCTCTCCCCGGACAGCATGTGCATGACGTCCTCGCGGTAGCCGTTGACGTCGCCATGGCCGCCGTGGACCGAGACGGAACTGCCCGAGGCCAGGATGCGCGGGCCCGGCACGTCGCCGGCGGCGATGCCGCGGCGCAGGGCGAAGATGGCTTCGTTGGCCCCGCCCAGGTCGGCCACGGTGGTGAAGCCGGCGCGCAGGGTGCGCAGGGCGAAGCGGGCGCCCGACATGGTCTGGTCCGCCTCGGAGTCCGTCATCTGCATCAGTCGGGCGTTCGGGTTCTGCTCGCGGGTGATGTGGACGTGGCTGTCGATCAGGCCGGGCAGGACGAACGCCGACCTCAGATCGACCACCCGGCCCTCGCCGACAAAGCCGTCGCGCACTTCCGCGATCCGGTTCCCTGTGATCACGATAGTTTTATCGCGCAGGATTTCGCCGCTTGCGGGGTCGGCCAGAAGCCGCCCCACTTGCACGAACGTCGTTGTATCGTTTGGGGTATTCGCCGCCGCTGCGGGCGTTTGCTGGGCCTGAGCCCCTCCGGCCATGGCCACAATGGCCGCCAGGATCGCCGTCAATCTGGTCATGTTCGCTCCCTTTAACCCGGCGATCACCATAGCGACCGGACACTGAACGCCAAGGCTCAGGTTGAAACGACTCCGTCGATCGGTGAAACAGACCGTCACACGGGGTGAACAAATCAAGGGCGTCGCATGCGGCTTTCGAGGCGGGGTATCGTATTGGGTGGCGCGGCGCTTCTGAGCGGCTGCACGACCGCCGCCAAGGTCACCCCCACCGTCGGGATTTCGCCCCAGGCCGCCCTGACGCCCCTCCCCGCCGCGCCACCGATCGCGGTGGCTGATCTGTCGCCCAAGCCGGTCGATCCATCGGGGATGGTCCGCAAGGATCTGATGGAGCGGGCCATGGCGGCGCTGGACATTCATCACCGGCGCATTCCGCTGCGCGACCGGATGTATCTGGTCGATTTCCAGAAATTCTCCGGCGAGGAGCGGCTGTACGAGGTCGATCTGGTCCGCGGCCACGTCACAGCTTTCCGCACGACCCACGGCCGCGGTTCGGACCCGGCGCATTCCGGCTATGCCCAGGCGTTCTCGAACACGCCGGACAGCTACATGTCCTCGATCGGCGCCTATGCGACGGCCGGCGCCAGCTGGGGCTCGCGACAGGGACCGAACGTGCTGCTGGACGGGCTGGAATATTCCAACGACCGGGCCCGCGAGCGCGCGATCATCATCCACGGTGCGGACTATGCCGACCCGGCCTTCCTGGCGCGCGAGGGCAAGCTGGGGCGGTCCTACGGCTGTTTCTCGCTGGCCCATGCCGACCTCCCGGCGATGCGCGAGCGGATGGGCGAGGGGCGGCTGCTGTTCGCCTATACCTGACGGCAGGTCCATTGCACTTGCACTGAAAAAACGGTGCAACGGTGCAACGGACGTGCAAGGCGCGTTTCGCTGACGATTTCAAAGACCGGACGATATTGTCTCACGACCTGTGACCCCGATGCGTCGAATCTCGCGCGAGGCGCCCAATCCCTTACGGACCAAGGCTTTGTTCAGCCGAGATACGTCAACCCCCAGCACTCTTCGGCCAGGGCGTGGGCCTTTCCGATCTCATTGATCGGACGTCTGCTCCGTGTTGGTCCGGGACCGGCGCAGGGTCGCGGCGATGTCGGCCTGCTGGACGCTGAACCGCTGGTCGGGTCGGGAGCGATAGACGGCACGCACGAACGCACGATCGCGGGGCGTAAGCGTCTCCGGCGCGGGCGTGGTCATGTCTCCGAACAGGTTCAGGATCGTGTCCGGCCCGATCCCCTCGGGCGCGGACGGCAGATCCAGCACGATGACGAAGGCCAGATAGGCCACCAAGGCCTCGGTGCCAGCATACTGCAGGCGGTCGCGATCGACCAGGACGACGGCGGCGTCGATATGGGCCGCGGTGCTCATCCTCAGTCGCGTGTCCGGCAGTTGGCCGCCCATCGCCCCGCCCGCGCCGGACAGGGTGTCGATCGAGGCTCCCCGGCCCGTGCCGACGAGCCGGATCTTGTGGTGCCAGCGTACGGCGCGTGACGGCCCGGCGAAGGCGTCGGTCGCTTCGCGCCGGTTCTCGAACAAGCGAAACCGGAAGCGGTCCGCGAACCCCTGGGCGAAGACGTCGGCGTCGCCGGAGATCACGACGAGGGCATTGGTCGCGCAGCCCGCCTCGCCGGTCGGGATGTCCAACGAGCGGATGGTGTCTTCGACAGCGGTCTTCAGCGTGGTTCCGACCTCGGCCGTACTGCCGACCACGCCGACACACACCGGGCGGCCCCAGCGCGCGACCTGACCCGAAAACCGTCCCCGTCCACCCGGCTGGGTCAAGGAGTCGACGAACCGTTCGACCGCCCGGTCGCGCATTCCGGTAACGACGACCTCATCGACCACGGCCTCGGGGGGATCCTGTGGACCGGAACCGGTCGCCTGCAAGGTCAGGCCCGTGACCACCGCTGCGAGTCCCAGACCAACCATGACTCATCGCTCCCACGACCGCCTCGGAGAACAATCCTAGGACGAGCGGCCGGACACGACAAACGAAAAAAGGGCGGTGCCGTCGCCGGCGCCGCCCTTCTCAGACCCTTGTCATCCCGGGCTCGACCAGGGATCAGCCTTCGCTGCCCTCCAACTCCAGCGCCAGGTCAGCCGGCAGAGGCTCGACCGCCGCCTCCCGCGTCGAGGTCAGCACCGCGTCGCGGTCGTTGGCGATCTTCTGCAGCGATCGCAGATAGGCCCCCGTGCCCGCCGGGATCAGGCGGCCGACGATGACGTTTTCCTTCAGGCCTTCCAGCGTGTCCTTCTTGCCGTTGACCGAGGCGTCGGTGAGGACGCGGGTGGTCTCCTGGAAGGACGCCGCCGAGATGAAGCTGCGGGTCTGCAGCGACGCCTTGGTGATGCCGAGCAGGACGGGCTGGGTGGTGGCGATCCGGCCGCCACGCTTCTCGACCTTGTCGTTCTCGGCCTGGGCCTCGGCGACCTCGACCGTATCGCCACGGATCAGGGTCGTCTCGCCCGAGTCGAGGATCTCGACCTTCTGCAGCATCTGACGGACGATCACCTCGATGTGCTTGTCGTTGATCGGCACGCCCTGCAGGCGATAGACCTCCTGCACCTCGTTGACGAGGTATTCGGCCAGCGCCTCGACGCCCTGAATACGCAGCAGATCGTGCGGATCGGGGTTGCCGTCGATGATATAGTCGCCCTTCTGGATCAGATCGCCGTCGTGGACGGAGATGTGCTTGCCCTTCGGGATCAGGAACTCGACCGCCTCTCCCTGTTCGCCGTCGGCATTCGGCTCCGGGGTGATCTTGATGCGGCGCTTGTTCTTGTAGTCGCGACCGAATTCGACGCGGCCATCCATCTCGGCGATGACCGCGCAGTCCTTGGGACGACGGGCCTCGAACAACTCGGCCACCCGCGGCAGACCGCCGGTGATGTCGCGCGTCTTGGCACCCTCGGTCGGGACGCGGGCGATGATCTCGCCCGGCTTGACCTCGTCACCATTGGCCACGGACAGAACCGCGCCGACGGGGAGCAGGTAACGGGCGTCTGAACCCGAGGCCAGCTTGGCGTATTCGTCGCCCTTGGTGATGCCCATGGCCGGACGCAGGTCCGAGCCGCGCGGGCTGGCGCGCCAGTCGATGACGACGCGCTGGGCGATACCCGTCGCTTCGTCGGTCTCCTCGCGGAACGACAGGCCCTCGGCCAGGTCCTCAAAGCGGACGGTGCCGCCCACCTCGGTTAGGATCGGGCTGGTGTAGGGGTCCCACTCGGCCAGACGCTGGTTCTTCTTGACCTCGGCGCCTTCGACCACGCGGATGCGCGCCCCGTAGGGCACCTTATAGGACTCGCGGTCCTTGCCATCGACGGTGACCGTGACGACGACGTTGCGGCTCATAGCCACCAGGTCGCCGTGGGCCGCCTTGACGGTCGGTCCGACGATCTTGGCGACACCGGCGTTGGTCGCCTCGAAGAAGGAGGTTTCCGCCACCTGGGCCGTACCGCCGATGTGGAAGGTCCGCATGGTCAGCTGGGTGCCCGGCTCGCCGATCGACTGGGCCGCGATGACCCCGACCGCCTCGCCGATGTTGACGTTGGTGCCGCGCGCCAGGTCACGGCCGTAGCACATGCCACAGATGCCGGCCTCGGCCTCGCAGGTCAGGGCCGAGCGGACCTTGACCGACTGGACGCCCTGCTGGTCGATGACCTCGACCACGTCCTCCACCAGATAGGTGTCGGCCGGGAACAGGACATTGTCCGTGCCGGGCTCCTTGATGTCCTCGGCCGCATAGCGACCCAGGACGCGCTGGCCCAGCGAGACCAGAACGTCGCCGCCCTCGACCACGGCACGCAGGGTGATTCCCCGCGTGGTGCCGCAGTCTTCCTCGGTGACGATGGAGTCCTGCGCCACGTCCACCAGACGGCGGGTCAGATAACCCGAGTTGGCGGTCTTCAGCGCGGTGTCGGCCAGACCCTTACGGGCGCCGTGGGTGGAGTTGAAATACTCCAGCACGGTCAGGCCTTCCTTGAAGTTTGAGACGATCGGGGTCTCGATGATCTCGCCGGACGGCTTGGCCATCAGGCCGCGCATCCCGCCGAGCTGCTTCATCTGGGCCTGCGAACCGCGGGCACCGGAGTTGGCCATCATATAGACCGAGTTGATCTCGGCCGAACGGCCGTTCTCCAGCTTACGGACCTGGGCGATCTCGCCCATCATCTCGTCGGCGACCTTGTCGGTGGCCTTGGCCCAGGCGTCGACGACCTTGTTGTATTTCTCGCCCTTGGTGATCAGGCCGTCGGCGTATTGCTGCTCGTATTCCTCGACCAGGGTCTTGGTCTCGTCGACGATGACGGTCTTGCGCTGCGGGATGACGATGTCGTCCTTGCCGAACGAAATGCCCGCCTTGGCCGCCTCGCGGAAGCCCAGGCCCATCATCTGGTCGGCGAAGATCACCGTCGCCTTCTGGCCGCAGTGGCGATAGACCACGTCGATCAGATTGCCGATCTCCTTCTTGGTCAGGTTCTTCTCAAGCAGGCGGTAACCGACGTTGGGGTTCTGCGGCAGCAGGGCCCCCAGCTTCATCCGGCCCGGCGTGGTGTCGATGACCTTGGTCACGACCTTGCCTTCGCTGTCCTGTTCGGTCCAGCGGGCCTTGATGCGGGTGTGCAGGGTCACGACGCCCGCGTCGAGCGCGGCGTCGATCTCGCCGATGTTGGCGAACAGCTTGCCTTCGCCCGGCTCCCCGTCCTTGACCAGCGACAGATAGTAGAGGCCCAGGACGATGTCCTGCGACGGCACGATGATCGGCTTGCCGTTGGCCGGCGACAGGATGTTGTTGGTCGACATCATCAGCACGCGGGCTTCCAGCTGGGCCTCGAGGCTCAGCGGGACGTGCACGGCCATCTGGTCGCCGTCGAAGTCGGCGTTGAACGCGGCGCAGACCAGCGGGTGCAGCTGGATGGCCTTGCCCTCGATCAGCTTGGGCTCGAACGCCTGGATGCCCAGACGGTGCAGGGTCGGCGCCCGGTTCAGCATGACCGGGTGCTCGCGGATCACCTCTTCAAGGATGTCCCACACCTGGGGCTGTTCGCGCTCGACCATCCGCTTCGATTGCTTGACCGTGCCCGACAGGCCCTTGGCGTCCAGGCGCGCATAGATGAAGGGCTTGAACAGCTCCAAGGCCATCTTCTTGGGCAGGCCGCACTCGTGCAGCTTCAGGTCCGGGCCCACGACGATGACCGAACGGCCCGAATAGTCGACGCGCTTGCCCAGCAGGTTCTGGCGGAACCGCCCCTGCTTGCCCTTCAGCATGTCGGCCAGCGACTTCAGCGGACGCTTGTTGGCACCAGTGATCACGCGGCCGCGACGGCCGTTGTCGAACAGGGCGTCGACCGATTCCTGCAGCATCCGCTTCTCGTTGCGGATGATGATGTCGGGCGCGCGCAGCTCCATCAGCCGCTTCAGGCGGTTGTTGCGGTTGATGACGCGGCGATACAGGTCGTTCAGGTCCGAGGTCGCGAACCGACCGCCGTCCAGCGGCACCAGCGGGCGCAGTTCCGGCGGGATCACCGGCACGACCGTCAGGATCATCCACTCCGGCTTGTTGCCGCTTTCGAGGAAGGCCTCGATCAGCTTCAGGCGCTTGGAAGCCTTCTTGGCCTTCATTTCCGAGGGGCTGTCGGCCAGTTCGGCGCGGTGCTTCTCGGCCTCGGCGTGCAGGTCGATGCCCATCAACAGGTTGCGCACGGCCTCGGCGCCGATCTCGGCGGTGAAGCCGTCATCGCCAAACTCGTCCTGATAGCGATAGAACTCGTCTTCCGTCAGCAGTTGGTTCTGCTTCAGCGGGGTCAGGCCCGGCTCGGTGACGATGTAGTTTTCGAAATACAGGACGCGCTCGACGTCCTTCAGCGCCATGTCCAGCATCAGCGAGATGCGGCTCGGCAGCGACTTCAGGAACCAGATATGGGCGACCGGGGCGGCCAGTTCGATATGGCCCATCCGCTCGCGCCGAACGCGCGCCAGAGTGACCTCCACGCCGCATTTCTCGCAGATGATGCCCTTGTACTTCATGCGCTTGTACTTGCCGCACAGGCATTCGTAATCCTTGGTCGGGCCAAAGATGCGGGCGCAGAACAGGCCGTCACGCTCGGGCTTGAACGTGCGGTAGTTGATGGTCTCGGGCTTCTTGATCTCGCCGAACGACCACGAGCGGATCTTTTCCGGCGAGGCCAGGGCGATCTTGATCTGGTCGAAGGTCGGAGCGACCGGGACCGGATTGAAGATGTTCAGGACTTCCTGGTTCATCTTGATGGTTCCTTCTGCGGCGAGGAGCCGCGAAATAGGGCTTAGTGAGTAGGGCTTAGGGCTTAGGAGAAGGGCTGGACCTAGGGCTCGGTGCTGCTGGTGTGCCGCGGCGCGTCCACGCTCGCCGACATCCCAAGCCCCAAGCCCTAAGCCCTACTCCCTCACGAGTTCTCCAGCTCCACGTTCAGACCCAGCGAGCGCATTTCCTTGATGAGCACGTTGAAACTCTCGGGAATGCCGGCCTCGAAGCTGTCGTCGCCGCGGACGATGGCCTCATAGACCTTGGTGCGGCCGGCCACGTCGTCGGACTTGACCGTCAGCATCTCCTGCAGGGTGTAGGCGGCGCCGTAAGCCTCCAGCGCCCAGACCTCCATTTCCCCGAAGCGCTGACCGCCGAACTGCGCCTTGCCGCCCAGCGGTTGCTGGGTGACTAGGCTGTACGGGCCGATCGAACGGGCGTGGATCTTGTCGTCGACCAGGTGGTGCAGCTTCAGCATGTAGATGTAGCCGACCGTGACCGGACGCTTGAACTGCTCGCCGGTCTGGCCGTCGAACAGCACCGACTGACCCGACCGCTCGAGGCCCGCCTTCTCCAGCAGGTCTTCGATGTCGTTGATGTGCGCGCCGTCGAACACCGGGGTGGCGAAGGGCACGCCCTTGCTGAGGTTGCGGGCCAGTTCGATCAGGTCGTCCTCATCGTCCGGCAGCGGGGTGTCCGCGCCATAGATGCCGGTCAGGTTGTCGATCAGCGCCTGCTTCTGGCCGCCGTGCTGCCAGGCTTCCAGCAGGCCCTGGATCTGGCGACCCAGGCCGGCGGAGGCCCAACCCAGGTGGGTCTCGAAGATCTGGCCGATGTTCATGCGCGACGGCACGCCCAGCGGGTTCAGAACGACGTCGACCGAGGTGCCGTCTTCCAGGTGCGGCATGTCCTCGATCGGCAGGATCTTGGAGATGACGCCCTTGTTGCCGTGACGACCGGCCATCTTGTCGCCGGGCTGAAGC
>Ga0209909_100171_pt1 | contig 97050 bp, 95 predicted proteins | sample FECB22metaG_FD_188302 | JGI IMG/M metagenome (GOLD analysis project Ga0209909, IMG submission 188302) | Cyanobacterial communities from the Joint Genome Institute, California, USA - FECB-22 (SPAdes) (version 3) | ecosystem: Environmental > Aquatic > Thermal springs > Hot (42-90C) > Microbial mats...
CGAGCGGGTCCCGCCCGGGCCGCAGCCGGCTCCGGCCGACCGGCAGCCCGCCCCGGACCCGACCCCGGCCGTCCCGGCGCGGCCGATCCCGCCGCGGCCGATCCCGCCCCGGCCCGCGGCCGCGCCCGCCGACGAGGGCGCGATCGTCGCGGCCTTCGAGGGCGATGGCCTGGAGATCCACCTGCAGCCGGTCGTCACCCTGCCGCAGCGCAAGGTGGTGGCCTACGAGGCGCTGGCCCGGCTGCGGATCGGCGGCCCCGGCGCGCCGCCGGCCGAGCCCGAGGTGTTCCTGCCGGTGCTGGAGCGCTACGGGCGCACCACCGAACTCGACCGCCGGATGCTCCAACGGGCCACCATCGTGGCGCGCCACCTCGCCCGGCGCGGCAGCGAGACCCTGCTGACCTACGGGCTGTCGCCGCTGTCGCTGTTCGAGCCCGGCCTGCTGCGCGAGCTGGCGCGCACGGCCGCCGACGATCCGGCCCTGGCCGGCCTGACCATCGCGCTGCCGCAGGAGAGCTGGCGCCGTCTCGACGCCGGCCAGCGGGGCCTGCTCGCGCCCCTGCAGGGTCGGATCGGGTTCAGCCTCGACCGTCCGGACGACCTCCGGTTCGACGCGGCCGAGCTGGCGGCGCTCGGCATCGGGCAGGTCAAGGTGCCGGCCGAGATGCTGCTCCGGCCCGGCACGAGTCGCGGCAGCCTGTCGGACATCGCCCTCGAGGACACCGCGCCGGCCCTGGCCCGGGCCGGGATCCGCGTCGTCGCCACGGGCGTCGCCGACGAGGCCGACGTCCCGGACCTGATCGACCTCGACGTGCCGTTCGCGCAGGGGACGGCTTTCGCGGCCCCGCGGCCGGTGCGCGCGGAGGTCCTGGCGGCCCCGCCCGCCGAGGAGCCGACGCCCCCGCCGGAGCCCGAGCGGCGCCCGTTCCGGTCGGTCCTGCGCCGGGCCGTGTGAGGGCTTCGGGCCGCCCGCCGAGCCGCGTCACCAGTAGATCTGCAGGCGCGCGATCACCGTGTCGACCGAGAACGGGCGGGTGCCGAGGGTGTCGGACTGGGCCTCCCCCGGCCGCACGCGCCCGTGGACGACGTTCCCGATCAGCCGCAGGTTGGGCTCGGGATACCAGCTCAGGCCGAGGGTCACGTCCTGCTCCATGCCCCCGCGGAAACCGCGGGCGTCCAGGTCGACGGCGCTGTAGCGCGCCGCCAGCTCGAACACGCCGATCCCGCCCCGGGAGAGCCGCTGCGCCTCCGGAACCGTCACCCCCCGGAAGGTCGCGTAGGTGGTGCCGCTCTGCGGCGTCAGCGCGTAGGCGCGTCCCTCGCCGTTGAGCACCAGGGCCGCCTCGACATAGCCGCCCTGGAAATCGAGCGCGGCGCCGGGCTGGCCGGGACCGGGGAACGGCTGCAGCTCGGCCCGGATGTACTCGGCCTGCACCAGGAGCGGGCCGCGGCGATAGGCCAGCTCGGCGCCGAGGCGCGACACGCTGGCGGCGTCGGGGAGATCGCCGGTATCCACCAGGGGGCGCTCGAACAGGAAGGCGCCGGCGGGGCTGGAGAAGCCGAAGGCGCCGTCCGACCGCGACCGGGTGCGGAAGACCCCGGCGAGCCCGAGATGCAGGGTCTCGTCCCCGGTCATGATCGGCGCGACGGTGGCGCGGGCCGCCACCGCGACGCCGTCCCCGTCGATGCCGCTGCTGGCGGCGTTGCCGAACACGCCGGCCACAGCGGTCCAGTTCTTCCCGTGATGTCCGGCCGCGAAACCGAAGCGGCGCTCCGGCACGAGGGCGTTGGCCACCGAGCGCTCGGCGAACAGCGTGTCGTTGTTGCTCTGCAGCCATTCCAGGCTGAAGGGCTCCTTCATGTTGCCGAGGGTCAGGATCGTGTCCGGCAAACCCTTCCAGGCGACCAGCGCGTCGTTGATCGGCAGCATCGGGTCGGCGAAATCGTACTGGAAGGCGATCGCCCAGTCGCGGCCGATGGTCAGCGTCGGCTCGATCCAGGCCCGGCGCACGGCGACGTTGTCGGGGAAGGCCTCGGGCAGGTCCGGCCGGCCGAAGCCCGCCGCGCCGCCGTCGATGTGCAGCCGGCCGCCGATCTGGAGCTTCACGTCGGGTTCGGGAAAGGTGAGGGTCAGCCCCTTCGCGTCGTAGCGCAGGCGCTCGCCGGAGGGGCCGGCCATCCCCTCGAACGCGTCCTCGCCGGCGCCGGCGGGACCCGCCAGGGCGAGGGACACGGCCAGGACGGCCGGTGCGGTGCGCGTTCCGATCACGGGAGCAGCAGAGAACAGGTCGGCCGGGCGGCGCCAATCACCTGGCGCAGTCAAAGCCGGAAATCCGCGCATCGTGGCCCGGCGGCCACGACCGCCGGCGGCCGGACCGGCGCCGGCCTAGACGGCGCGATTGTCGATCAGCCGGGTCCGGCCCAGGAAGGCCGCGGCGATCACGCGGGCCGGGCCGTCGACCCGCTCCACCGGGACCAGGGTCCGGGCGTCGCAGACCGCGAGGTACTGGACGCGGAACCCCGCCGCCTCCAGCGCCGCCCGCCCGGCGGCGATCCGGCCGGCCACGGGGGTGCCGCTGCGGGACGCGGAGGCGATCTCGGCCAGGACGGCCTGGAGCTTCGGGGCGACGGCGCGCTCCTCGGCCGAGAGGTAGCGGTTGCGCGACGACAGCGCGAGGCCGTCGGGCTCGCGCACGGTCGGCACGCCGCGGATCTCCACCGGGAGGTCGAGATCCGCCGCCACCTGCTGGAGCACGCGGAGCTGCTGGAAGTCCTTCTCGCCGAACAGGGCGACGTCCGGCCGGACCTGGTTGAGGAGCTTGGTCACCACCGTGGCGACGCCGGCGAAGTGGCCGGGCCGGAACGGCCCGCACAGGCCGTCGGTCAGGCCGGCGACCTCGATCCGGGTGGCGAAGCCCGGCGGGTACATGGTCTCGACGCTGGGCGTCCAGGCGGCGTCCGCGCCGGCTCGCGCCAGCAGGGCCAGGTCCGCGTCGAGGTCGCGGGGGTAGCGGGCGAAATCCTCGTTCGGGCCGAACTGGGTCGGATTGACGAAGATGCTGGCGACGGTCCGGCGGCCGATCCGCCGCGCCTCGGCCACGAGGGCGAGGTGCCCGTCGTGCAGGGCCCCCATGGTGGGGATCAGGACGACGCGCTCGCCCGCCGCGCGCCACGCCGCCACGCATCCGCGCAGGGCGGCGAGGTCGCGGAAGGACTGGAAGGTCGACTCGGACACGGCACGGGCTCCGGGGGAGGGTGGGGCCGGTCTAGAGCATGATGGGGGGCGGTGGAATCCGGCAGTCCGGTCACGGTCCGCGCGGTCCCGGTCGGCGTCAGGGGCAGTAGGGCAGGAGTGAGCGTCCGAACGGGTCGTCCACGCCGGGCGGCGGCGTGAAGCCGTAGTAGCTCGGATGCCCCAGGCCGTACTCGGAGCCGACATAGCTCGGATCGTCCGGGGCGTTGGTGGGCACGGGCGCCCGCCGGGGCGTGCAGCCCATCGGCGCGGGACGGGACCGGAGGGCGTAGACCGGCCGACGATCGAGGCCGTCGTTGCGCGGGAAGAAGCGGGGGCTGCCACCCGCGCCCGTCTCGACGCCGCCGCGGATGTCGAGGTCGGCCGCGCGGCCCGATCCGGCGAGCAGCAGGACGAATCCGAGCGCCGTCACCGCCCTCCGCGTCGTCGCCCGCATGCCGCCTCCATCCCAGCCGGAAGGCGGCACCGTGCGACGGCAGGGTAAACGGACGCTTACCGCGGGATCACGCGAGCGGCACGACGAGGGCGTTCAGGACGCCGACGAGGTCGCCCTCGGTCAGCCGGATCTGCAAGCCCCGGCCGCCGCCGTTGACGTGGATCTCGGCCGCCGGGTCGGTCAGGGATCCGGCGTCGATCGCGGTCGGGAAGGACCGCTTCTGACCGAGCGGGCTGATCCCACCGACATGGTAGCCGGTCAGCCGCTCGGCATCGGCCGGCTTGAGCATGGACGCGGCCTTGCCCGAGAAGGCGGCGGCGACCCGCTTCATCGACACCTCCTTGTCGGAGGCCACGAGCAGGCAGACCGTCCGTCCGTCCACCGACGCCATCAGGGTCTTCAGCACGCGTCCCGGGTCCACGCCGAGCGCCTCCGCGGCCTGCAGGCCGATGCGCGGGGCGTCCGGATCGTACGCGTAGACGTGGAGGCCGTGGCGGATGCCGGCCTTGTCGAGGGCGAGCGTGGCGCGGGTCGTCTTGGCAGATGTCTTGGCGGGCGTCTTCATGGCTCGTTCGGTCAGGTGGACTGGGCGCGCGCGGCGATGAGGCGGGCGATCTCCGCGTAGGCCGCCGCGCAGGTGTCGGGGGAGGCCGTCGATCCCGTGACGTAGACCGCCACGAGGATCGGCGCACGCCCCGGCGGCCGCAGGATCGCCACGTCGTTGACGGTGCCGTTGTCGCCGCTCCCGGTCTTGTCGCCCGCGCTCCAATCCGGCGGCAGGCCGGCCCGCAGGCGTTTCCGGCCGGTCTCGCAGGCGACCATCCAGGCCTCCAGCCGGTCGCGCGAGGCCGGCGACAGGGTCGTCCCGAGGAGGATCCGACCCAGGGTCGCCCGCATGGCGTCCGGCGTGGTCGTGTCGCGCGGGTCGCCGGGCAGGGCGGTGTTGAGGGTCGGCTCGGTCCGGTCGAGGCGGGTGACGGGATCGCCGGTCGTCCGCAGCCACGCGGTCAGCGCTGCGGGGCCGCCGAGATCCGCCAGGAGCAGGTTGGCGGCCGCGTTGTCGCTCCAGACCAGCGTCGCCGCGCACAGGTCGGCGACGCTCATCCGCCCGGTCCCGCCGCCGGCCTCCAGCGCCTTCCGGGTGACCGGGGCGTAGCTCAGGAGATCGCCGGGACCGTAGGTGACGATCCGGCCGAGGGTCTCGCGGCCGGCATCGACCCGCGCCAGCACCGCCGCGGCCGCCAGGACCTTGAAGGTGCTGCACATCGGGAAGCGCGCGTCGGCGCGGTAGGCGGCGAGGACGCGGTCCGCCGAGGCGGCCGCGATCCCGAGGCGGCCACCGAGTCGGCGCTCGATCGCGGTCCAGTCCGGCTCCGCCTCGACGGCGCGCGCGGGGAGGGCGAAGGGCGCGGCGAGCAGGCCGAGGCCGACGGCGCGGCGGGTCCAGACGATCATGGCATCCCCGTTCCAGATCGCGGCCGCGCGCCCGGGCGCGTCACCGCGACGCCGGGATGGTATAGGGCGGCCGCGCGTGTTTCACGTGAAACTCCGCCCCTCCGCGCGGCCCTGTGGGACCATGAACGAGACCGACACGCTCTTCGCCCCGGCCAGCGGCTTCGGCCGGGCCGCCGTCGCGGTCATCCGCATCAGCGGCCCGGCCGCGGGCGGCGTGCTTGCCACCCTGGGCGGCCGCCTGCCGACCCCGCGGCGGCTGTCCCTGCGGAGCCTCAGGGATCCGCGGGACGGCACCGAGCTCGACCGGGCGCTGGTGGCGTGGTTTCCCGGGCCGGACACCTACAGCGGCGAGGATATGGCGGAGCTGCACCTCCACGGCGGCGCGGCCGTGCGGATGCGCGTCCTCGCGACCCTCGCCCGCCTTCCCGGATGCCGGGCGGCCGAGCCCGGGGCGTTCACGCGGCGGGCGGTCCTCAACGGCCGGATGGATCTCGCCGAGGCGGAGGCCGTCGCCGACCTGATCGACGCCGAGACCGAGGGCCAGCGCCGGCAGGCCCTGCGCCAGCTCGACGGCGCGCTCAGCCGGCAGGTGGCCGCGTGGCGCGCGGAGGCGATCGACTGCCTCGCCGCCGCGGAGGCCGCGCTCGACTTCGCCGACGAGGGGGACGTGGACGATGCCGGGCTCGACGCCGCGCTGTTCGACCGCGCCGCGCGCCTGCGGGACGCGGTCGCCGCGACGCTGCGCGACGGCCACCGCGGCGAGCGCCTGCGCGAAGGATTCACGGTGGTGCTGGCGGGGGCGCCCAACAGCGGGAAGTCGACGCTGCTGAACGCCCTGAGCCGGCGGGACGTCGCCATCGTGTCGGACAGCCCGGGGACGACCCGGGACGCCATCGAGGTGCGGCTCGACCTCGGCGGCCTGCCGGTCCTCCTGGTCGACACGGCCGGGCTCCGCGAGACCGCGGAGCCGATCGAGGCGCAGGGCATCGTGCGGACCCGGGCGCGGATCGACACGGCCGATCTGGTGGTCGCCCTCGTGCCCCCCGGCGGTGCTGTCCCGGATCTCGGGCCGGGATGCCGTCCGATCCTGATCGTCCGCACGAAGGCCGATCTTTTTGCCGGCTCACAGCCCGCCGGCGACTCGGCCGACGTGACGGTCTCGGCCCATACCGGCGCCGGCATGGACGCCCTGCTCGACGCGATCCAGGCCGCGGCCGAGGACGGTCTCGGCACCGGCGACGCGCTGATCACCCGCGCCCGTCACAGGGCCGCGCTCGAGGCCTGCGTGGCCCATCTCGACCGCGTCTCCGGGAGCGCCGGCGGTCTGCCGGAGCTGGCCGCGGAGGACCTGCGGCTCGCGGTCCGGGCGCTGGGCGAGGTGGCCGGCCATGTCGGCGTCGAGGACGTCCTCGACCGGCTGTTCAGCGGCTTCTGCATCGGGAAGTAGATCTGTAGCTGGCAACCCATCGGGGTGGAAACGGCCCGGCCGGGCGCCGTCGCCGGCTCCCGCAGCCCTGCGCGGCGGCGCTACCGGGGAATCCGCAGGATCCGCGGCCGCCAGATCCCGAGCGCGACGTTCGCGGTCGCGACCGCCAGCAGGACCCACAGGGTGCCGCGCTCGCCGGTCAGCGAGACGGCCAGCGCCGCTGGATCGACGAGGCCCGCGAGCGCGCGGGCGCTCCGCTCCGCCTCCTGCTTCATCGGGCCCTGCACGTAGACCAGCCCGCCCTCGAACATCAGGACCCCGGTGGCGAGCTTCAGCCAGGCCCACCCGGCATTGAGGAACGCGCGGTTCAGCGCCATCGCCAGCAGGCCGGACATCAGCGTCACCGCCAGGGCGGGCAGGAAGATCCAGGTGGCGACGGCGCCCATGGCGCCCCGCGTCGCCGCGTAGCCCGCCAGGGCGGACGGCGCGGGCGACAGGCTCAGCATGACGACCAGGGACGCCATGGCCCCCAGCAGCCCCGCGGACCCCATCGTGTGGAGGAACTTCAGCAGGCGTCGCACGGCGTCTCACCCGGGCCGTTTCGGCGCAGCCTAGCGCGGGGCATCGGGGGGCGATAGCGGCGCGCCGGTCGCAGGGCTTCCGGCCGAATCCCCCGCCGTCCCCGCGAGCGGAGCGACGCCGTCCAGCCGCGCCACGCTGATCGAGGTCGCGCTGCCCTGGGGCGCCTCGCTGCGCTCGCGACGACGGCGTGGCCCCTCAGCTGCGCAGGCCGGGCGCCTCCTGGCCGGTGCGGGCCACGTACTCGGTGTAGCCGCCGCCGTACTGGTGGATGCCCTCCGGGGTCACCTCCAGCACCCGGTTCGACAGCGCGGCCAGGAAGTGCCGGTCGTGGGACACGAACAGCATCGTCCCCTCGTAGTTGGCCAGCGCCTCGATCAGCATCTCCTTGGTGCCCATGTCGAGGTGGTTGGTCGGCTCGTCGAGCACCAGGAAGTTCGGCGGGTCGTAGAGCATCAGCGCCATGACCAGCCGGGCCTTCTCGCCGCCCGAGAGCACCCGGCAGCGCTTCTCGACGTCGTCGCCCGAGAAGCCGAAGCAGCCGGCCAGCGCCCGCAGGGACCCCTGGCCGGCCTGCGGGAAGGCATCCTCCAGGGTCTGGAACACGGTGCGGTCGCCCTCGAGCAGGTCCATGGCGTGCTGGGCGAAGTAGCCGAGCTTCACGCTGCCGCCGACCGTGACCGAGCCGTCGTCGGGCGCGGTGGTGCCGGTGACGAGCTTCAGCAGCGTCGACTTGCCGGCGCCGTTGATGCCCATCACGCACCAGCGCTCCTTGCGCCGCACCGAGAAGTCGAGCCCCTCGTAGATCGTGCGGCTGCCGTAGCGCTTGTTCACGCCCTTGAGCATCACGACGTCGTCGCCCGAGCGCGGCGCCGGCTGGAACTCGAACGCCACCGATTGCCGCCGCCGGGGCGGCTCGACCCGCTCGATCTTGTCGAGCTTCTTCACCCGGCTCTGCACCTGGGCGGCGTGGGAGGCCCGCGCCTTGAACCGCTCGATGAAGGCGATCTCCTTCGCCAGCATCGCCTGCTGGCGCTCGTACTGCGCCTGGGCCTGCGCCTCGTTGAGCTTCCGCTGGCCCTCGTAGAAGGCGTAGTCGCCCGAGTAGGTGGTGAGCGCGCCGGCGTCGATCTCGATGATCTTGGTGACGATGCGGTTCATGAACTCGCGGTCGTGCGAGGTCATCAGCAGGGCGCCGTCGTAGCCCTTCAGGAACGATTCGAGCCAGATCAGGCTCTCGATGTCGAGGTGGTTCGACGGCTCGTCGAGGAGCATCACGTCCGGGCGCATCAGCAGGATGCGGGCGAGGGCGACGCGCATCTTCCAGCCGCCCGAGAGGGCGCCGACGTCGCCGTCCATCATCTCCTGGCTGAAGCTCAGCCCGTCGAGCACCTCGCGGGCCCGGCCCTCCAGGGCGTAGCCGTCGAGCTCCTCGAACCGCGCCTGGACCTCGCCGTAGCGCTCGACCAGGGCGTCCATCTCGTCGGCGCGGTCCGGGTCGGCGAGCGCCGCGCCGAGCTCGGCGAGCTCGGCCGCCACCGCGCTCACCGGGCCGGCGCCGTCCATCACCTCGGTGACGACGCTGCGCCCCGACATCTCGCCGACATCCTGGCTGAAATAGCCGATGGTGATGCCCCGGTCGGCGGCGACCTGCCCCTCGTCGGGCTGCTCCTGGCCGATGATCATCCGGAACAGGGTGGTCTTGCCGGCCCCGTTCGGGCCGACCAGCCCGACCTTCTCGCCCCGCTGGAGGGCGGCCGAGGCCTCGATGAAGACGAGCTGCCGCCCGTTCTGCTTGGTGATCTTGTCCAGGCGTATCATGGGGCGGGCGCTGTCCGGGAGTATCCCGGCCGCTTACGGCATCGGCCGACGCGGCGCAAAGGCGGGGTGCCGCAGTGCGGGATAACGCTTGCGTCCGGCGCAGGCCTGGGCGCATCCCGGGACCCAGGATCAGGCTCGGCCGTTGCCCTGGGCAACAAGAGGATCGCGATGCTGTTCGGTTGGTGGATGACGGGCCTGGACATGGCCATGCTGGGGCTGGAGGCGCAGGGCGTCATCGCGCAGCGCATGGCGATGTTCGCCCTCGGCGGCCCGGCGGCCCAGGCCGAGGCGCAGCTCATGGTGACCGAGAAGATGCTGGCCGCCGGCGAGGCGGCGCTCATGCTCGCCGCGGGCGCCTCGAACGGCAAGGTGATCCGCAGCTACCGGCGGAAGGTCCAGGCCAACGCCCGGCGGCTGAGCCGGGGCTGAGGCGCGCGCCCGCCGGGTTTCGGCACGCCGTCATCGCGAGCGCGGCGCGGCGATCCAGCGGCGCCGCAGCGGACGACGGCGTGCTGCCCCGGGCCGCGTCGCTCCGCTCGCGACGACGGAGCCAGCTCGCGCAGCCGCGAGCCGGCCTCAGTTGTTGGCCGTCCGGAACGTGTCGCAGGACTTGGTCTGGCCGCTCTTGTAGCCGGCCATGAACCAGCGCTGGCGCTGGGCCGAGGAGCCGTGGGTGAAGGAATCCGGCACCACGTAGCCCCGCGAGCGCTGCTGGAGCGCGTCGTCGCCGATCTGCGCGGCGGCGTTCAGCGCCTCGTCGATGTCGCCCTTGTCGAGCTCGGCGTACTTGTCGTTGGAGTTCTTGGCCCAGACGCCGGCGAGGCAGTCGGCCATCAGCTCGATCCGCACCGAGAGGGCGTTCGCCTCGGTCTTGCTGGAGGCCTGCTGCTGGCGGGCCTGGACCTTGCCGAGGATGCCGAGCACGTCCTGGACGTGGTGGCCGACCTCGTGGGCGATCACGTACGCGTAGGCGAAGTCGCCCTTCACGCCGAACTTCGAGGCCATCTCCTTGAAGAAGCCGGTGTCCAGATAGACCTTCTTGTCGAGCGGGCAGTAGAACGGGCCCATGGCGGCCTGGGCCGAGCCGCAGCCGGAGCGGGTGCCGCCGGTGTAGAGCACCAGCGTCGTCGGGGTGTACTGCTTGCCGGTCTGCTGCGGCAGGATCTGGCTCCACACGTCCTCGGTGTTGCCGAGGATCTTCGAGGCGAACCGGCCGCTCTCGTCGGTGGGCGCCTGGCGCCGCTTGGCCTGGGTCTGCGGGTCGACCTGCTCCTGCTGGCTGCGGCCGCCGCCGCCGATCTGCTGGGCCCCGCCGATCAGGATCGCCGGGTTAATGCCCGTGAAGTAGCTGATGATCAGCAGCACCACGATGGTGCCGATGCCGAGCCCGCCGGCGCCGCCGCCGGGAAAGCCCATGCCGCCCCCGCCGCCGCCTTCACCGCGCCGATCCTCGACGTTGTCCGAGCTGCGTAGATCTTCCCAGCGCATGGTTGGGTCCCGCCATCGATGCTGCGCCGGCCGCCCCGGGCAGCCCACGATTTGCTGTGCGTCGTCGTGTCCGGCCGCCGGGGCACCGGCAGCGGGAACGAAGCTCTAATGGCGGGAGGGGAGAGCCGGTTCCGTCACCCCGGTCAAGCTCGCGGTCACGCTTTCCCGTCGAGGAGGGCGCGCAGGGACCGGAAATCCCGCCACGCCAGCCGCTTCTGGACCGGCTGGCGCAGCAGGAAGGCGGGGTGGAGGGTGGCGAGCAGCTTCACCTCGCGGTTCGGCAGCTTGTACGGGAACAGCCGGCCGCGGGTCCGCAGGATGCCGTCCTTGGTGCCGGTCAGCGTCTGGGTCGCGGGCGCGCCGAGGCAGACGATGATGTCCGGGTCGACGAGCTCGATCTGGCGCTCCACGAAGGGCCGGCAGACCGCCACCTCCTGGGGGGTCGGGTTGCGGTTGCCCGGCGGCCGCCAGGGCACGATGTTGCCGATATAGGCGCTCGTCCGGTCGAGCCCGACCGCCTTCATCATCTTGTCGAGGAGCTGGCCCGAGCGGCCCATGAACGGCTTGCCGATCCGGTCCTCGTCGGCGCCGGGCGCCTCGCCGAGAAACATCACCCGCGCCTCGGGATTGCCGTCGGCGAAGACGAGGTTCTTCGCCGTGAAGCGCAGCGGGCAGGCGTCGAAATCCGCGAGAATCCGCTCGAGCTCGTCGAGGGACTTGGCCTGCCGCGCCCGGGCGCGGGCGTCGCTCGCGGCCTCGTCGGGCTGGGCGCTGGCGGCGCGGCCGAAGGTGCGCGGCGCTGCGGCCGGCGGGGCCGAGCCCGGGGGCGGCACGAGCGTGTTGGCGACGGGGCTGACGGGCGGCTCGGCGGCCCGGGGCGCTGCACGGCGCGGCGCGCGCAGGGTAGGCGCGGGCGCGTCGGCCTCGCTGAAGCGGTCGTGCGGGTGCTCGTCGAGCGCCGCGTCGGCACCGGCCTCCACGTGGAAGTCGAGATAGGCGATCAGGTCGGCTTGCGCGTCGGTGGAGCTCGGCATGGGACTCAGCATGTGGGATCGCCGGGGCCTGTGGACAACTCGCCGAATCGCTCCGGGTGGCAAGGACTTGCGTGACCGAACAGCGCGGCGCGGCACAGCGCTGTGACGCCGTTCCCCGCGGCAAAGGGAACTTTGCCTCGAGCTTGAGCGTCGGCAACTTGCCTTTCTAGCTTGGAATCGCTTGAGACGGCATCAGGAAGGCCGGCCCGGCGACGAACCGGGCGCCGGAACAAGAAAAGGAACCTGAGGATGGCGCTGCCCGAACGCGAGAGCATGGATTTCGACGTGGTCGTGGTGGGCGCCGGCCCGGCCGGCCTCGCCACCGCGATCCGCCTGAAGCAGCGCGCCGCCGAGATCGGCGAGGAGATCTCGGTCGTCGTCGTCGAGAAGGGCTCGGAGGTCGGCGCCCACATCCTGTCGGGGGCGGTGATCGACCCGATCGGCCTGGATCGCCTGCTGCCCGAGTGGCGCACCGACCCGGAGCGTCCGCTGAAGACCGAGGTCCAGCGCGACGAGTTCATGATGCTCACCAAGAACAGCGGCATCACCCTGCCGAACGTGTTCTTCCCCAAGCTGATGTCGAACCACGGCAACTTCGTCGGCTCGCTGTCCAACACCTGCAAGTATCTCGGCGTGCAGGCCGAGGCGCTCGGCGTCGAGATCTATCCGGGCTTCCCGGCCTCCGAGGTGCTGTTCGACGAAAACGGCGCCGTGGCGGGCATCGCCACGGGCGATCTCGGCATCGGCAAGTCCGGCGAGCCGCGCGACGATTACACCCGCGGCATGGAGCTGCGCGGCAAGTACACGGTGTTCGGCGAGGGCGCCCGGGGCAACCTGACCAAGGGGCTGATCCGGCGCTTCGAGCTCAACCGGCACAGCGACCACTTCAAGTACGGGCTCGGCGTGAAGGAGCTCTGGCAGCTCGCCCCCGGCAAGTTCGAGCCCGGCCTCGTGCAGCACACGATGGGCTGGCCGCTGCCCAACAGGGCCGGCGGCGGCTCATGGCTCTATCACTTCGACGACCACCTGCTCTCGGTCGGCTTCGTCACGCACCTGAACTACGAGAACCCGACCCTGTCGCCGTTCGAGGAGTTCCAGCGTTTCAAGACCCACCCGATGATCGCCGAGACCTTCGAGGGCGCCAAGCGCATCGGCTACGGCGCGCGGGCCATCATGGAGGGCGGCTGGCAGTCCGTGCCGAAGCTGGTCTTCCCGGGCGGGTGCCTCGTCGGCTGCTCGGCGGGCTTCGTGAACGTGCCGCGGATCAAGGGCTCGCACAACGCGATCCTGTCCGGCATGCAGGCGGCCGACGCCATCGCGGACGCCCTGAAGGCGGGCCGCGCCGGCGACGAGCTCACCGCCTACGAGGCCGGCTGGCGCGACAGCCCGATCGGGCAGGACCTGAAGGCGGTGCGCAACGTCAAGCCGCTCTGGTCCAAGTACGGGACGCTGGTCGGCGTGGGGCTCGGCGGGATCGACATGTGGGCGACCAGCATCCTCGGCGCCTCGCCGTTCGGCACGCTCTCGCACGGCAAGCCGGATCACGCCTGCCTCAAGCCGCTCTCGGAGGTGACGCCGATCGTCTACCCGAAGCCGGACGGCAAGCTGACCTTCGACCGGCTCTCCTCGGTCTACCTGTCGAACACCAACCACGAGGAGGACCAGCCGCCCCACCTGAAGGTCCGCGACCTGGAGCTGCAGAAGCGCTCCGAGCACGACGTCTACGGCGGGCCCTCGGGCCGCTACTGCCCGGCCGGCGTCTACGAGTGGGTGGAGGATGCCTCCGCCAGCGACGGGGTGCGCTACCAGATCAACGCGCAGAACTGCGTCCACTGCAAGACCTGCGACATCAAGGATCCGAACCAGAACATCGACTGGGTGACGCCGGAGGGCCCGGGCGGGCCGAACTACCCGAACATGTGAGGCGGAGCTTCGCCGGAGCGCCTCGGGCGCTCGGTCGTCCTCGCGCGCGGAGCGATCCGGCGGCGCCCCGCTTGCCGCGGTCGCGCATCTCTGGGTCGCTTCGCTTCGCCCGCGATGACGGAGGTGTGACCCGGGGCGGGGACGGGTCGCCGAGCCCCGGCGCTTCCCGATCGGGAGGCGCGCCATCCTTTCGCCTTGCGGGGCTGGCGGGATGGGTTCAGTGTCCCCAACGTTTTTTCGGGGATGCCCCGCCATTCTCGCGCCCGGCCCTCTCGTGAGCCGGCGCCCAGGAGCCGCGATCGGTTCATGATGATGACACGCGCCCGCCGGAGCGTTTCGGCGCTCGCCCTGCTGCTCGCCGCCGGGCTTCCGCAGACCGTGCTCGCGGCGCAGCCGAAGGAATCGACCCCGGTGCTCGACTACGAGCCCGCGGACTCGCTCGAGGGCAACTTCCTCTCCGCCTACATCGCGGGCGCGTCGCGGGACACGGCGGCGGCGGCGACCTTCTACCGCGAGGCGGTGAAGGCCGACCCGCGCAACGCGGAACTCGTCGAGCGCGCCTTCATCTCGCTGCTGGCCGACGGTGCCCTGCCGGACGCGTTCCGCACCGCCGAGAAGCTGATCGCCCGCGATCCGACCAACGGCCTCGCCAACCTCTCCCTCGGGGTGCGCCAGATCAAGGCCGGCCAGTGGGCCGCCGCCCGCCAGAACTTCTCCCGGAGCGGCCGGGGTGCTGCGACCGACCTGACCGCGACGCTGCTGACCGCGTGGTCCTACGCGGGCGCGGGCGACGGCAAGAAGGCGCTGGAGACGGTCAACAAGCTCCGGGGCGAGCGCTACTACAACACCTTCCGCGACTACCACGCCGGCCTGATCGCCTCGGTGACCGGCGACAACGCCGAGGCCGAGCGCCGGCTCAAGGCCGCCTACGACGCCGACCACAACACCCTGCGCATCGTCGACGCCTACGCCCGGATGGAGGCCAGCCTCGGCCGCACCGACCTGGCGATCCAGGCCTATTCCGACTTCGACCAGCTCTCGCCGCGCCACCCGCTCGTGCGCGACGCCCTCGAGAAGCTGAAGGAGGGCAAGCCGCTCACCCGGCTGATCGGTACCGCCCAGGAGGGCGCCGCCGAGGTGCTGTACGGGCTCGGCTCGGCCGGCTCGACCCAGGGCGACGAGCTGCCCGCGGTGATCTACCTGCGGCTGGCGCTCTACCTCGCCCCCGACCACGCCCTCGCGCGGCTGACGCTCGCCGACACGCTGGACCGGATGAAGCAGCCCGAGCGCGCCAACGAGGCCTACGCGCAGATCCCGGCCAACTCCCCGCTCAAGCTCAACGCCGACATCCAGATCGGCCTGAACCTGGAGCAGATGGGCAAGGGCGACGAGGCGCTCGCCCATCTCGACGCGGCGATGAAGGCCCACCCGGACGACATCGACGTCATCACGGCGCTCGGCAACGTCCAGCGCGCCCGCAAGAAGTACGAGGAGGCGGCGGCCACCTACACCCGCGCCATCGACCTGATCGGCGACCGGCCGCAATCCAACTACTGGACGACCTACTATTTCCGCGGCACCGCCTACGAGCGCGCCAAGCAGTGGCCGAAGGCCGAGGCCGACCTGAAGAAGGCCCTGTCGCTGGTGCCGGCCAACCAGCCCGCCGCCAAGGCGCAGGTGATGAATTACCTCGGCTATTCCTGGGTCGACCAGAACATCAACATCGACGAGGCGTTCAAGCTGCTGCAGCAGGCCGCCGACGCGAGCCCCCGGGACGGCATGATCGTCGACAGCCTCGGCTGGGCCTATTACCGCCTCGGCCGCTGGGACGACGCGGTGCGCGAGCTGGAGAAGGCGGTCGAGCTGAAGCCCGGCGATCCGACCATCAACGACCACCTCGGCGACGCCTACTGGCGCTCGGGCCGGCGCCTCGAGGGCAAGTTCCAGTGGCAGCACGCCAAGGACCTGAACCCCGAGCCGGACGACCTCGCGCAGATCAACGCGAAGCTGAAGGACGGGCTGCCCGACATCGAGAAGCCGACGGCCACCGCCGAGACGGTGCCGGCCCCGGTCGCCGCCCCGCACAACGCCGAGAACCCGGAACTGCCGAAGGGCGCGCCCCAGCCGCACGAGGCGCCGGGCTCGGCCGACAAGGCCAAGAAGTCGGGGGGCTAGGGCTCCCGCCCGATCCCGCCTCGGGGCGGTGCGGCTGCCGCGCCGTCCCGACGATCGTCCGCCGGCCCGTCGCGGCTTCGGGCGCCCGGGGCCGTAGGTCGTGAGACCTAATTGCCTCCCGATTGGCCCCCGCTATCGTCGCGCCTCCGCAACGTGCCGGAGTGCGACGTGAGAGCGCTGAAGCCTGTCCGGATCCTGCTGACCCTCGCCTGCGCGGCGTCCGGGATCGGGGCCGCACCCGCGCGGGCGCAGGACGCGCCGGCGGCCTTCGCGCTCGATGCGGTGCCCGTCTCGGACGCGCCGCTCGGCCGCTTCCCCTACTTCGCGCTGCCCGACGGCTACCAGCCGCTGAACCCGCCCGAGACGCGGGAATTTGGGCATTTCCCGTTCTGGACCGGGACGGCGCTGCACGACGTCGAGGGCCGGGTCTTCCTGTCCCTGATCGGCCCCAGGGAGGGCAAGACCTACGCCTCCTACGAGCTGAGGAAGAACATCGAGGCCGTGCTGACCCAGGCCGGCGGCCGGAAGATCGCCGACGGCCGGATCCCCGACGCCGTGACCGAGACGCTGCCGGAGGACATCCGGGTCGGGATGTACGAGGGCCTGGGCAACGTCTACGGCGCGCCGGTGCAGACCTGGGTGATCCGCCGCCCGGACCGGCAGATCTGGGTGCATTTCGTGCCCGACAGCAACGGCGCGGCCTGGACGATCCTCGAGACGAAGCCGTTCGTCCAGACCGCCGCCCTCCTGCCCGCCGCGCAGCTGAAGCAGGATCTCGACAGGACCGGAAAGGCGGTGATCCAGGTCAACTTCGCCACCGACAGGACCGAGATCCTGCCGGCCTCCGCCCCGCAGATCGACGCGGTGGCGGCCCTGCTGCGGACGGATCCCGGCCTGCGGCTCGCGATCAACGGCTACACGGACGGGACCGGGGCCGCCGCGCACAACCAGGCCCTGTCCGACGGCCGCGCCAAGGCGGTCGCGGCGAGGCTCGTCGGCGCCGGCATCGCGAAGGACCGGCTGAGGGCCGAGGGCTTCGGGGCCGCCAGCCCGGTCGCCGCCGACGACAGCGCGGCGGGGCGGGCGCAGAACCGGCGCGTCGAGCTGGTCAAGTTCTGAGCGGCGCGGGCACGCGGAGACCCCCGGCGGCCGATCTCGGACGGCCGATCCGGGCCCGCTCCGGCGCCTGAGCAGGGGACAGCGCGATCGACAAGAGTATTTTGTCCGCCAGCTCATAAAAATCGACGCGCATTTTCGCGGGCTTTGACGCACAGTGCGTGGCCGTTCGCGGGCGGCCATGCCGCAGCCCGCACGGCAGGAGATTCGCACGGCAAGAGCCGGCGGGCGGGCAGCGTGCCCGCGACCCAGGGAGGAAGGCCCATGCCGTCAGACATCGAGATTGCCCGCGCCGCGACCCTGAAGCCGATCGCGCAGGTCGCCGAGAAGCTCGGCATCCCGGATGACGCGCTCCACAATTACGGCAAGCACATCGCCAAGATCGACCACGGCTACATCGCCGGGCTGGAGAGCCGGAAGCCCGGCAAGCTCGTGCTGGTGACGGCGATCTCCCCGACCCCGGCCGGCGAGGGCAAGACCACCACCACGGTGGGCCTCGGCGACGCGCTGAACCGCATCGGCGAGAAGACCATGATCTGCCTGCGCGAGCCCTCGCTCGGGCCGTGCTTCGGCATGAAAGGGGGCGCTGCCGGCGGCGGCAAGGCGCAGGTCGTGCCGATGGAGCAGATCAACCTGCACTTCACCGGCGACTTCCACGCCATCACGTCGGCCCACAGCCTCGCGGCCGCGCTGATCGACAACCACGTATACTGGGCGAACGAGCTCAACATCGACGTCCGCCGCATCCACTGGCGCCGGGTCGTCGACATGAACGACCGCGCGCTGCGCGCGATCACCCAGTCGCTGGGCGGCGTCGCCAACGGCTTCCCCCGCGAGGACGGGTTCGACATCACGGTGGCCTCCGAGGTGATGGCGGTGTTCTGCCTCGCCAAGGACCTCGCCGACCTGGAGGAGCGCCTCGGCCGGATCGTCATCGCCGAGACCCGCGACCGCAAGCTCGTCACCCTCAAGGACGTGAAGGCGACCGGCGCCATGACGGTGCTGCTCAAGGACGCCCTGCAGCCGAACCTCGTGCAGACGCTCGAGGGCAACCCGGCGCTGATCCACGGCGGCCCCTTCGCCAACATCGCCCACGGATGCAACTCGGTGATCGCCACGCGGGCCGGCCTGCGGCTCGCCGACTACACCGTGACGGAGGCCGGCTTCGGCGCCGATCTCGGCGCCGAGAAGTTCCTGGACATCAAGTGCCGGCAGGCGGGGCTGACCCCGTCGGCCGTGGTGGTGGTGGCGACGATCCGCGCCCTCAAGATGCACGGCGGCGTCGACAAGAAGAACCTCGGGGCCGAGAACATCGACGCCCTGGAGAAGGGCTTCGCCAACCTCGCCCGGCACGTCACCAACCTGCGCGGCTTCGGCCTGCCGGTGGTGGTCGGCGTCAACCACTTCCACGCCGACACCGAGGCCGAGCACGCCAAGCTCAAGGAACTGTGCCGCGAGCGGCTCGACGTCGAGGCGATCACCTGCCGCCACTGGGCCGAGGGCGGCGCCGGGGCCGAGGAGCTCGCCCGCGCGGTGGTGAAGCTCAGCCAGGCCGAGCCGGCGCCGATCCGCCACGCCTACGAGACCGAGAGCCGCCTCACCGACAAGATCCGGGCGATCGCCACCAAGCTGTACGGCGCCGCCGACATCCAGATCGAGACGAAGGCCGCCGGCAAGCTCGCCACCTTCGAGAAGGACGGCTACGGCCACCTGCCGATCTGCATGGCCAAGACCCAGTACTCGTTCTCCACCGACCCGACCCTGATGGGCGCCCCCGAGGGCCACATCGTCGGCGTGCGCGACGTCCGCCTCTCGGCCGGCGCCGGCTTCGTGGTGGCGATCTGCGGGGAGATCATGACCATGCCGGGCCTGCCCCGGGTGCCGGCCGCCGACACGATCCGGCTGGACGCCAACGGCCAGATCGACGGGCTGTTCTGAGGATCGCGCGCGGGGCCCGCCCACGGGCGGGCCCCGCCGTTCGTCTTCGCGAGCGGAGCGGGCCGGATCGGGGGCCGCGCGCTACGCGGTCCCGAACAGCTCCACCGCCAGCCGGGAATGGGCCTCGCGGAGCGCGCCGAGATCGACCCCGAGCGGCTGCCCGTCGATCACCCGCCACTGACCCGCAACCATCACCCGGTCGGCCCGGGTGGCGCCGCACAGGACCAGGGCCGCCAGCGGGTCGTGGGCGCCGGAGAAGCGCAGCTCGTCCAGGGTGAACAGCGCGAGGTCGGCCTCGCGACCCGGCGCGATCCGGCCGATGTCGGAGCGGCCGAGGCAGGCGGCCGAGCCCTCGGTCGCCCAGCGCAGGGCGTCCAGGTGCGTCACGGCCTCCGCCCCGTAGCTGAGCCGGTTGATCAGCAGGGCGTGGCGCACGCCCTCCATCAGGTTCGAGCTGTCGTTCGAGGCCGAGCCGTCGACGCCGAGGCCCACGGGCGCGCCCGCCGCCTCCAGCTCGCAGGTGCGGCATCTGCCCGAGGCCAGGGTCATGTTCGAGGTCGGGCAGTGGCAGACGCCCACGCCGGCCCTGCCGAGCCGCGCGACCTCGGCATCGTCGAAGTGGATGCCGTGGGCGAGCCAGACCCGGTCGCTCAGCCAGCCGACCTCTTCGAGGTACTCCACCGGGCGGCAGCCGAACATCTGCTGGCAGTAGGCGTCCTCGTCCCGCGTCTCGCCGAGATGGGTGTGCAGCCGGCACCCGTGCCGGGCCGCGAGCGCCGCGCTCTCGCGCATCAGGCGCCCGGTCACCGCGAAGGGCGAGCAGGGGGCGAGCGCGACCTGCACCATCGCGCCGGGGCCGGGGTCGTGGAACAGGTTCAGCACCCGCTCGCAATCGGCGAGGATCGCGTCGTCGTCCTGGGTCAGGCTCTCGGGCGGCAGACCGCCCTCGCGGTCGGACAGGCTCATGGAGCCGCGGGTGATCGCGGCCCGGACCCCGAGGCTCCGCGCCTCCGCGACCTGGATGTCCATCGACGCTTCCAGGCCCTTCGGGAACAGGTAGTGGTGGTCGCCCGCCGTGGTGCAACCCGAGAGCAGCAGTTCGGTGAAGGCGACCCGGGTGGCGAGCCGGAACGCCTCGGGGGTGATCCGCCCCCAGACGGTGTAGAGCGCCTTCAGCCAGGGGAAGAGCGGCTTGTTGATCGCCAGCGGATGGGCGCGGGTCAGCGTCTGGAAGGCGTGGTGGTGGGTGTTGATGAGCCCCGGGATGACCACGTGGCGCGACGCGTCGAAGACCGCGTCGACGGGCGCGGCGGGCCGCGCGCCCGCCGGCACGCACTCGACGATCCGGGTGCCCGCCACGACGATCCCGCCGCCGGCGCCCTCGGCCAGGACTGCGCGCGGATCGCGGATCCAGAGGCGGTCCGGTCCCGGTTCAGCTGCCTCGGCCATGCGCGTCCGCTCCCGTCGCCCGAGGGGCCTGCGTAGCGGAGGTGCCGGACCGGCGGCAATCCCGCGGGATCGCGCTTGGGGATCCGCGTCGGTCGGCGCCCCGGCCGCCCCGGCCAGGGTTGACGGGCCCGGGCCGCCTTGAGAAACGTCATGGGGACTGACCTATCACCCGTTGGGAGCGGCCGCGCCGTGACACGGACAGCCCCGCGCGAGGAGATGTTCGCGCCGAAACCCGTCCCGGGCGCCGCCCTCGGCAGCGACGACCTGATCGAGCTCCTGTTCTTCGCCTACCGGGACTTCGTCGGCGATCCGGACCGGATCCTGGCCGCCTACGGCTTCGGCCGCGCCCACCACCGGGTGCTGCACTTCGTCGACCGCTACCCGGGCCTCACGATCGCCGAGCTCCTCGACATCCTGCGCATCACCAAGCAGAGCCTGAACCGGGTGCTCAAGGACCTGATCGGGCAGGGTTACGTCGCGCAGAAGCCCGGTTCCAGCGACCGCCGCCAGCGCCTCCTCTACTGCACCGAGGCCGGGGCCGGGCTCGCGGCCGACCTCACCCGGGTCCAGGCCCGCCGCCTCGCCCGGGCGCTCGCGGCGCCGGATGCCCGGGGCTCCCCGGAGGACTTCCTGATGGCGATGATCGAGCCGGAGGACCGGCCGGCGGTCCAGCGCCTGATGGCGCGGCGCGGGGGCGGGGCCGAGGGGCGCCTCGGCGCGGAGGAGCCCGCGTGAGCCACGCTGCCCGGTCCGACCTGCCCGACGAGGCACCCCACGTCCTCGTGGTCGACGACGACCGCCGCCTGCGCGAGCTGCTCGCCCGCTACCTCACCGACCAGGGCTTCCGGGTCACCGCGGCGGCGAGCGCCGCGGAGGCGCGGGCCCGGGCCCAGAGCGTCGTGTTCGACGCCATGGTGCTCGACGTGATGATGCCCGGCGAGAACGGCTTCGACTACGCGCGCAGCGTGCGCGAGACCTCCCGGGTGCCGATCCTGATGCTCACGGCGCGCTCCAACCCGAACGACCGGGTGATGGGGCTGGAGATCGGCGCGGACGATTACCTGCCGAAGCCGTTCGAGCCGCGGGAGCTGACGCTGCGGCTCAACAACATCATCAAGCGCAGCGCGCGGCCCCGCCCGGCCTCCGCCGAGGCGGTCACCTTCGGGCCGTTCGCGTTCCGGATCGACCGGGGCGAGCTGCGCCGGGACGACGAGCTGATCCGCATCACCGAGCGCGAGCGCGAGATCCTGACGATCCTGGCGGCGGCGGGCGGCGCCAATGTCGAGCGCGAGCAGCTCGCCGGGCCAGGGGGCGCCGCGGCGGAGCGGACCGTCGACGTGCAGATCAACCGCCTGCGCCGCAAGACCGAGGTCGACCCCGCCAACCCGGTCTTCCTGCAGACTGTGCGGGGCGTCGGCTACCGGCTCGCGGTCGACTGAGCCGCGCGCGGGCCGGCGCCGGGCGGCTCAGACCACCCGCGGCGCGTCGGGCTTCAGCTTGAGGGCCTTGGCGATCCGGGTGGACAGGCTGCCCACGATGGCGAGGCTGGCCGACGGGGCGGCGAGGGCGCGGACGGCCTCCAGCGCCTCCTCGGCGCTGGGCTTCATCACCGCGTAGACCGTGGCGCCGGGCGCCGCGCCCTCCGCGGTGACGGAGACGAGGAAGGTCGTGTGGCGTCGCCGCAGGCGTCCAGGCATGGTCCAGCATTTGGCATGTCGGCTAACCATCACCAATGCCCGAGTCCCGGAGCCGGCCGGGAAACTGCACGAACCCGGCACGATAACGCGTGCCGGGCCTTTCAGCTCAGGGCAAGGTCGATGCCGGGAAGCGGCAGCCCGTCGAGGCGCGTGCGCCAGCGCTGACCGGAGGCGACGGGCAGCGCGTCCGTCAGCGTGCCCGTCGTGACGACGGTCCCGGCCGCGAGCGGTGGGGCCACAGGATCGTTAGCCAGCGCATCGACGAGGTGGGCCAGGGCCGCGAGCGGCCCCGTCCCGAGCACGCAGCGGCCGCCGCCCCGGTCCGCGACGGCCTCGTCCCGGAGCAGGTCGACGGTGAAGCCCGCGAGGTCGCCGATCCAGGCCGATCGCGCGTCCGGGGAGATCCGCACCCGCTCGCCCACCACCAGCAGCCCGTGCAGGCCGAAGGCCGCGACCGTGTCGGGCGCCGCGAAGCGCCAGCCGGGGTAGAGCGACTGCACGATCTCGAAGCCGCTCGCCGCCCAGTCGAGGCAGGCGATCAGCGCCTCGGCATCCATGCCGGGCTCGGGCGCGCGCGCCAGCCCGAACACGATCTCAGGCTCGATCCGCGGCTCGACGAAGGCGGCGAGCGGGACCGGCCCAGTCAGCGCGGCCCGGTCGCGCAGGGTCGTGTCGTAGACGTGCCCCCAGATCGGCGCCCGGACGCCGTAGCGCTCCCACAGGGTCGTGTTGGTGAAGCCGATCTTGTAGCCGACGGGCCGCTCGCCGCGCTCCCCGCGCAGGACCCGGACCGCCTCGGCGACCCGGTAGGCCGCCGGCAGGTCGAGGGTCGGATCCCAGTCGGTCAGCGGCGCGATCGGGCGGCGATGCTCGTGCGCGGCCAGGATCGTGCGGGCATGGGCCGCGGCGGAGATCGGCTCGGTCATCGGCGAACGGCGTGAGGGCCGACGGGGTGACATCCGCGTCGGGCCGCCTCGATCGCGGCGCCGCCGATCTTACGCAGGGCCGTCACCGCCGTGAACGCGCGATTTGTCCCCGCCTCGCCGGCCGCCGGTGCCCTCAAACCTGCGGCGGCCGCGGCGTGCCGGAGGACCGGGTCGCGGTCGGCCGATGCCCGGAATGCCGGCCCGGCCGCATATTCTCATTAGATAAATACCAAACTACGTTTCTGGAATATGTGTCTTCGGGGGCACATTCCGCTCACGGATCCGTGATAGCTGGGACTCGGCGCCTATTCGCCTAGTATTTGTAGTTTAGAGTCGGTGTAATGTCGAGATCTGTTGGCGGGCTGAGCGCGTCGCGCGCGTACGATCATGCGGAGAGGCTGCTCCGGATCGGGTTTGTATCGTCGACATCTCTGCTCGCCCTCGGAACGGCCGCGATCGCCCAGCCCGCGCCCGTCCCGCCCGCGCCCGCCACGGACATCGAACTGTCCGAACTGAGCGTGATGGGCGAGGCGCGCGGGCGCAGCCTGAACAGCGATCTGTACGGGCGCGGCGGGGCGACCGGGCCGGTGCCCGGCTACGTCGCCAGCCGCAGCACGGTCGGCACGAAGACCGACACGCCGATCCTGGAGACGGCGCAGTCGGTGTCGGTCATCGGGCGCCAGCAGATCGAGGACCAGAACGCCCTGACCATCAACCAGGCGCTGCGCTTCACGCCGAGCGTCACCACCGAGCAGCGGGGCGGCGCCGGCTCGACGCGCCTGGAGCAGTTCTACATCCGCGGCTTCACCGCGCCGATCTTCCTCGACAACATGGCGCTGCCCACGAACCGCGACGCCTTCCCCAGCGTCGATCCCTACCGCCTGGAGCGGGTCGACATCATCAAGGGGCCGGCCTCGGTCCTCTACGGGCAGTCGGGTCCGGGCGGCCTCGTCAACCTCGTCTCGAAGGTCCCGCAATTCGTCCGCCACGGCGAGATCTTCGTCCAGGGCGGCGGCTTCAGCGAGGTCCGCGGCGGCTTCGACGTCGGCGGGCCGATCCAATCCGACATCCCCGGCCTCGCCGACCAGTTCGCCTACCGGGTCATCGGCCTCGGCTGGAACGGCGACGGGCCGGCCGTGACCACCAAGGTCGAGCGCGCCTTCATCAATCCGAGCCTCACGTGGCGGCCCTCCGCCGACACCTCGCTCACCATCATCGCCAACTACCAGCGCGACCCGTTCTCGGGCTTCTACGGCGGCTTCCCGGCCGTCGGCACGGTGTTCCCGCGCAACTTCGGCAACGGCGTCTTCGGCCGGCTGCCGGTGAACTTCTACGACGGCGACCGCAACATCGAGCGCTCCGACCGCACCCAGGCCTCCATCGAGTACCTGTTCGACCACCGGATCACCGAGAACCTGCGCTTCCACTCGGCCGGCCGCTACCTGCGCACGAACGGCGACTACCGGAGCGTGTTCACGACCTTCGGCGACGTCAACGGCCCGTACACGAGCGGCCCGACCATCGGCCGCTCGGTCGGCGGCACCCAGGTCGACATCGAAGCCTACACGATGGACAACAACTTCATCGCCGATTTCGACACCGGCCCGATCGCCCACACGGCGCTGCTCGGCGTCGACCACCGGACCTTCAGCACGCGGTCGGTCACCGGCCCGTTCCCGGCGACGACGGGCCTGAACGCCCTCGCCCCCGACCACGACCTGCCGATCCGGTTCCCCGCCTTCACGTCGACCTCGCGGATCGACGCGCAGCAGACCGGCGTGTACTTCCAGGATCAGGCGAAGTTCGACCGCTTCATCCTGACGCTCGGCGGCCGCTACGACACCGCCCGGCAGACCGGCCCGACCCGCACCTTCGCGCCGAACGGGCTCACCATCCAAGACGTGCCGGCCGAGGCCTTCACCGGCCGCGCCAGCCTGCTCTACCTGTTCGACAGCGGCGTCGCCCCGTACGTCTCCTACAGCGAGGCGTTCGAGCCGATCGTCAACGGGCGGATCTTCGACACGGCCTTCGGCTCGGCCGGGCGCATCCCCGTCCCGATCGCCAGCAACCAGTACGAGGCCGGCATCAAGTACCAGCCCTCCGGCACCGACATCCTGCTGACCACCGCGTTCTTCGACATCCGCCGCTCGAACGCGACCACCACGGACCCGGTCAATCCCGGCTTCGTCGTGCAGACCGGCGAGGTCGGCGTGCAGGGCGTCGAGTTCGAGGCGCGGGCCACCCTCGCCGAGGGCCTCAGCCTGATCGGCGGCTTCTCGCTCCTCGACATCCGCAACGTCCGCGACACCGGCTTCACCACGAACGACCTGACCCGCCGGCAGGTGCCGCTCCAGGGCCTGCGGCCGGTGCAGGTGCCGGACACGACGGCCTCGCTGTTCGTCGACTACCGCTTCACCAGCGGCCCGCTGCTCGGCCTCGGCCTCGGCGGCGGCGTGCGCTACCTCGGCCCGTCCTGGGGCGATCCGGCCAACACCTTCCAGGTGCCCGAGAGCGTGCTGGTCGACGCCGTCGCCTCCTACGACATGAAGCACCTCGACCCGCGGCTCGCCGGCCTCAGCGCGCAGATCAACGTGCAGAACCTGCTCGACGAGCGCTACGTGACCGGCTGCTTCACCTATTCGGGCTGCTATTACGGCCTGCCGCGCACGGTCTACGCGACCCTGCGCTACCGCTGGTGAGGCGGCCGCCGTGGGCAAGACCTTCCGGCAGTCGATGGCGTGGCTCCACGCCTGGTCGGGCCTCGTCGTCGGCTGGGTGCTGTTCGCCGTCTTCGTGACGGGCACGGCGAGCTACTACCGGCCGGAGATCTCGCAGTGGATGCGGCCCGAACTCCGCACCGACCGGACCTTCGGGCCGGCGGACCTCGCGGCGGCGGCCGAGCGCGGCGTCGCCTACGCTCAGACCCATGCGGGCGGGGCGCGGACGTGGTTCCTCGCGCTGCCGCGGCCGGACAGGCCGGTGCTGGAGCTGTTCTGGCGGACGGGGCCGGGCCGCCCGCCCGGCCACGTCCTCCTGGATCCCGACAGCGGCGCGCCGGCGGCGGTGCGGGCGACGCGCGGCGGCGACTTCCTCTACCGCTTCCACTTCGAGCTGAACCTGCCGCCGCTCTGGGGCCGCTGGATCGTCGGCGCCTGCGCGATGATCATGCTGGTGGCGCTGATCTCGGGCCTCGTCACGCACCGGCGCATCTTCGCCGACTTCTTCACCTTCCGCCGGGACAAGTCCGCCCAGCGGGGCTGGCTCGACGCGCACAACGTCACGGGCGTCCTCGCCCTGCCGTTCCACCTGATGATCACCTATACCGGGCTCGCCACCCTCATGCTGATGTACGTGCCCTGGGGCCTGAACACGGCCTATCGCGGCGACAGCCAGCGCTACTTCGCCGAATCCGGCCAGATCACCGCGCCGCGCCCGCCCGCCGGTCAGCCCGGCACGCTGGCGCCGGTCGGGCCGCTGGTGGTCCGCGCGCTGGCGATGCGGCCGGAGCCCCTGGAGCGGATCACCATCGTCAACCCGAAGGACGCCAACGCCACGGTGGTGGCGGTGTTCGAGGAGCCGCACGGCCTCTCCCACGAGCATCCGCAGATCGCCTTCGACGGCGTGACGGGCGCGGTCCTGGAGGTGCGCGCGGGCGGCCTGCGGCCGGCGACCAAGACGTTCACCGCGATGGTCGGCCTGCACGAGGCGCACTTCGCCGGCCCGGCCCTGCGGGTGCTGTTCTTCCTGTGCGGCGTGGCCGGCAGCGCCATGGTGGCGACCGGGCTGCTGCTCTGGGCCGTGGCGCGCCTGCCCAAGGGGGACGCGCCCGGGGGCTTCGGCCTGCGGCTCGTCCAGGGCCTGAACGTCGCCACGATCGCCGGCCTGCCCGCGGCCGTCGCCGCCTATTTCCTGGCCAACCGGCTCCTGCCGGCCGCGCTGCCCGCGCGGGCGGAGTGGGAGGTCGGGGCCTTCTTCGCCGTCTGGCTGCTCGTCGCCGCGGCGGCGCTCCTGCGCCCGGCCGGGCGGGTCTGGCCGGAGACGCTGACGGCGGCGGCCGCGTTGTACGGCGCCGTCGCGGCCGCCGATGTCGGGCGCCTCGTCGCGCGCCGGCTCGGCGGCGACGCGCCGGTCGAGCCGGTCTTCCTCGCCTTCGACGGCGCGATGCTGGCCCTCGCCGCCCTCTTCCTGCTCGCGGTCCGCACGATCGCGCGGCGCGGCGGAGCGTCCCGCCGACCCACGAAGGCCGCCGGGCTCTCGATCGCGGCGCATGCGCGGCGGGACTAGGCCCGGCCCGGCATGACGGAACTGGGCGACCGGGAGCCGATATGATAAAATTGAACCGGTATCCTGAACCGGGTTCGGCGAATTAATTCAAAATACTTTGCCAAGCCTGACATATATCGGGTGCGCCTCGACTGTATCTGTGCAGAATGGCGCGGCCGGCATGTTGGCCGGTCGCGCCTGCGTCGTCGATTTTCACGCCCTTGATCCTTCGGCACAGGCGTTCCAGCGCGGTCCATCCCAAGCGCACGCTGGACATGACCCCGAGACCCAGAACTCGAGCCTCGAGGCGCGGCCCTCGAGGCTCTTTTTCTGCCGCGCCGGCCGATGGGTCCCCGGCGGCTGTTCACGGACCCCGCGTCCCCGTACCAGAAGGCGACGGGAGCGGCGGGACGGGCATGCAGCGCATCACCATCACCATCGACGACGCCCTGCTGGCGGCGGTCGACGATCTCTGCGCGCGGCGCGGCTACGGCAGCCGCTCGGAGGCGGTGCGCGACATCGTCCGCGACGCCCTGGCGCCGGCCCGCGCCGCGGAGACCGGCGGATCGGCGGCCTGCTACGGGGCCCTGAGCTACGTCTACAGCCACGGCACCCGCGACCTGGCCCGCCGGCTGACCGGCGAGGGGCATGAGCACGGCGTCTCGATCGCCAGCCTGCACGTGCACCTGACCCACGACGCGTGCCTCGAGGTGGCGGTGCTGCGCGGGCCGCCGGCCCGGATGCAGAGCTACGCCGACGCCGTCGTCACGCAGCGCGGCGTCCGCTACGGCCACCTGCACCTCATCCCCGAGGGCGACGACGCGCCGACCCGTCCGGGCCACGGCGACGGCCCGGAGTGAGGGCCGCGCCCGGACGGCGTCCCGAGGGCGGTTCGACTGCGCCCCGCGGGCAACACGACCGCGCCGATCCGCCGGTGTGAATTTTTCGTATGTTTATCATACGCGCGGCGTGCGAGGGTCCGAGGATCGCCACGCCTCCTCCGATCCGCCGGTGTCCCGCCCGATCTCCCGCCACCCTCCTGCCGCTCCCGGCCGCCGCGCCGTGACGCGGCTGCTCGCCGCGGGCGGTCTCGCCGTCGCGACCGGCGGGCGCGGCTGGGCGGCGCCGGATACCGGTGCCCCGGCAGCCTCCGCCGTGACCCTGTCCGAGATCTCGGTGGTCTCGGCTGCGCCCCCGGTCGTCCCCGCGGCCGGCACGCCCGGCGCCAGCGCCGGCTACGTCGGCGGCGTCACCGGGATCGGCGGCGCCCTGCTGACCGTCGACGCGGCCAGCGCCGGCCTCATCGGCGGCGCGGCCCTCAACGCCCGCCCGGTGACGCGCCCCGGCGAGGTGCTGGAGGCGGTGCCGGGCCTGATCGTCACCCAGCACAGCGGGGAGGGGAAGGCCAACCAGTACTTCCTGCGCGGCTTCAACCTCGACCACGGGACCGACATCGCCATCAGCGTCGACGGCATGCCGGTCAACATGCGCACCCACGCCCACGGCCAGGGCTACGCCGACCTCAACTTCCTCATCCCCGAACTCGTCGGCGCGGTGGAGTATCACAAGGGACCGTACTTCGTGCGCGACGGCGACTTCGCCTCCGCGGGCTCGGTGCGCATTGACTATCTCGACACCGTTCAGAAGAACCTCGCGCTGACCACGATCGGCAGCTTCGGCTACAAGCGGGGCCTGTCGATCGCCTCGGTGCCGGTGGGCGAGGGCAACCTGCTCGTGGCCGGCGAGGCGCAGGTCTACGACGGGCCGTGGGCCGTCCCGGACGCGCTGCGCAAGCTCAACGGCGTCGCCCGCTACAGCCAGGGCACGGCGCTGGACGGGTTCGCGGTCACCGGCATGGCCTACGCGTCCCGCTGGACGGCCACCAACCAGATCCCGGAGCGGGCCGTCGGCGCGGGGCTGATCGGCCGCTACGGCACCCTCAACCCCACGGATGGCGGCGACACCGGCCGGTTCTCGCTCTCGGGGCGGTTCAGCGCCACGGACGACACCGGGATCACGCGGGCCTCGGCCTACGTGATCCGCTACCAGATGAACCTGTTCAACGACTTCACCTACTTCCTCAACGATCCCGTCGGCGGCGACCAGTTCCACCAGCTCGACCAGCGCGTCCTCGGCGGCGGCGAGGTGCTGCACATCTTCCAGGGCGACCTGTTCGGCCGGCCGCTGGAGGTCGAGGTCGGCGCCCAGACCCGGACGGACTCGATCCGCGTCGGCCTGTTCAACACCGCCTTCCGCCGGTACCGGTCGACCGTGCTCGACGACCGCGTGCTGGAATCGAGCGGCGCCCTCTACCTGGACACGCGGGTGCGCTGGACCCCGTGGCTGCGCACGAGCGTCGGCCTGCGGGCGGACGGCTACTACGCCGATGTCCGCTCCGACACGCCGGCGAATTCCGGCCGGGCCACCGACGGCATCGTCAACCCGAAGCTCGGCCTCGTGCTCGGGCCCTGGTCCGACACCGAGATCTACTTGAATTACGGCGGCGGCTTCCACTCGAACGACGCGCGCGGCGTCACCGCCACGGTCGATCCCGCGAGTCCCCTGTTCAACATCACCCGGTCGCCCTTCCTGGTGCCCTCCACGGGCTACGAGCTGGGCCTGCGCAACCGCTCGATCGCCGGGCTGGAGACGAGCCTCGCCCTGTTCCGGCTCGACTTCGCCTCGGAGAACATCTTCCAGGGCGACACCGGCACCACGGAGCCGAGCCGCCCGACCCGGCGCTTCGGCGTCGAGTGGACGAACCGGTACGCGCTGACGCCGTGGCTCGCCCTGGACGGGGATCTGACGATCACCAACGCCCGGTTCTCCCGCTACGACCCGGCGGGCAACCGGGTCCCGGAAGCCCCCACGACCATCGCGTCGGCGGGGGTGACCTTCGGTGAGCCCCTCGGCTGGTTCGGGTCGCTCCGCTTCCGCTACTTCGGGCCGCGCCCGTTGATCGAGGACAACTCGATCCGCTCGCGGTCGACCGCCCTCGTCAACGGCCGGATCGGCTACGCCTTCGGCAATGGCGTGAGCGTCTCGCTGGACGTGCTGAACCTGACCAACAGCAGGTCCGACCAGATCACCTACGCGTACGCGTCCCGCCTGCCGGGTGAGCCCGCCGAGGGGCTGATCGACCGCGTCTTCCATCCCGTCGAGCCCACGGCCGTGCGCCTGACGATCGCCGGACGGTTCTGACCGCCGGCGCCGGCGCGATTCGCCGCGTCCCGCGCGTCGACCCGGCCGCCGCGCCGCACTCTCCGCGACGGAGGTGCCGGTTCCGCACGGGCATCGCTTCGGTCTTCCGGCATCCCTGGTCCCAGTAAGACCTTCCCGCCGGCACGGGAACTACGGAAGCTCCTTCTGCCGGCCGCGCGCTATCCTGAGATCGTCTCGGGGAAGTCCCGGATGTCCTGCCGCGCCGGATCGTGCCGCATGTCCCCCATCGATGCCTATCCCGACGACGAGAGGCGCGCTGGATCGCGCCGACGCGGTCCGGATCGGGCCGGAGGCGGATCCCCCGCGGATCGCGGCGCTCCGGCCCCGGGTGGAGGCGGTCCGCCCGATCCCCGACCTCCTGCGTCGTCCGCAGGCCGTGACCGGCCGGTTCGGGCCGGTCGAAGCGCCCGCTCACCCCGCGACGGAGGTCCCCCCGTGACGACAACACGACGCCGCGCCGCGGCCCTGATCCTCGCCCTCGGGGCGGGCCTCGCCACCGGCGCGGCCGCGCAGGACGCGGCGCCGAAGGAGTTCCGGATCGGCTACCAGAAGGTCGGCGTGGTCGTGGTGGCGCGCCGGCAGGGCGTCATCGAGACGCGTCTGGCGCCGCAGGGCGTCGCCGTCCGCTGGGTCGAGTTCCAGGCCGGGCCGCCGCTGCTGGAGGCCCTCCACGCGGGCAGCATCGATTTCGGCTTCGCCGGGGACACGCCGCCGATCTTCGCGCAGGCGGCCGGCAACGATCTCGTCTATGTCGGCGCCTCGGTGCTGTCCGGCGACGGCGAGGCCGTCGTGGTGAAGGCAAGCTCGGCGATCCGCACCGTCGCCGACCTCAAGGGCCGGACCGTCGCGGTGGCGCGGGGCACCAGTTCGCACAACCTGCTGGTGACGGCCCTGGAGAAGGCGGGCCTCGCCTTCTCCGATGTCAGGCCCGCCTACCTGCTGCCCTCCGACGCCGGCGCCGCCTTCGCGAACGGCAGCGTCGACGCCTGGGTGATCTGGGATCCCTACCTCGCCCTGGCGCAGGCGCACGACGACACGCGGGTCCTCACCACCTCGCGGCAGACCCACGCCGTCTCGGACTTCTTCCTGGCGCGCCGGAGCTTCGCCGACCGTTACCCGGGGATCGTCACGGCGACGGTGGCGGCGCTGGCGGACGCGGCCGCCTGGGCGGAGGCCCACCGGGATCAGGTCGCGCAGGTGCTGTCGAGCGTGACCGGCGTCCCGTACCCGATCGAGACGGTCGTCGCCGCGCGCTCCGAGTTCGGCGTCGGCCCGGTCACGGACGCGCTCGCGGCCAAGCAGCAATCGACCGCCGACCGGTTCCACCGGCTCGGGCTCCTCCCGCGGCCGATCCAGGTCCGGGACGCGCTCTGGACGCCGCCGCGGACCTGACGGACCCGCGGCGATCCGGGGCGCGGAGGGTTCCCCCGCGGGTCGATCCGGCTTCCCGTGCGTGCCGGCGCTCCGGATGGAGAACCGCGCCGCGCTGAGCGCGGCGCGGCCGTCATGGCGCGCACCCCCCGTCGAGATCCCGCCTCGGCGCGGGCGGACGCGCCCCCACCGGATCAAGGGCCGCGAGAAGCTCACGGTCGGCATCATCCTGTCGGGGGCGCCGTTCGGGGACACCGCCTCCGCGGCGGCCCTGACTTCCGGCCGCTTGGCCCGCCGGGCCGGTGCGGGCCTATGTCGAGCCCGCGCAGCACGCCGATGCCGGTCCAGCGCATGGTCGCGTTCTTCGCGCTGAACATGCTCCCGTCCCGGGCGCTGGGCGGCGCGGCGCACGCCCCGTTCAGCCCCGTCGTCTCGGTGGTGGCGGTGATGCCGGACTTCCTGCCGGTGATCGGCCACGCGCCGGCATCCTACGACCTCGACGGGCCCCTGCCCGACCTGCCGGTCTCGGACCAGGGCCGCAGCCGCGCCGAGCGCCGCACCGCCCTGGCGCGCCGGGAGGACCTGACCATCCGCCGGACCGCCCTGCGAGTGGCGGCGGGTCGCGGCCACCACATGATCGTCGGCATCGCCGCGGACGTGGCCGACCGCGTGCAGGCCAGGTTCGAGACGGGGGCGCGGCCGACGGCATCACCGTCATGCCGCCCGTCTTCCCCGACGGCCTCAGCGACTTCATGCGCGAAGTCGTGCGGCTGCCGCAGGCGCGGGGCCTGTTCCGGACGGCGTATGCGGCCGGGCCGGACACCGCGCCCGGGAGTCGCACCGGGGCTGTTGCGCATCGGCGACACCGTGCCCGTCGCTGCGCGCGCCCCGGGAACCCGGTCGGCCTCAGGGCGTTCGCCGGCCCATGAATGCCGCTGAGCCCGCCCGAAACCTGTCCTGGGGAGACGTCTTCCTCGCGCTCTGCGTCGGCGCCTCCTGCGCGCTCGCCCTCCTCGCGCTGCTCTAGCGCGCGGCGCCCCCCGCGCGGGACGGGGGAGAGCGGTGATGGTCGCAAGAGTAATCCGGTTGTCGGGTAGGGCGACTCAGAGAAAGAGCTAATCAACTTTAGTTGACCGCAGACAAATCCGTTCAAAGACCGCCTGGATATAAATATTAAGACTTTCCGAGCGAAGTGTAGGCTGCTTGGTGGGCTGCCTGTGAGGGCGGGAAGCCGGTCCAGGCTCACCCCTTCGTGCCCGTGCGGCCGCCCGACCGTCTGCGCTCCGGCAGGCGCCGTCGCGGACGTGCGGGATGCCTCGTCCAGGACCGGATCATGCGCCTTCACCTGACAGTCAAAGCGTCGCTCCTCGCCGCCTTCGGCCTCCTCGCGCTCCTGTGCGCCGGCCAGGCCGTTCTCACGACCCTCACGCTCTCCGGGATCCGGGCCAACGTCACGGGCGTCGCCACGAACTGGCTCCCCTCCGTCGTGGCGATCACCAACATCCGCGCCGCGGCCTCGGATGTGCGCATCAAGCAGTTGCGCACGCTGACCCTGTCCGGCAGTCCCGAGACGCGGGCCGACAACGCGCGGCAGACCGACCAGGCCGTCGCGGCGCTCGCCGCCGCCCGGAAGGCCTACGAGCCGCTGATCTCGTCGGACGCGGAGCGGACCCTCTACGACGCCTTCGGCGCCACCTGGGAGCGCTACCAGACCGTCGGCCGCGAGGCGGCGCGCCTGGCGGAGGCGGGCCAGGGTGCCGACGGCATCCGGCTCATGGCCGACCCGGCCAACATCGATCTCTACAACGAGGCCCGCGACACGCTGGCCAAGGACGTCGCCCTGAACGAGCGCGGCGCGCACGCGGACGCCGAGAGCGCCATGGCGGCGACGGATTTCGCGACCCTGACGGCCTATCTCTCCGCCGCGCTGAGCGTGCTGGCGGCCTGCGGCGCCACCGCGTTCGTGCTGCTGCGCGTGTCCCGCCCGATCCAGGCGATGACGGGCGCGATGACCGTCCTGGCCGCGGGCGACACGGGGGGCGAGGTGCCCCACCGCGCGCGCCGCGACGAGGTCGGCGCGATGGCGGCGGCCGTTCAGGTGTTCAAGGACAACCTGATCCGCACCCGCCGTCTGGAGGACGAGACCGCGCAGGCGCGCCTGGCCGCCGAGGAGCAGCGCAAGGCCGGCATGCGGCAGATGGCCGACGACTTCGAGGCCGCGGTCGGCGGGATCATCGGCACGGTGTCGTCCTCCGCGACCGAGCTGCAGGCGACCGCGCAGGCGATGACCGCCACCGCCACCGAGACCGCCAGCCAGTCGACGACCGTGGCGGCGGCGGCCGAGGAAGCCGCCTCCAACGTCAGCACGGTCGCGGCGGCGGCCGAGGAGCTCGGCTCGTCGGTGCAGGAGATCGGCCGGCAGGTGCAGGGCTCGGCCAGCCTCGCGCACCTCGCGGTGAGCGAGGCCGATCAGACCGGTCTCCGCGTGCAGGAACTCAGCGCCGCCGTCACCCGCATCGGCGACGTGGTCGGGCTGATCTCGAACATCGCCGGCCAGACCAACCTGCTGGCGCTCAACGCCACCATCGAGGCGGCCCGGGCCGGGGCCGCCGGCAAGGGCTTCGCGGTGGTGGCCTCCGAGGTCAAGGCGCTGGCCGAGCAGACCGCCAGGGCGACGCACGAGATCTCCGGCCAGATCGCGCAGATCCAGGCCTCGACCGGGCAGGCGGTCACGTCGATCGCCGGCATCACCGGCCGGATCCGCGAGATCAGCGGCGTGGCGACCTCGATCGCCGCCGCGGTCGAGCAGCAGGGTGCGGCGACCCAGGAGATCGTCCGCAACGTGGCGCAGGCCTCGACCGGCACCAGCGAGGTGACGGGCAACATGGCCGGGGTGGCGCAGGCGTCGGAGGAGACGGGGGCCGCGGCCGGCCAGGTCCTCGACGCGGCCTCGGAGCTGTCGCGGCAATCCGAGCATCTCGGCGCCGAGGTCGGCCGCTTCCTCGCGACCGTCCGCGCCGCCTGAGCGCATCAGGGCCGGGTGCGCGACGGCGCATCCGGACCCGCCGACGGGGCGGCCGGGGCCGCGAGCTTCAGCGCGTGGTCCCGGATGTCGGGGGGCCACGCCGCCATGCGGCCGGCGAAGCCCGCGCCGTCGCCGGCGAAGAGCGCCCGGATCACCTCCTCGAAACCGGGGCGATCGCCCGCCACGGCGGCGAGGAAGCGGTAGGCGGCCTCGCGGGCAGCCCGCACCCGGGCCTGTCCGTCATCCGTGCGCCGCGCCTCGTCGACGAGGCGCCGCAGCGCCTGCGAGGCGCCGCCGGGCTGCGCCGCGAGCCACTCCCACTGACGGGGGAGCAGCGTCACCTCGCGGGCGATCACGCCGAGCTTGGGGCGACCGCGGCCCCGCGCGGCGCCCTCGGAGTCGGGCCGGCTCACGCGACCGCTCGCGGCGGCGTCCGCCGTTTCGCGCCGGGCGAGCCGAGCGACGACGTCCGCCTCGGTGCCGCGCAGGTCGAGGTCGACGACGGAACCGGACCGATCGTCGAAGGTCAGGACCGGGTCGCCGCCCTCCGCCGCCAGCGCCTTCACGGCGAGCGCCACGTCGCGCAGGGCGCCGCTGGCGAGCCGCCGCGGGCCCACGAAGGCGGTGAAGGTCGGCCGTCCCTCGTCCGAAACGGCAGACCCGTCCGAGCCCTGCCCGAGCCTGTCCTGGTCCATTATTTTACCCGGGTAATATTGCCTGCGTCCGTCCTCTCCGATAGCATCGCTGCCGGAGTGAGAGGACGTCCGATGCCGAGAGAGGCCCGGAAGGCGGCCGTGAACGCCTACAAGGATCGCGCGGTCGAGGCCGGCATCTACGCGATCCGCTGCGCGGCCACCGGCGAGACCTGGGTCGGCGGAGCCCCCGACCTGCCGGCCATCAGGAATCGCCTCTGGTTCACCCTGCGCCTGGGCACGAACACGCACCGCACGCTCCAGGACGCCTGGAACCGGCACGGCGCCGACGCCTTCGCGTTCGAGATCGTCGAGCGGCTGGACGAGGAGGCGAGCGGCTACGTCAGGGACCGGGCGATGAGGGAGCACCTGACCCGATGGGCGGACCGCCTGGGGGCGGTCCGGATATGAGCGCGCCGGACGCGTCGGGGCACCTGCCGGCCAACGGCGTCACCCTGGCCTATGACTGCTTCGGCGACGCGGCCGCCGAGACGATCCTCCTGATCGCCGGTCTCGGGACGCAGATGATCCGCTGGACCGAGGCCTTCTGCCGGGCGCTGGCGGAGCGCGGCTTCCGGGTCGTGCGGTTCGACAACCGCGATTCGGGGCGCTCGACCGCCTTCACCGCGCACGGCGCCACGGACTTCGCGGCCTTGTCGGCGGCGCTGGCCGAAGGTCGGCGGCCGGACCTCGCCTACACGCTGGCCGACATGGCGCAGGACGCGGTCGGGCTGCTCGATGCCCTGTCGGTCCGCCGCGCCCACGTCGTCGGCCGCTCCATGGGCGGCATGATCGCCCAGATCCTGGCGAGCGAGCATCCCGCGCGGGTTGGATCCCTCACCGCGATCATGTCGAGCACGGGCAACCCGGGCCTGCCCCCGGCCGCGCCCGACGCGATGGCCCTGATGATGCGGCCCGCCCCCGACCCGTCGCTGGACGAGGCGGGCTTCGTCGCGCAGGCCGTCGCCGTCGCCCGGCGGCTGGCCGGTCGGTCCGACCCTCTGGACGAGGCGGCGTACCGGGCACTCATCCGCGCGGAGCTGCGCCGCGGCTACGTCCCGGGCGGCTTCGGACGGCAGCTCGCCGCGCTGGTCCTCGCGGGCGACCGACGCGCCCGGTTGGCGGCGATCCGCGCGCCGACCCTCGTGGTGCACGGGACCGAGGACCCCCTGTTCCCGCTCGCCTGCGGGCAGGACATTGCCGACTCGATCCCCGGCGCGGCCTGGCTGCCCATCCAGGGGATGGGACACGACCTGCCGCCGTCGCTGCACGGTCCCATCGCCGAAGCGATCGCGCGAACCGCGCGCCGCGCGACCCCGTCGGTGCCGGGCGAACAGCCGGCCATCGATCCGGGGCGCGGCGCGTGACGGCTCGGCCGCGGCGGTCCCGGTCGCATCAGCCGCCGCTGCGCGAGGCGCGGTAGTCGCGCGGCGTCAGGCCGTAGGCCTCCCGGAAGGCACGGCTGAGCTGGGCGCTGCTCCCGAAGCCGTAGGCCTCCCCGATCTCGCCGATCGACCGCGGCTCCAGCGGATTGTCGAGGGCGGCCCGCACGGCCGCGAGGCGCTGCCGCGCGCGGTAGCGTGCCACCCCGCCTTCCGGTTCGAACAGGCGGTAGAGCTGGGAGCGCGATATGCCGAGCGCCCGCGCCAGCGCGTCGATCCGGGGCGGCGCGGCGAGCTGGCCGCGGATGAGCCGCTTCGCGGTCCTGAGCCGGGCGGCCTCGAGCGGTGCGGCCGCGCGGGCCGCCCCGTCCAGGCTCGGGCGCGCGCAGGCCGCGACCATGTGGAGCGTGGCCTGGGCGATATGGGCCGCGTCGGTCGCGGTGATCGCGTCGCTGTGCGCCGCCAGGCTCCGGATGTGGTCGGCGAGGAGGTGGCCCGCGCCGCCGGACAGGATCAGCCCGTGCATCGCGTCCTCGTCCGGCAGCACGGTCGCGATCGCGGCGCGCGAGACCGCCAGGATCAGCGAGTCCGTTTCCGGAACCCGGCTGCGGCGGTACGGCTGCGACAGGTCGTTGAGGCTGACCGCGCCCGCCGGAACCTCCACCACGCCCCGTTCGGTCTCGACGCTGTAGGCGTGCCGGCTCAGGTGCAGGACGAAGCCGTCCTGTCCGTCGCGCCGGATCTGGGACCGGGACCGCGCGGGCCCCTGCGGCGCGGCGTTCATGACGCGCAGGGCCATCGGGCCGATCAGCGTCGTCTCGATCCGGCCCGTGAAGCCGTGCGGATCGGCGTCGAGGTCGTGGGCCGAGAACAGCGCCCGCCACGCGGCGAACCGGTCGCGCTCCGGCAGGGCATCCGTGGTGAAGAGGGACCGGGGTACGAAGTTCACGGCGGGACCGACGACCGAGGGTTGGCGATTTTACCTTACGTTGCGCATCCGGCCAGTCCCTATCGGACACAATCTACGATCGCCCGCAGCCGGCCCCGGCGGGGCGGCCGCGGGGGCCCCTGATCCACCGCGCGACCGCGGTGGCGCCGGTGCGCGCAGGCCCCGGATCCGCACGGGCTTGCACGAAACATAACGCGTTATATAAAACGGGGCCGGGAGGACCACATGCCCGCAGACATCCTCGACGATCTCGGACCGCTGTTCCTGGGCAGCCGTCTGAAGCGTCTCGCAGACCGCTTCCAGGCCGATGCCGCCCGGATCCTGCGGGACGAGGGGCTCGGTATCCAGCCGGCCCAGTTCCCGCTGCTCGCCGCCATCGACCGTTACGGCCCGCTGACCATCGGCGACGCCGCCGCCGTCCTCGGCGTCAGCCAGCCGGCGGCCACGCGCACGGCGGCCAGCCTCGTCGAGCTCGGACTGCTCGACGAGGCGCGGTCGGGTGCGGACCTTCGCCAGAAAGCCCTGTCGCTCAGCGGCGCGGGCGAGGCCCTGATGGCGCGCGCCAAGGGCGCGCTCTGGCCGCGCGTCGACAGGGCCGTCGCGGGCCTGTGCGCCGGGCTGTCGGGGCCCCTGCTGGATCAGATCGCCGCGCTGGAGCGCAGGCTCGACGCCGTCCCGTTCGCGGCCCGCATCCGTGAGGACGACGCGGCCGGCGACGCCGCGACGGGCCTGACGATCCGGGACTACACGGACGCGCTGGCGGGCCGCTTCCGCGACATCAACGCCGAGTGGATCGAGGCGATGTTCGCGCTGGAGGAGAACGACCGCCGGATCCTGTCCGATCCCCGCGGCCAGATCCTGGACCGCGGCGGGCTCATCCTCTTCGTGGAGTCGGCGGATCTCGGCATCGTCGGCACCTGCGCGCTGATGCGCACGGATGCGGGCTGCTACGAGCTGACCAAGATGGCCGTGTCCGCGCGGGCCCGGGGCCGCAAGGCCGGCGAGCACCTGCTGCGGGCGGTGCTGGCCCGCGCCGCGGCGATGGAGATCGAGACGCTCTACCTGCTCACCAACACCCGGTGCGAGGCCGCCGTGCACCTGTACGAGAAGGTCGGGTTCCGGCACGATCCGGAGATCATGGACCGGTTCGGCCGGCGCTATGCCCGCTGCAACGTGGCCATGCGCTACCCCCTGTGACACCGCCGGCCCGGGGCTACCATTCCCCGCGTCCCGGCTCGCGCCCTCGGCTCGGCGGCAGAGGATCCGCAGACGCCCTGGCCCGCGGACGGTGTCGCTCTGCCGTCGGCCGCGGGCCCCGGCGTCAGACGGCCGCCTCCGGGACCGGCGCGCGCCCCGCGCGGTCCGACGCCAGGCGGACGACCTGATCGCCGTCGCGGACCGAGGTCATCCGGTGGGTGACTGCCACGATCGTCAGCCGGTCGGCCTGCCCACGCAGGCCGTCCACGACCTGGCGCTCCGTCTCCGCGTCCAGCGCCGAGCTGGCCTCGTCCAGGACGAGGACGCTCGGATCCGCGTAGAGGGCGCGGGCGATCGCGATCCTCTGCCGCTCGCCGCCCGACAGCTTCAGGCCGCGCTCGCCCACCACCGTCTCGAAACCCTCCGGCATGGCCTCGACGCGCGCCAGGATCGACGCCCGCTCGGCGGCCGCCCGCAGGCGCGCGGCGTCGAACGGGCGCCCCAGCACGATGTTGACCGCCAGGGTGTCGTTGAGGAGCATCACGTCCTGGGGCACGACGCCGACATGGGCGAACCAGTCGCCGCTGCGCACCCGGGCGAGGTCGACGCCGTCGACCAGGATCCGCCCCTCGGTCGGGGCGAGCCCCTTGAGCAGCATCTTCAGGACGGTGGATTTGCCCGATCCGGTCTCGCCGACGAGGAAGGTGGGCCTGCCGCGGCGGGCGGTGAAGCTCAGGTCGGCGACGCCGCGCCCGTTCGGGTAGCGGAAGCCGACCGCCTCGAACGCGATCGTCCCCTCCGCCCCCCGGTAGGGGAGCGGATCGGACGGTTCGGCCTCCTCGGGCGCGGCCCACATCCGGGCCAGCGGGCGGAAACGGGCGGCGGCCTCCGCGGTCTCCTTGATCGCCATGCCGACGAGGTGGAACGGTTCGCTGAGCTGGATCAGCATCGTGTTGAACAGCACGATGTCGCCGACCGACAGCAGCCCGGCCTCGTAGCGCGGGAGGAGCATCAGGAACGTCACGGCCAGCTGCAGCGCGGCCGCGGCCCCGAGGGCGCCGCTGAACACGCCGCTCGCCAGCGCGAACCGGCGCCAGTTCGCGTACGCGTCCGCGGCCCCGGCCGCGAAGCGCGCGCTGATCCAGGCCTCGCCGCGGGTCTGGCGGAGCGTGTCGATGAGGGTGATGGCGTTGCCGACGAGCCGCGCGTTCTCCTGGCCACGCTCCATGGCGGCGTCCAGGAAGGGCCGCACGCGCCCGATGCGGAGGTAGTCCAGGCCGATCACGACGGCCCCGTAGACGAGCACGATCGCGGCCGTCTCCCAGTTCAGGAGGCTGCCGAGGAGTGCGGCCCCGACGCCGATCTGCACGGCGCCCGGCAGGAGCCCGCCGATCGCGAGCTGCGTGACGACGTTGAGGGTCCGGGCGCCTTCCTGTCGGGCGCTGCCGACCTCCGCGGGGTTGTGGTCGAGGAAGAAGGCCGGGGTCTTGCGCAGAAGGCGGGCGAAGAAGGCAGCGTTGGCGATGACGCCGAGGCGCTCGGCGGACAGGAAGGCCATGAAGCGGGCGGCCTGACCGCACGCCCTCGCGACCCCGTAGAGGACCGCGTAGAGCAGCAGCAGATGCAGGGCCGCCGCGGTGTCCGGTCCGCGCGCGAGCGCGTCGACGGCGCGGGAGAACAGGTAGGGGGCGGACACCGCCGCCACGGCGCCCGCGAGGGTGGCGGCCAGGACCAGCAGGATCGTCCAGCGCGCCTCGTGCCAGTAGGCGCGGAGAAGGGAGCGGAGAATCGGCGCCATCGCTGCGGGGGTTCGCTTCCGGCGCGGGACAGGATCGTCGGTGCGCGCGGCCTCGTCTACCCGGGCGTCGCGCGGCTGCCCGGCCCGGCATGACCGGGAACGGCGGGATCCCGCGGCGGTGGGACCGCGGACCGCGGATCCGGTCGGACCGCAACAACGGGGACGAAGCGCGGGCGACGTGCAGCGAGCCGCTCCAGGCCGGGGAGGCTCACGGCACAGTAGACGTCAGATCCCGCACAAGAGTGGAGATGCGCGCCCAGACGAGACGCTGGACGCGATGTCCGGGACGAGGCCCGGGCCGCCGAGCGACCGGGCCGGGAGCGAGGGGCCCTGCCTCGGGCGTCGCGACCGGCCACGCCCGCGCTCAGTTGCAGCCGTCGCAGATGCTGCGCTCGATCTTGTTGAGCCGGGCGCGCTCGCGCTCCTGCACGGCGGGCGGCGGCACTTCGCCCGGGCCGAGGGACGTGCCGGGGGGCTTGGTCACGCCGAGGCTGTTGGTGTTCGGCGCCGTGATCGTCGAGGCCGGGCCGCCGCCCGTGCCGGTCTGGTCGGGCGCCAGGCCCTGGGCCGCGAGCGTGGCGGGCACGGCCAGGCTCAGCAAGGCCAGGCCCGCGGAGCGGAAGAGGGTTCGGGTCATTGTACCTCCCGTCATCGAGCGCGCGTGAAGCAACCTGGCAGTATCCGTCGCCTGGCGGAACCGCCTTCGTCCGATCGTGAGCCGGACGGCTCCACTATCCCCCGTAATCCGACTGGCCGATAGAGTCCCCATGGCGATCGGCGTGATCGGATCTTTGCCCAGGCTGGCCGCCGACCCGGGCGACCTGAACTGGTCGTCTCGATCATCCCGCGAGATCTGGGCGGACGGCTCTTAGCCAATCTCTAATAAATTTTAGCGAAGTATTTACAAGAACAGGATCGGGTCTCGTCGGGACCGGGGGCGGGAGGCGTTCATGTGCGTCGCGTGTGATTCGGCGCCCCACTTCCAGGCCTTCGGCGGACACGCCGTCAATCGGCGCGCGGTGCTGCGGTCGGGCGCTGCCATGACCGCGACGGCCATGACCGCGACGGGCATGACCGCGACGGGCATGACCGCGACGGCCCTGGCGCTGGACCGCGTCCCGACGGGCGCCCGCGCCGGACAGGGGAGCGGCCGCGCGGCCGCGGCGGAGCCGGCCGACGTCGTGTTCCACAACGGTCCCGTCTACACGGTGGCGGGACCGGCCCCCTGGGCCGAAGCGGTCGCGGTCCGCGGCAACACCATCGTCCATGTCGGGGACGCGGCCGGCGCGATGGCGCTGGCCGGCCCGGCCACGCAGGTGGTGGATCTCGAGGGCCGGCTGTTGATGCCCGGCTTCGTCGAGGGCCACACCCACCCGTTCCTCGGCGCGTTCCTGACGTCCGGGGTCGACCTGCAGCTCGACGACCTCGCCCAGGTCCTCGCGGCCATCGAGGCCCACGCGCGGGCGCATCCGACCGGACCGATCCGCGGCTTCGGGTGGCGCGTCGACATGTTCCCCCCGGAGGGCCCCAACCGGGCCGAACTCGACGCCATCCTGCCGGACCGGCCGGCCTTCTTCTTCGCCATCGACGGGCACAGCCTGTGGGCCAATTCCAGGGCGCTGGCGATGGCCGGCGTCGACCGGGACACGCCCGACCCGATCCCGCGCTTCAGCTACTACGCGCGCGACCAGAAGGGCGACCCCACCGGCTACGTGCTCGAGGTCAACGCGGTCCTCGAGCTGGTCAACGCCGTGGAGCCCATCAGCGTCGCCGCCATGGGCAGCCTGCTGGAGGGCTGGCTGCCCAAGGCCGCGGCCGCGGGCATCACCACGGTCTTCGACGCGGGCGTCCCGCCCGTCGGCAGCGATCAGGCCGCCATCATCGCGCTCTACGCGGTGGCCGAGAAGCGCGGCACGCTGCCGTTCCGCGTCTCCGCCTCCTACTCGGTGAAGTCGCTGCCGATCGACGACACGGTCGAGCAGTTCAACGCCGTGCGTCGGCAGGTCTCGAGCGAGTTCGTGCACGTCGACATCGTGAAGATCGTCGGCGACGGCTCGCAGGGCGGCTACACGGCGTGGCTGATCGAGCCCTACGCCGACCTGCCCGACTCGACCGGAGGGTCGCCCTTCACCGAGGCGCAGTGGCACGACCTCGTCGGCGCGGTCGACGCGGCGGGCTTCGACGTCCACGTCCACGCCTGCGGCGAGCGCACCGCCCGCGTCGCCCTCGACGCCATCGAGAAGGCCGTCGCGAACAACCCGGCCCGCGACCGGCGTCACGCCATCGCGCACCTGGTCTATGTCGAGGACAGCGACGCGCCCCGCTTCGCCCGGCTCGGCGTGACCGCGCAGTTCTCGGCCAACTGGTCGTCGGCCGATCCCGACACGCTGCAGAACATGATGGCGCGCTACGGCGCGCATCGGGCCAGCCGGATGTACCGGACCCGGACGATCCTGAGGCAGGGCGGGCGCGTCTCCTTCGGCACGGACTGGCCGGCGGCCGGCTACGTCTCGACCTACGAGCCCCTGAAGTCGATCCAGGTCGGCGTGACGCGCCAGCTGGTCGGCCGGCCGGACGCGCCCGTGCTGAGCCCGGCCGAGGAGCGCCTGACGGTCGCGGAGGCGATCCACGCCAACACGATGGGCGCCGCCTATCAGCTCCGCATGGACGACAGGATCGGGTCGGTCGAGGTGGGCAAGCGCGCCGACCTGATCGTCCTCGACCGCAACATCCTCGCGATCGATCCGCACGAGATCCACCGGACCGCGGTCGTCCTGACCATGATGGACGGCGTCGTGCGGCACCGGGCCTGAGGATCCGACCGCCGCTCAGGGGCTCGGCGCGGCGCCGGCGTCTGTCCCGCCCGGATCCGCGAGCCGGTCCGCCACCATCCGGCAGAACGCCTCGGCGGCCGGCGGCATCGTCCGCCCCGCCTTCTTGATCAGGCAGACCGGACGCTCGAACAGCGGGTCGTCGATCGCCCGCGAGCGGAGCAGGGGCTCGGCCCGGATCTCCCGCGCCGCGCCCGGGAGGATCGTCAGGCCGAGGCCGGCCCGGACCATGCTGACCGCGGTCATCATGTAGGTGGCCTCGCAGGCCACGCGGGGCAGCCGGCCCGAGCCGATGAAGGCGCGGTCGACGACCGCCCGCACGCTCGTGGCCGGATCCATCAGGATCAGGGGGTGCTCGGCGAGCGCCGCGATCGTGACCCGGGGCAGCGCGCCGATCGGGTGATCGGCGGGGTAGATCACGTGCAGGGCGTCGCGCGTCCTGTGCAGGACGCCGATCTCCGGATCGCGGACGTCGCCGCCGACGATGCCGAGATCCGCCTCCTCGCCGCGCACGAGGTCGAGCACCCGCTGCGCGATGACGTCCTTGATCCGGAAGGTCACGGCGGGGTGCTCGGCGCGGAAGCGGACGATCGCGTCGGACAGCACGCTCGCCGCGAAGGACGGCAGCGTCGCGACGCGCACGACCCCGTGGCGCCGCGCCGCGAGGTCGCGGGTGTCGACCACCACCGCGTCGAGGTCGCGCAGCACGCGCTGGAACACGGGCAGCAGGTCGCGGCCGAGCCGCGTCGGCGCGACGGTGCGGCTGGTCCGGTCGAGGAGCCGCGCGTCGAGCGTCTCCTCCAGGCGCCGGATCTGAACCGTCAGGGCGGGCTGCGACAGGTTCAGCAGGGCGGCGGCCCGGGTGAAGCTGCCGGCCTGGACGACCGACACGAAGGCCCGCACCTGCCGGAGGTTGAGATCCATAAGCTCAGGCTATCGCTGCGATCCGATCTTTTCAATTGTGTCATGAAGTGTTCCGCCGTCTCCTGACCCGATACAGGCGCGGATCCGAACCGCGCCGGCGCCCAACGGGAGGAACGGATGCTGGCCCTGCTCGGCCTGTGCACGATCGCGCTGCTGCTCGCCGTCATCCTGACCAAGCGGATGTCGCCCCTCGTGGCGCTGATCGTCATCCCGGTCGCGGCCGCCCTGATCGGCGGGTTCGGGTTCGACACCGGCAAGTTCGTCCTCGCGGGCCTGCAGAGCCTCGCGGGCGTCGTCGGCATGTTCGTGTTCGCGATCCTGTTCTTCGGCATCGTCAGCGATGCCGGGATGCTCGACCCGATCATCGACCGGATCCTCGCCCGGGTCGGCACCCGCCCCACCCGGATCGTGCCCGGCACCACCCTGCTGGCGCTCCTGATCCACCTCGACGGGTCGGGTGCGGTGACGTTCCTGATCACCATCCCGGCGATGCTGCCGCTCTACGACCGCGTCGGCATCGACCGGCGCATCCTGGCCTGCGCCGCCTCGATGGCGGCCGGCGTGAACTTCCTGCCCTGGACCGGGCCGATGATCCGCGCCTCCGCCGCCCTGAAGCTGCCGATCCCCGAGATCTTCTCGCCCCTCGTGCCGGTTCAGGCGGTCGGCCTCGTCTTCATCTTCGCCGTCTCGTACTGGCTCGGCCTTCGGGAGGAGCGCCGTCTGGCCCACGTCCCCGGCGCCGCGGGGGCCGCCCCCGGCCCGGCCGCGACCGCCCGGATCCTGAGCGACGCGGAGCGGACCCTGCGCCGCCCCGACCGCTTCTGGATCAACCTCGTCCTCACGGCGGCGGTCCTGGGGACGATGGTCTTCCTGGCCGAGAAGGTGCCGCCGGCGCTGATGTTCATGCTCGGCACGGCGCTCGCGCTGGTCATCAACTACCCGCAGGTCGACGCCCAGCGGCAGCGGATCGACGCGCACGCCAGGGCCGCGATCCTGATGGCCTCGATCCTCCTCGCCGCCGGCGTGTTCACCGGGATCATGCAGGGCACCGGCATGCTCAGGGCCATGGCCCAGACGGCCGTCACCTTCGTGCCGCCGGAGATGGGGCGCCACATCCCGTTCGCGCTCGGCCTCGTGTCGATGCCCCTGTCGATGCTGTTCGACCCGGACTCGTTCTACTTCGGCGTCCTGCCGGTGGTGGCGGAGGTGGCCCACCAGCTCGGCGTCCCGCCGGTGCAGGTCGCCCAGGGGGCGCTGCTCGGCCAGATGACGACGGGCTTCCCCGTCAGCCCGCTGACGCCCGCGACCTTCCTGGTCTGCGGCCTGACCGGGATCGACCTCGCCGACCACCAGAAGTTCACCTTCCCGTTCCTGCTGGCGGCCTCGGTGGTGATGACCCTCACCTGCGTCGTCCTCGGGGTCTTCCCCCTCTGATCCCTCTGACAGCGGAGAGCGCGCCATGAGAATCGTCCGCCTCGGTGCCGGCGCGGGCTATGCCGGGGACCGCATCGAGCCCGCCGTCGAGCTCGCGGAGCGCGGCGACATCGACTACCTCGTGTTCGAGTGCCTCGCCGAGCGCACCATCGCGCTGGCGCAGCAGGCGAAGCTGCGCGACCCCGAGGGCGGCTACGACCCGCTGCTGGAGGCGCGGCTGCGGGCCGTGCTCGGGCCGTGCCGGGCTCGCGGCATCCGCGTCGTCACCAACATGGGCGCGGCCAACCCGGTCGCCGCTGCCCGGAAGGCCGGGGCGCTCGCGCGGGAGATGGGCCTCGCCGGCCTGCGGATCGCGGCGGTGACGGGCGACGACCTGCTCGACGCGGTGCGGGCCGGCGACTTCGTCCTGGAGGAGAGCGGCGAACCGGTCGCCAGCCTCGGCAACCGCATCGTCTCGGCGAACGCCTATCTCGGCGCGGCGCCGATCGTGGCCGCCCTCGCGGACGGCGCCGACGTGGTCATCACCGGCCGCGTCGGCGACCCGGCCCTGTTCCTGGCCCCCCTCGTGCACGCCTTCGGCTGGGCGATGGACGATTGGGAGCGCCTCGGCCGCGGCACCCTCGTGGGCCACCTCCTCGAATGCGCCGGCCAGATCACCGGCGGCTACTTCGCGGATCCCGGCTGCAAGGACGTCCCGGACCTCGCGCGCCTCGGCTTCCCCATCGGGATCGTGGCCGAGGACGGCACCGTCGAGATCGCGAAGGTCGCGGGCTCGGGCGGCCGGATCAGCCTCGCCACCTGCAAGGAGCAGCTGCTCTACGAGGTGCACGACCCGGCCCGCTACCTCCAGCCGGACGTGGTCGGCGACTTCTCCGGGGTCGAGATGGAGCAGGTCGGCCCCGACCGCGTCCGGGTGAGCGGCGCGACCGGCGCGCCCGCGACGGGCCTCCTGAAGGTCTCGGTCGGGTACGTCGATTCCTATATCGGCGAGGGGCAGATCTCCTACGCCGGGCCCGGTGCCCTGGCCCGCGGCCGTCTCGCCCTGGCGGTGGTGCGCGAGCGCCTCGCCCTCACCGGCGTGGCGACGCGCGAGCTGCGCTGCGACCTGATCGGCGTCGACGCGCTCCACGGCGCGGCGCTGTCGGGCGGGCGCGAGCCCTACGAGGTCCGCCTGCGGGTCGCCGGGCGGACCGAGACCCACGCCGAGGCCGTGCGGATCGGCAACGAGGTCGAGACGCTCTACACCAACGGCCCGGCCGGCGGCGGCGGCGCCTGGAAATCGGCCCGCGAGGTGGTGGCGGTGCAGTCGGTCCTCGTCCCCGCCGCGCTCGCCCGCCCGCGCGTGCACGTCGTCGAAGCCTGAGAGCCGGGAGTCCCGAGGATGAAGCTGCGCGCGCTCGCCCATGCCCGCACGGGCGACAAGGGCAACACGTCGAACATCGCGCTGATCGCCTACGACGCGGCGGATTACGAGCACCTCGCGGCGCACGTCACGGCCGAGCGGGTGCGGGAGCATTTCCGCGGGATCGTGACCGGCGGTGTGACCCGCTACGCGCTGCCGAAGATCGGGGCGCTGAACTTCGTGCTCACGGGCGCGCTCGGCGGCGGCGTCACCCGCTCCCTGGCCCTCGACGCGCACGGCAAGGGCCTCGGCTCCGCGCTCCTCGATCTGGACATCCCGGACCGGCCCGGAACCGGGGGCGCGCCGCCGCGGTGAGGCCGCCGGCCCGTCGCGCGATCCCGGGCCTCAGCGCCAGCCGAGCAGCACGAGGAAGCTCGAGAAGGTGAGGGCCGAGGCCATGAGGGTGAGAACGAGCGGATCCATCCCCATCGGCTAGCGGTCGGCCGCCGGCGCGGCCATCGGGCGTTCGGCCGCTGCGGCATGATCGCGGGCGGCCCGCGATCCGGGTTCGAACCACAGGCCGCCCACGACCGTTGACGGTCGTTCAGCGTGACCGTTCGAAGAGCCCAGATGGACCGCCCCCGCCGCGTCGGACTGCCCTGGTACGCCCCGGAGCAGTACCAAGCCCTGCGCACCAGCCTCGCGGACGGTGCCAAGCTGCCGCCCGACTACGAGACCTGGCGCATCGCCACGGAGCAGATGGAGCGGGAGGTGCAGCGCAGCGGCGTCGAGGTCGTGCGCGTGCCGATCGAGCCGGAGATCTTCGCGGCGTGGTGCGAGCGCGCCGGGCTCCCGCGGGATGCCGCGGCGCGCGCCCGGTACGCGGCCGCCGCGCTGGCGGCGGATTGGGCCGTCTGAGAGCGCCCCGAGCGGGGCGACGCGCGGAGGAGGCGGCCGCCGGGACTCCGCGCGGGCGCAGGTCCTCACCGACCGCACCGGCGCGCAACCGGATCGGACCGACGGCGCCTTGCGCGGGCGGCTCGGCCTGCTCCCTCGGCGCCCGTGGGCCGGCGTCGTGCGTGTCATCCAGCCGGGCCGTCCAGACCTTCGCGGCCGCCGACCGGAACGGCAACCCGTTCCTGCCGGCGCGGGACCACCCTGTTCGCCCGCGTCGCGCGCACCGGTTTCGGCGCCGCCGACCCGAGCCTCCAGGGGTGGCGCCCAGTTCAAGGGCCGCCCCGTCGGCGACCGTGTCTACAGTGCCTGCATCACGGTGAAGGGCTGCCGGTACGGCGAGCCGCGCACCGTGTCCGGAACGCCGACACACCGGTGGTGAGCGGTCCGCCGTACCCGCTCAGGGCGGCCGGTTGGGACAGAGCGGAAGCGCGGCCCGTCATGCCGCATGGGACGAAGGCCGCGCCGAATCCGGGGCCGGAGCCGCGTCGGGATCGGCGGAGGTCCCATCCGGGAGGGCCCGCGCCCGGATCAGGCTTCGGCCATCGGGAAGGTCTCGGCGAGCGCGCATCGGAACGCGGTGCTCCAGAGGATGCTCCGTTGCGGCGCGCCTTGCATCGCGGACAATCAGCGCGCGGCACTCGGGCTTCATTCCCCCGCAGCGAAGGTGGCACCGAGTGACCGAGCCGGTCGCGCGAAGGAAGAAAATGCCGATTCATCAGCACCTTCGACGGTGCTGGCGGAGACGGAGGGATTCGAACCCTCGATACCCATTTCTGGGTATGCTCATTTAGCAAACGAGTGCCTTCAGCCGCTCGGCCACGTCTCCGGCGCTCTGGCTCTAGAAGGTCGGATCCGGCGGGTCAACCCGATCCTGGCGGGCAGCGGCCACGCGGCGGCGCTCGACGTGCTTGGCGACGCGCAGATGCCGCGAGATCGCGTAGTTCATCGCCGTCAGGAAGCCGTAGGTGCCGCGCACGAAATGGCGGCGGCCGAGATAGGCCTTCAGGAAATTGCCCGGCAGCTCGACGAACACCCGCCAGGTCGGAATCACCACGCCCCGCGCTTCCAGGTCGTCCGCCTGCTGGTCGGAGTAACGGTTCAGCTTGTCGAGCTGGTCGCCGAGCGAGCGCACCGAGAAATGGTGGATCACGCCCCTGAGCCGCCCTGGACTCACACCCGGTTCCAGCGCCACCCGGTCGTGGACCGGCGAGGCGGCGTAGCGGCCCCGGTCCTTCCGGTAGAGCCGGACCGGCGTCAGCGTGTAGGCGAGCGGGTGCGGCCGGCCCTCGCCGGGGAAGATCTCCGCGATGCCGATCCGCCACGCCGGCCGGCGCGGCTCGCCCGCGGCCCAGAGGCCCCGGATCTCCCGGACCAGTTCCGGCGGCACCACCTCGTCGGCGTCGAGGTTCAGGAGCCAGACGTGCCGGCACTGCTCCTCGGCGAAGCGCTTCTGCGGGCCGTAGCCCGGCCAGGGATTGTGCAGCACCCGCGCGCCCAGCGACGCCGCCAGCGCCTGCGTGCCGTCCGTGGAGCCCGAATCGATCACCACGAGGTCGTCGGTCAGGCCGCGCACCGCCCGGATCGTCGCGCCGATCCGGTCGACCTCGTTGTGGGCGATGATGAAGACCGACAGCGGCAGCGGCCCGTCGGGTCCCGGGGCCGGCGCGGAGGCGGCGCCCGCCGGAGCGCGGCTCACGCCAGCCAGTCCGGCACCCGGTCGAGGGCGATCAGCGCGTCGACGTCGAGGCGCGGACGGACCACCGCCGCCCGGTCGCCCCGCACCAGAACCTCCGGCACCAGCGGCCGGGTGTTGTAGGTGCAGGACTGCACCGCCCCGTAGGCGCCGGCGCTCATCACGGCGATCAGGTCGCCGGGCCTCACCTCCGGCATCTCGCGGTTGAGCGCGAGATAGTCGCCGCTCTCGCAGACCGGGCCGACCACGTCGGCGACGAGGCGCGGCGTCTCGGGGCCCGGCTCGATGACCGGTCGCAGGCCGTGATAGGCCTCGTACAGGGTCGGGCGGATCAGGTCGTTCATCGCCGCGTCGACGATCACGAAGGTCCGCCCCTCGCTGTGCTTCACGTAGAGCACCCGCGTCAGCAGGATCCCGGCATTGCCGACGATCATCCGGCCGATCTCGAAGACCGGCCGCAGGCCGAGGGGAGCGAAATGCGGCCGCAGGGTCGCGGCCAGCGCCGCCGGGTCCGGCGGCGGCGCGTTGTCGTCGCGGTAGGGGATCCCGAGCCCGCCGCCGAAGTCGATGTGGCGCAGGGGATGGCCGGCCGCCAGCAGCTCCCGGGCGAGGCCGGCCAGCAGCCGGGCCGCGTCGGCGAAGGGCGCCAGATCGGTGATCTGGCTGCCGATATGCATGTCGACGCCGTGCACCGCGATCCCCGGCAGGGCGGCCGCGGCGGCGTAGACCGCCGGAGCCCGGGTGATCGGGACGCCGAACTTGTTCTCGTACTTGCCGGTGGAGATCTTGGCGTGCGTGCCGGCATCCACGTCGGGGTTCACCCGGACCGAGACGGGCGCCCGGAGGCCGAGACCCACGGCCACCTCGGACAGGACCGCGAGCTCCGGCTCGCTCTCGACGTTGAAGCAGAAGATGCCGGCCGTCAGCGCGGCCTCCATCTCGGCGCGGCTCTTGCCCACTCCCGAGAACACGATCTTCCCGGGATCCACGCCGGCGGCCAGCGCCCGCTGCAGCTCGCCGCCGGAGACGATATCCATCCCGGCGCCCCGGGCCGCGAGGGTCCGCAGGACGGCCTGGTTCGAGTTCGCCTTCATGGCGAAGCAGACCAGCGCGTCGTCGGCCGCGAACGCCTCCGCGAACACGCGGTAGTGCCGCTCCAGCGTGGCGGTGCTGTAGCAGTAGAACGGTGTGCCGACCTCCGCGGCGAGGCCGGTCAGGTCGACCTCCTCGGCGTGCAGGCGGCCGTCGCGATAGTGGAAGTGGTGCATCTCGGCCGTGTCTCGTCGCCGTGTCTCGTCCGCGCCGGAGCGCGGGCTGTTTCCCGTGAAACACCCCGCCGCGGGCCGCGGCGGGCGCGCCGCCGACCGGGTCCGACCAGGTCACCGGGCGCGCGGCACCGCGACGAGGTGCCGGCCTCCGCCCTCTACAGCAGCGGATCCAGAATGAAAGGCTCCTTGGGCACGCGGTAGCCGCGGCGCGCCCCGCGGCTGGTCTCCACCGGCGCATCGGTGCCGCCCGGCGGCACCGCCGCCGCGGAGAGCTCGTCGCCGGCGCGCACCGAGGCCGGATCCGGCTCGGGGGCGCCGCCGCCGAGCCCGACCGAGACCGGCAGCGTCCGCCGTCCGGTCGGCGCGTCCGCACTCGGCTGTGCGCCGGCCGCTGCTGCCGCGGGGGCCGCCGTCTGCGGCGGCTCCAGCGCGCCCCGTCGCCCGCAGGCGGAAGCCGCCAGGGCCACGAGGCCGGACACGGCCAGAAGTTTCAGGGCGGGTTTCGACAACATCGCGCGAGGGTCCGGCGGGCTCGGCACCGGCACGCGAGGGCCGGCGGGAGCGCTACCTTAGCCGTTGCCGCGTCCCGGCGCGAGCGCCCGCCCGCCACAGCCCGGTCGCGGCGTGCGGCCGGGCGCCGGTTCCCGGGCCGCGACGGTCGGGAGGCGTCAGCCCCGCCGCTCCTTGCCGCCCTGCGAGCCCTGCCGGTTCTTGGCGGGGGCGTTCTGCTGCTGCTCGGCCTCGTAGGCGTCGATCGCCCGGCGGCAGTTCTCGCTGAGCTTCTTCCAGTTCTTCTGGAAGCAGGCATCGGTGGCCGGATCGTCGGGGGCCAGGTTGCCGCAGTAGGTCAGGTAGTCGCCGGTGCAGTACTTCTTCAGGGTCTCATTGCCGCGCTTCGTCTGCTGCGCCGCTGCCGGCAGCGTCAGGGCAAGGGCCGCCGCGACGGCGAGGGCGATCGGCTTCAGGCGCATGGGTATCCGTACCATCTGTCGAAGTTGTGAATGCAGGACGCGTCGGCGATGCGATGATGCCTTTGCGTGGTCGAAACAAGGCAGTCATCGCAGGTTTTCGGTTGCGTTCCGGTAGCCAAACCCCCGTTCCGGGGGCGGATCCGCTCAGACCCGCTCGGGTTGCGGCATCGCCGACGCGGTCCGGGGCATCCGGCCCGGGGCCGTGAGGGCGTCGGCGACCTCGACGATTCGCCGCCGGAGATCGGCGTTCTCGCGCTCGATGCCGGCCTGCCGGTCCGGCGGCGGGCTTCCGGCCCGGTCGCTCTGCCGGTCGGCCAGGGTCAGGGCCAGGGCCTCCTCGGCCGCCTTCAGGCTCGCGCGCAGGTCGTCGCGCTCGGCCGCCAGCGCGGCGGCGTCGGGCGCCGGGGCCGGGCCCTGCCGGAGTGCCAGGAGGCTGTCGAGCAGGTCGGCATGGGCGTCCTCGAGGGCCTGGAGGGTGGCGAGGCTCGCGCTCCCGTCGTCGCGGGCGAGCGCCAGCTCGGTCTCGAGTTCCCGGGTCTTGGCCTGGGCCTGGGCGATCTCGGCGTCGCGGGCCGCGACGTCGCGCGCGAGGGCGGCGACCCGCATCGTCCCGGCCCCGATCGCCGCCATGTCGGCCTGCCGCCGCGCCTCGACGGTCTCGACCCGGCGCTCCAGGCGGCGCTGCTGCACGGCGAACTGCGCGCGCAGGAAGTCGCGCTCCGCGGCGATCTCGGCCGGGGACAGGGGCAGGCGCGCCTCGGCCCGGCGCCGCTCCAGGCGCGCGGCGCGCGTGTTGAGGGCCGGCAGCAGCAGCAGGCCGCACAGGCTCGCCGCCAGGAAGCCCAGCGCGAAGATCATCACCGTTTCGATCACGAGGGTGCAGCCCGCGCATCCGGCCGGAAAACCCGACCCGCCTTCACTCTAGCCCAGGTTGGCCGCGAGGGTGAAATCCCGCGGCGCCGGTCAATCAGAACGCGTTCCGATCCCGTGCCCGATCAGGCCGGATCAGAAAGGGTTCCAAGTGGGCTCACGGGTGAACTTCAGATAGCCGACATTGATCCCGAGGCGGGCGCCGACGCCGCTGCGGATCGGCACGACGATGACCCGGTCGTTGACCACCGCGGTCATCCCGAAGCCGCCCACCAGGTAGGCCGAGCCGTCGACGCCGGCGAAGCGGCGGTACAGGTCGCGCACGTTGGGCAGGTTGTAGACCAGCATCATGGTGCGGGCGCCGTCGCCGCCGACATCGAAGCCGACGGACGGGCCCTGCCAGTAGATGCGCCGCTGGCCGGCGTTGCGGGTGTAGAGGGTGCCCTCGCCGTAGCGGACGCCCGCCACCACGGCGCCGCCGCCCTCCTGGCCGAGGATGTAGCCGTTGGGCTCGCCCCAGCGCCGGCCCGCCTCCTCGACGGTGAGCGCGAGGCCGCGCGACACCGTGCCGAAGAACCGGTGGCCGGATTCCACGATCTCGCCGGGGCGGAAGGTCTCGGGCGTGTCGAGATCCTCGCCGGCCGCCCGGGCCGCTCCCGCCGTGCCGAGCCCAGCGAGGGACGCGCCGAGGGGCGCACCCAGCGCCAGGCCGAGGCCCGCGCGCAGGAGGGTGCGGCGGTCGGTGCCGCGATCGGTGCCGCGATCGTCTCGTGCCGTCATCGTTGCCTCCTCGCCCGGTTCGATTAACCGTTCGTGCGACGGACCTGTGCCGCTCTGTCCCGCCGGGCCGGCAGAGGCCGCGCCGGGCGGATGAGTCGGACCAGCTTCTGAGGGAATCCGCAAGATGTGGTTAACGCGTCCTGACCCCGCAGCCCGCGCGCTCCCCGCGTTCGGACGGTCGGGCGCGATCGTCCCGAAGGCGGCGCTCACGCTCGCGCGGGCGGCCGGGCTGTCCGCCGCGCTGGCGGCCCTGCCGGGGCTCGCCCCCGGCCGCGCCGCGGCGGAGGAGGGCCTGCCGGCCCGGACCCGGATCGAGCTGCTGACGCTCAACGGCTTCGATCCGGTCAGCTACTTCCTGGAGGGCGGGCCGCAGGCCGGTCTGGCCCGGTTCGAGCTGTCCTGGGGCGGCCAGGTCTGGCGCTTCTCCAGCGGCGCCAACCGCGCGGCCTTCCGGGACGATCCGCCCGCCTACGCCCCGCGCCTCGGGGGCTACGACGCCGCCGGGATCCTGGAAGGCCGGCTGGTGGACGCCGATCCCCTGATCTTCGCGGTGATCGGCGAGCGCCTGTACCTGTTCCGGGATGCCGGGCGCCGCGCCCGGTTCCTGGCGGAGCCCGACCTGGCCCGCCAGGCGGAGGCGGCCTGGCCGGCCGTGAGCCGTCTGCAGGATGTCCCGCCCGACGCCCCGCCTACGGACGCGCCGCGCTGAGCGGCGCCGCCGGCCGGCCGGCCGCGCGGGCCGGCAGGGCGAGCCGCGGGGCCAGGGTCGGGTCCCCGAGGGCCGCGAAGGGACCGTTGCGGTGATCGGGCCCGTGCTGGCCGTAGCGGATCGGGCCGCCGCCCGGCACCACCACCCGGCCCCCCGCCGCCGCGACGATGTGGTCGCCCGCGGCCGTATCCCATTCCATGGTCGGGCCGCAGCGGACGTAGATGTCCGCCTCGCCGGCGGCGATCAGCGCGAACTTCAGGGCGGACCCGACCTGGCGCGTCTCCGCGACCGGCAGCGCGGCGAGGCAGGTGGCGGTCTCGGGATCGCCGTGCCGCCGGCTGCCCAGGGCGACGAGGCCCGCCACCGGCACCGGCCGCGCGCGGACCGGCCGCCCGGCCCCCGGCCGGCCCGCGACCACGGGACCCTCCAGGGTCGCGGGGCCGGCCCACCAGACCCGGCCGAGGCCGGGGGCCGCGAGGGCGGCCGCCACCGGGCGGGCGCCGGACACGAGCGCGATGTTGACCGAGTAGTCCGGCGTCCCGGCGAGGAAGTCGCGGGTGCCGTCCAGGGGGTCGACGAGGAAGAAGAGGTCGGCCGGGCGGGTCGCGTCGCCCTGGGCGCGCTCCTCGGCCACGACCGCGATTCCCGGGAAGCGCCCGGCGAGGGCCTCGACGATCAGGTCCTCGGCCTCGACGTCGGCGGCGCTGGAGGGGGAGCCGTCCGGCTTCAGGGCGTGAGGGCAGGGGCCCCGGTGGTAGCGGCGCAGGATCTCCCCCGCCGCGCAGGCGATCTCGGCGAGCGCCGCGGCGATCCGCTCACGCTCCGGCCCCGAGATCGTCGCCGCGCCCGTCATGGTGCCTCCCAAGACCGCCCTGAATGCCCGACCGGCGGGGGATTGTCGACGGCCTCCGGCCGGAGCGCCACCTCATGGGCGCTCCGGGGGCTCCCGCGCGGCGGCCGGCATCCGCGACGGCAGCCGCACCGTCCGCCGGATCTGCGCCAGCAGGGCCTGGCTCCGGCGGCGGTGGCGGCGCAGCTCCGCCGCGAGGCCGCGCGCGTCGGGGAGGCCCACGGCCTTAGCGATCTGCCGGGACGCGGTCTCGGACGGCTCGGCGGCGGGATCGGCCATCACGAGCCGCTGCCACTGGTAGACGGCGTCGAGGAACCCGTAGGTCTCGGCGAGGGCCTCGCCCGCCGCCGCGGGCAGGAGGCCGCGCGCCGCCGCCGCCCGGAACAGCGCCTCCGCGCCGAGGCCGATGCAGCCGGGCCAGTCATGGGCCTGGCTCAGCACGATGGCCTGGGCGAGGAAGTCGAGGTCGAACAGCGCGCCGGGGGCGAGCTTCAGGTCGTAGGGGCCGGCATGGCCCCGCTCCCGCGCGACCAGGGCCCGCATCGCGCCCGCCTCGGCGCAGACGGCGGCGGTCTCGCGCGGCTGCCGGAGGATCCCGGCGATCGCGGCCGTGACGTCGGCCGCCAGGGTGGCGTCGCCGGCGACGACCCGGGCGCGGGCGAGCGCCATGTGCTCCCAGAGCTCCGCCTCGCCGCCGTGATAGGCCGCGAAGCCGCTGAGCTGCACGGCGGGCGGGCTGTGGCTGCCGTAGGGCCGCAGCCGCAGGTCGACGGCGTAGAGGCGGCCGCGCCGCGTGGCCGTGGTGAGCGCCGCGAAGACGCGCTGTGCCAGCCGGTTGTAGGCCACCACGGCGTCGAGGGGGCGCCGTCCGTCGCTGGTGCGGTTCTCCGGGTCGAAATCGTACAGGAACACGAGGTCGAGGTCGGATTCGGCGCTGAGCTGCCGGGATCCGAGGCGGCCCAGCGCCAGGACGCAGCAGCGCCCCGCCGGCACCGCGCCGTGGTCCAGGGCGAACCGGCGCTCCTCCGCCTCCAGGCTCAGCGCCACCGTGGCCTCGGCGATCGCCGCGTAGGCTTCCCCGGCCTGGCGCGGGGTGAGGATGCCCGACAGCAGGCGGGCGCCCGTGACGAAGGCCATCTGCCGGGTGGCGTCCCGGCAGCGGTCGAGGCTCTCCTCGTGGCTCGCCGGCTGGCCCAGGAGCGCCCGGTACTGCGCGCGGACCTCTCCCGGATCCGTGGTCGGCGTCACGAAATCGGCGTCGAGCACGGTGTCGAGGACGTGCGGGCTCAGGCCGACCGTGTCGGCGAGGCGCGGCGCCGTCCCCAGGATGTCGGCGAACAGCAGGCGCAGGCGCTCGTGCGAGCGCAGGATGGCGAGGAGTTCGGCCACCGCGGGCATGCGCGCGAAGGCCCGGTCGAGGGCGAGGAGCGCCGCGTCGGGATCGGCGGTCCCGCCGAGCGCCCGCAGCAGCGCCGGGAGCATCTCGGCGAGGATCTCCCGGGCCCGGCCGGTCCGCAGGGCCGGGCGGCGGCCGAGATGCCAGCCCTGCACGGTCTCCCAGGCCAGGCGCGGGTCCCGGAACCCGAAGGCGCCGAGCCGCGACAGGGTCTCGGGATCCGGCTCGCTCTCGCCGAAGACCAGGGCGGCCCCGTCCGCGCCGGCCTCCGGCTCCGCCTCGAACAGCAGGGCGTAGTGCGCCTGGACCCGCCCGGCATGGTGGAGCAGGGCCGCCTCGAAGGCCGGCAGGTCGGGGAAGCCCGCGAACAGGGCGAGCGCGGTCAGCGCCTCGGTCCCGGTGGGCAGGCGCTGGGTCTGCTCGTCCCGGATCATCTGGATCCGGTGCTCGAGGGTGCGCAGGAAGGCGTAGGCCGCGGCGAGCTCGTCCCGGGCCCGCCCGTCGATCCAGCCCTCGGCGACGAGCTCGCCGAGCATCGCGACGGTCCGGCGGCCCCGCAGGGCGGGCTTGCGGCCGCCGAAGACGAGCTGCTGCGTCTGGACGAAGAACTCGATCTCCCGGATGCCGCCGCGGCCGATCTTGATGTCGTGGCCGCCGACCGCGACGGTCTCGTGGCCGCGGACCATGTGGATCTGCCGCTTCAGGGCGTGGATCTCGGCGATGGCCGGGAAGTCGAAGTGCCGGCGCCAGATGAACGGCGCGAGCTCCGCCAGGAAGGCCTCGCCGGCCGGGATGTCGCCGGCAATCGGCCGGGCCTTGATGAAGGCCGCGCGCTCCCAGTTCTGGCCGAGCGTCTGGTAGTAGTCGAAGGCGAAGCCGGTGGAGAGCGCCACCGCGGTCGAGCCCGGATCCGGCCGCAGCCGGTAGTCGATGCGGTGGACGTAGCCGTCGGCGGTCCGGTCGGCCAGGAGCTTCACCAGCCCCTGCGCCAGCTTCACCAGGAAGGGCTTCGGGTCGCCGCCGGTCGCCGCGGCGGCGGGCTCCGCCTCGTAGAAGACGACGAGGTCGATGTCGCTCGAGTAGTTCAGCTCGCAGCCGCCGAGCTTGCCCAGGCCCAGGACGATCAGGCCCGACCCGTCCTGCGGCGCCTCCGGATCCCTGGGCCGGTACCGCCCGGCCGCCATCCCCTGCCGGAGGAGCGCCTCCACCGCCGCGCTCACCGAGGCGTCGGCGAAGGCCGACAGGGCGCCGGTCACCGCGTCGAGGTCCCAGCAGCCGCCGAGATCCGCCAGGGCGACCAGGAGGGCGTGCGCCTCCCGGTTGGCGCGCAGCCGCCGGCCGACCTCGGCGAGGTCGGGATTCGCCCCGCAGGCGGCGCCGACCCCGCGCTGCCGCGCGATGATGTCCCGGCTCGCCGCGTCCGGCGACTGCTCCAGCAGGGCGACGAGGCGCTCGGGTGACCGGGTGGCCGCCCGCCAGAGGAAGGGGGAGTGGTCCGCGAGGCCCAGGAGCAGCTCCCGGCAGGCCGGCGTCAGGAGGCCGGCCGGCAGCGCCGGCGCGAGCTCGGCGAGCCGGGCCCGCGCGGCGTCCGGGTCGGCGAGCCCGAGCCGGGGGCGCAGGCCCGCGCGCAGCGTCGTGGCCGATCCGCTCGCCGATCCGTTCCGGGGATCGGTCTCGTCTCTCATGCCGCATCCTCCCTGGCGCGACGGGGCCGGCATCGTAGCCGACCGGGCCGCCCGTGTCCGGCCCCGCGCGCGGCGCCGGGCGGGCGCCGGGCGTTCACGATACGGCCAGGGATGCGGGCAAGGATGTGGCCAGGGATGGGTCCGCCGCCGCGGCCGTTCCAGAGCCGCGGCGGCGGCTTCGCGGCCGCGCGGGCCCGGAATCGGGGCGCGGCCCGGCCTTCCGTCCGATCCGGTAACGCTTTTCAAAGCCGACCGTGGCGTCTATCCGTGCGGACCGGTCGTCGCCCCCGGTCCGGCCCGCGGGCCGCGCGGGATCCCTTCGGGCGACTCGATCGCCGCAGGGGCGGCCGAGGACCGGGCGGCCGAGAACCGGGCGGCCGGGAACCGGCAGCCCCACTCGGGGCCCCGGCCCGCAGACGTCCGCACCTCAGATCCGCCCGCCCGGAGCGCACCATGTCCTCCCCGACCTCGCCGACCCTGAATCTCGACGGCCTCGACCTCGCCGCCCTGCTCTGCTCCCGCGTCTGCCACGACGTGATCAGCCCCGTCGGCGCGATCGTGAACGGGCTCGAGGTCCTGGAGGACGACCAGGACGAATCGATGCGGACCTTCGCCCTGGAGCTGATCGGGAAGAGCGCCCGTCAGGCCTCGGCGCGGCTGAAATTCGCCCGCATCGCCTTCGGGGCCGCCGGCTCGGCCGGGGCCTCGATCGACCTCGCCGACGCCGAGAGCGTGGCCAAGGGCATGTTCGCCGACGACAAGACCAAGCTGACCTGGAGCGCCCCGCAGGCGCTGTTCCCGAAGAACAAGGTCAAGCTCCTGCTCAATCTCGTGATGATCGCCACCTCGGCGATTCCCCGGGGCGGCGTGATCGACGTCGTCGTCTCCGGCGACGGCGAGGCGCCCACGCTGGTGCTCAAGGCCAAGGGCTCCCACGCCCGCATCCCGCCCCACGTCGAGGAACTGATGGCCGGCCGGCCCGAGAGCGGCACCGTCGACGCCCACGGCATCCTGCCGTTCTACGCCGGCCTCGTGGCGCGGGCCGCCGCCATGGACGTGCGCTTCGCCATCGAGGGCGATGAAGTGACTATCACCGCCACGCCCGCAGTGATCGACGCGTCCGAAGACCCCGATGGAGAGGCTTCGGACACGGCGCTGGCGTGAAACTCTGAAAAAGGCGCCGCGCGGGGCCGGGATGGAAACGCTTCCCTAACCCCGCGCGAGTAAGTAGGTTGCGCGAGACCTTCTCCGCGTAACGAGTAGCGCCTATGGACGACCTGCTTCGCGAGTTTTTGACCGAGAGCGGGGAGCATCTCGACACGGTCGATGCAGAATTGGTTCGATTCGAGCAGGATCCGAACAACGAGACTATTCTGCGGAATATTTTCAGACTCGTCCACACGATCAAGGGAACCTGCGGGTTTCTCGGCCTCCCGCGGCTCGAAGCCCTGGCGCACGCCGCCGAGACCTTGATGGGTCGATTCCGCGACGGGCTGCCCGCCACGTCCGATTCCGTGACCCTGATCCTGCTGACGCTGGACCGGCTGAAGGCCATCCTGGCCGATCTGGAGGCCACCGGCACCGAGCCCGCGGGCTCGGACGACGACCTCATCTCCGCCCTCGAGCGCATGGCCGAGGGCTCGCCCGAGCCGGCGGCCGCCGCCCCGCCGCCGCCGCCCGAGCCGGTCCTGCCCGATCCGGTGGTCCGCGAGCTGAAGCCCGGTGAGGTCTCCCTGGACGATCTGGAGGCCGCCTTCCTGGCCGCCCCCGGTCCGGACGAATCGGATTTCCTCCCGCCGCCGCCGGCCGCCCCGGCTCCGGTGCCCGCGCCTGCGGCCGCCGTCGCCCCCGCTCCGGCGCCCGCCGCCAGCGCGGCGCCGAAGGCCGAGAAGAGGCCCGAACCGGCCCGGGCCGAGCCCGTCGAGGCCGAGAAGGCCGAGCCGGCGCGCGCCGAGAAGGCCGAGGCCGTCGAGGGCGAGGCGACCGCCGCCGCCAAGAACCAGACGATCCGGGTGAACGTCGACACGCTCGAGCACCTGATGACGATGGTCTCGGAGCTGGTGCTGACCCGCAACCAGCTCCTCGAGATCGCCCGCCGGCACGAGGATTCGAGCTACAAGGTCCCGCTGCAGCGCCTGTCGCACGTCACCGCCGAGCTGCAGGAAGGCGTCATGAAGACGCGCATGCAGCCGATCGGCAACGCGTGGCAGAAGCTGCCGCGCGTGGTGCGCGACCTCTCGGCCGAGCTCGGCAAGCAGATCGACCTCGTGATGGTCGGCAACGAGACCGAGCTCGACCGGCAGGTCCTCGAGGTCATCAAGGACCCGCTGACCCACATGGTCCGCAACTCGGCGGATCACGGCCTCGAATCGACCGCCGAGCGCGTGGCGGCGGGCAAGCCCGCCCGCGGCACGATCCGGCTCGCCGCCTACCACGAGGGCGGCACGATCACGATCGAGATCGCCGACGACGGCAAGGGCCTGAACCTCGCGGCCATCCGCAAGAAGGCGGTGGAGCGCGGCCTCGCCTCCCAGGCCGATGTCGAGCGGATGACCGACGCCCAGGTCGCCAAGTTCATCTTCCACGCCGGCTTCTCGACGGCGGCGGCGGTGACCTCGGTCTCGGGCCGCGGCGTCGGTATGGACGTGGTCAAGACCAACATCGAGACCATCGGCGGCCTGATCGACATCGCCACCACGGCGGGCCGCGGCACCACCTTCACCATCAAGATCCCGCTGACGCTGGCCATCGTGGCCGCCCTGATCGTGCGGGCCGGCGAGCACCGCTTCGCCCTGCCGCAGGTGGCGGTTCTGGAGCTGGTCCGGGTCGATGCCGGGGCGCAGCGGGTCGAGCACATCAACGGCGCGCCGGTGCTGCGCCTGCGCGAGCGACTCCTGCCGATCGTCTCGCTCACCGGCCTGCTCGGGCAGTCGAGCCCGGGCGGCGAGGCGGAGCAGGCCGGCTTCGTGGTGGTCGCCCAGGTCGGGCGCGAGCGCTTCGGCATCCTCGTCGACGAGGTCTTCCACACAGAGGAGATCGTCGTGAAGCCGATGTCGGTGAAGCTGCGGCACATCCCGATGTTTGCCGGCAACACGATCCTCGGCGACGGTGCCGTGGTGCTGATCGTCGATCCGAACGGCGTGGCCCGCCAGGTGGCGCAGGGCGTCCAGGGCAGCGGCGGCCACATCGACGCCGACGCCGACGAGGCGGTCGAGATGGCCGACACCAAGACCACGCTCCTGGTGTTCAAGGGCGGCCAGGGCAGCTTCAAGGCGGTGCCGCTGTCGCTGGTCACCCGCCTCGAGGAGATCGAGTGCGCCAAGGTCGAGTGGCTGGGCGGCCGCGCGCTGATCCAGTACCGCGGGCGCCTGATGCCCCTGGTCCCGGCCGACGCGGCGATCACCATCAAGTCGGAGGGTACGCAGGCCCTGGTGGTGTTCTCCGACGGCGAGCGCGCCATGGGCCTCGTGGTCGACGAGATCGTCGACATCGTCGAGGAGCGCCTCGACATCGAGATCGCCGCGGACCGGTCGGACCTGATCGGCTCGGCGGTGCTGCGGGGCCGGGCGACCGACATCATCAACATCGCCCACTTCCTGCCGCTGGCCTACGACGACTGGGCGCGCGGCCTGAAGCGGCCCGAGCAGATCTCCACGATCCTGCTGGTCGACGACTCGGCCTTCTTCCGCGACATGCTGAGCCCGGTGCTGAAGGCCGCGGGCTACCAGGTGGTCACGGCGTCGAGCGCCGAGACGGCCCTGTCGACCCTCCAGTCCGATCCGCAGATCGAGGTGGTGGTCACCGACCTGGAGATGCCGGGCCGCAGCGGCTTCGACCTCGTCGCCGCCATGCGGCGGGCCGAGCCGCGCCTCGCCGGGCTCCCGGTGATCGGGCTCACCGGCGCGATCGGCGCCGACGCGGTGGAGAAGGCGCGGGCGCTCGCGATCAGCGACCTCGTGGCGAAGTTCGACCGCAGCGGCCTGATCTCGGCGCTGGCCGAGATCGGCGCCGCCACGGTGTCGAAAGCCGCCTGAGCCTCCGCGCCGACCGCCCCAGGGCGATCGACCCGCGCCGATCGACCCAGGCCGATCGCCCCATGCCGATCGCGACGATCGCGACGAACGAATCCGGAGAGTTCCGATGCAGGCTGCCAACGCCAACACCAGCGGCGCCACCACCAACGGGGTCGAGACCGGCGCCACCGACGACTTCGTCACGGTCTATGTCGGCGAGACGCTGTTCGGCCTGGCGATCGAGCGGGTCCACGACGTCTTCGTCCCGTCGGGCGTCACGCCGGTGCCCCTGGCGCCGGCCGAGATCGTCGGCCTCCTGAACCTGCGCGGCCGGGTCGTGACGGCTATGAGCCTGCGCCGGCGCCTGGGCCTGCCCGACGCGGATGCCGAGGCGGACGGCACCAAGGCCAGCCCCAAGATGGCGATCGGCCTGGAGCAGGCCGGCGAGACCTTCGCGCTGGTGGTCGACGGCGTCGGCGAGGTGCTCAAGCTCGGCGCCGACAGCCGCGAGGCGGTGCCGATCAACCTGGATCCGCGCTTCCGCGACCTCGCCACCTGCGTCCACCGCCTCGACGGGCGGCTCCTGGTGATCCTCGACGTGGACGCGCTCCTCGGCTTCACGCCCGCTGGCGCCAAGGCGGCTTGAGGGAGAGGTCGATGAAGGCGCCCCACGAGACCACCTGCCTGGTGGTGGACGATTCCGCGGTGATCCGGAAGGTCGCCCGGCGGATCATCGAGGATCTCGGCATGAACGTCAGCGAGGCCGAGGACGGCAGCGCCGCCCTCGAAGCCTGCGCGGCCAGCATGCCCGACGCCATCCTGCTCGACTGGAACATGCCGAACATGGACGGCTACGCGTTCCTCCAGGCCCTGCGCCAGAGCGAGGGCGGGGGCGCGCCGAAGGTCCTGTTCTGCACGACCGAGAACGACGTCGGGGCGATCGCCCGCGCCCTCCGGGCGGGGGCCGACGAGTACATCATGAAGCCCTTCGACCGCGACATCCTGACGGCCAAGCTCGAACAGGTCGGTCTCGTCGCCGACGCGGCCTGATCGCCCGCTCCCTGACCCGCGGCCCGAGCCCCGCGACCCTGCACCCGAGGCAATCATCATGGCCCTGAGTCCCGCGGTCGCCCCGCTGCGCACGCCGCCAACCCAGAGCACGACCTCATCGGCCACGGCGATCCGTGTCCTGGTGGCCGACGATTCGGCCGTGGTGCGCGGCCTCGTCGCCCGCTGGATCGGCGAGGCCGGATTCGAGCTCGTCGGCACGGCCTCGAACGGCCGGATCGCCCTCGAGCTGATGGCCAAGCACGACCCGGACGTGGTCCTGCTCGACATCGAGATGCCGGAACTCGACGGCACGACCGCGCTGCCGCGCATGCTCGCCATGAGCCCGAGCGTGCAGGTCGTGATGATGTCGACGCTGACGACGCGCAACGCCGACATCTCGCTGAAATGCCTCGCCCTCGGCGCGGTGGACTACATCGCCAAGCCGGAGAGCAGCCGCGGCGTCACCACCTCGGACACGTTCCGGGTCGAGCTGATCGAGCGCGTCCGCGTGTTCGGCTCCGCCCGCGCGCGGAACCGGCGCCCGGCCGCCTCGCCCGCCGGCCACGCCCCGGGGCACCACGCCGCGCCCGCACCCGTGGCCGTGCCGGCCGCGGCGCATCCGGCGCCGGCCGCCGCGGCGCGCCCGGCGACCCCCTTCACCCTGCGGCCCAAGGTCCGCAACCGGACCCAGCCCCGGGCCCTGCTGATCGGCTCGTCCACGGGCGGGCCGCGGGCCGTGGGCGAGATGCTGGAGGGCATCGGCGCGGCCGCCCTGCGGCGCCTGCCGGTCCTGATCGTCCAGCACATGCCGCCGATCTTCACGGCGGTCTTCGCCGAGCACCTGTCCACCCGCACCGGGCTCCCGGCGGCCGAGGGCAAGGCCGAGGAGCGGGTCGAGCCGGGCCGCATCTACGTGGCCCCGGGCGGCCGCCACATGGGGCTGGCCGCCGGGGCCGGCGGCCCGATCATCAAGCTCACCGACGGCCCGCCGGTGAATTTCTGCCGCCCCGCGGTCGACGTGCTGTTCAAGGACGCGGCGGTCGTGTTCGGCGCCGCCACCGCGACGGTGATCCTCACCGGCATGGGCTCGGACGGGACCAACGGCGCCCGGGCGCTCACCGAGGCCGGCGGCCCGGTCCTCGCCCAGGACGAGGCCACCAGCACGGTCTGGGGCATGCCGGGCAGCGTCGCGCGGGCCGGGCTCGCCGAGGCCGTGCTGCCGCTGCCCGAGCTCGCGACGGCGCTGCGCGCCCTGATCACGGGGCAGCCAGCATGACCGAACTCGAGTTCGAATTCCTGCGCACCTTCCTGAAGCAGCGCTCCGGCCTCGCGCTGACGCCGGAGAAGCGCTACCTCGTGGAGAGCCGGCTGACCCCGGTCTGCCGCCGCTTCGGCCTCGCCAGCCTCGGCGACCTGATCGGCACCCTCAAGCTCGCCCAGAACAGCACGATCGAGCGGGCCGTGGTCGAGGCCATGACCACGAACGAGACCTTCTTCTTCCGCGACCGGATCCCCTTCGACCTGTTCCGCGACACGCTCCTGCCGGACGTGCTGGCGCGCAATGCCGGCCGCCGCCGGCTGCGGATCTGGTGCGCGGCGGCCTCCACCGGGCAGGAGCCGTACTCGCTGGCCATGCTCCTCCAGGAGGCGGCGCCGCGGCTCGCCGGCTGGCAGGTGGAGATCGTCGCCACCGACCTGTCGACCGAGGTGATCGAGAAGGCCAAGCTCGGGCTGTACAGCCATTTCGAGGTCCAGCGCGGCCTGCCGGTGCAGTGGCTGATCAAGTACTTCACCCAGGTCGGCGAGCAGTGGCAGATCGCCCAGAGCCTGCGCAGCATGGTGGATTACCGGCAGCTCAACCTGCTGCACAGCTTCGCCTCGCTGGGCCAGTTCGACGTGATCTACTGCCGCAACGTGCTGATCTACTTCGACGCGCCGACCAAGTCGGACGTCCTGGCGCGGCTCGCGGCGCAGCTTGCCCCGGAGGGCGCGCTCCTGCTCGGCGCCGCCGAGACGGTGATCGGCCTGACCGACCGGCTGTCGCCGAACCCGAAGCACCGCGGCCTCTACGGCCACGCCGAGGCCGCGCTGCGCCCGGCCGAGGCGGCGCCGCTGCGCATGGCCGCGAGCCTCTGAGCGGCGCGATCGGGGTTCCCGGTCGCGCCCCGGCTCCGAGCCGTCGGCGCACCCGACCCCGCGGCAGGGATCCGGGCGATCCCGGAAACGCGGCTTTAAGAACCGCGTGGGTAATTTGCACACGGACCCGCCGCCGGGCGAATCCGGCTCATCCGTGACCCGAGCCCCGTCATGAGTACCCTCACGTCCACCGCGGCAGCACAGCTCGCCGCGCAGCGATGGTCGCCGCCTCCGTCGCCCCAGACTCGGATGTCCGACACGATCAGCGGCGCGCTGTCGGCCGGCACGATCAGCAGCACCGACGCGACGGCGCTCACGAGCGCCCTGAGCAGCATCGATTCGAGCCTGTCGTCGGCCAGCTCCGCCTCGGGCAGCACCGCGACAGGGTCGAAGCTCGACCCGTCCTCGATGAAGGACCGGATCGACGGTCTGATCGCCGATCAGGTCAGCAGCGGCAGCCTCACCGCCGACCAGGCCGCGGAACTGAAGAACCTGTTCGCCAGCCACGGCCGGAGCACCCAGAGCGGCGACGCCGCCGGCGACGGCATCGGCGACGTCGCCGGTCCGGCCGGCCCGCCGCCCGGGCCCCCGCCCGGCCCGCCGCCGGCGGACGCCGCGGGCAGCGCCGGGAGCGGGACGTCGGCCTCCGCGTCGGCCTCCGCGGCGGCCTCGACGTCGACCACCTCCGCGGCGCGGACGACGAACGACCTGCTGTCCACCTTCATCCAGCAGCTCCAGAGCAGCCAGTCGGTCAGCGCCGGCTACGGGGCGAGCGGCACCGCCAACGGCGGCACCGCCTCGGCGCTTCTGGTCGACTTCCGCAGCTGAGGCCGCGGCCCGTCCCGGCGAGGGGCCGGGGCGCGGGGCCGGGGCGCGCTCGGCGGGCCTCCCGCCCGGCGCATCGCCCGCCTGCGCGCGGCCGGGGTCGACCGCGGCCGCGCGACGCGGCATCACAGCGTCGGACAGGATCGGGAGAGACGGCATGGCGGCAGGATCGGGGACCGGATTGCCCAAGGTCGCGTTCATCGGCACGGGCGGGACGATCTCGTCCCTCGGCCGCGACGCCCTCGACATCCTCGACTACACCGCCACCGACCGGCGCCTCGAGGCCGGCGCGATCCTGGACGCCGTCCCGGAACTCGCGACGGTCGCCACGGTGGTGCCGGTGCCGTTCCGGGCGGTCCCGAGCCCGGCGATCGGATTCGCCGAGTGGCGCGACCTCGTCCGCCTGTGCGAGCGCCTCGCGGCCGAGCACCCGGATCTCGCCGGCATCGTCATCGGGCACGGCACCGCCACCCTGGAGGAGACCGCCTACGCCCTCAGCCTGACCCTGACGGTGGATCTGCCGGTGGTGCTGGTCGGCTCGCAGCGGCCGATGAGCGCCCTCTCCACGGATGCCAAGCTGAACCTCGTGGCGGCCGTGCGCACGGCCGCGGCGCCGGCCTCTCGCGGGCGCGGCGTGCTGGTGGTGCTCAACGACGAGATCCAGGCGGCCCGCGAGGTGACCAAGACCTCGGTGGCGCGGCTCCAGACCTTCCGGACCCCGGATTTCGGCGTGCTCGGCCACGTCGACGGCGAGTCGGTCCGCTACTACCGCCGCTCCGAGCGGGCGCACGCGCCGGGCACGCCGTTCGACATCCGGACGCTGTCGGCGCTGCCGCGGGTCGACGTCGCCTACGGATACGCCGACGCCGACGGCACCGCGGTCCGGGCCTTCCTGGCCGCCGGCGCGCGCGGCCTCGTCGCGGCCGGTCTCGCCCCCGGCATGACCCCGCCCGCCGAGGCCGAGGCCCTGGAGGCGGCGGCCGCCGCCGGGATCGTGGTGGTGATGTCGACCCGGGCCGGCAGCGGGGTGGTCCCGCTCACCACCCGGCTGCGCAGCCGCGGCATCCTCAGCGCCGACAACCTCACCCCGCAGAAGGCCCGGATCCTGCTCGCCCTGGCGCTGACCGTCACGGCGGAGCCCGAGGCGGTGGCGCGGCTGTTCGCGACCTACTAGGCGCCGCGCCCGCCGGGCCCCGGACGCTCCCCGACGCGCGTGGGCTGCCACGCGCGAGCCCGTCGCGCGCCTGCGGGACGCGCCGGCGCGGCGGGCCGCATGTGCGATTTGGTCCAGAAAGTCCTGCCGGACCCGGATAGGTCACGGATCAGTTCGGTGCAGTCCAGCTGAAGGGTCCTCGTCCCGGAAGACTGTCATCGGACGGAACAAGGTTCTGAAAGACGCCATCAGCATTGCGGAAGATGCTCGGGATCGGCTTCCGCGCAGGGCATGACGGTTCGCGTGCCCGCACAGGGATTCACGGCCATGCGCGCGACATCCATCGTTTCCATGACGCTGGCGCTCTCGGTCCTGTCCGGACTGGGCGCCCGGGCGGAGACCGCCCGGAGCGCCTCCGCGACGCTGGCCACCGGCGCCAGCGCTGCCGCGATGTACAATCTCGGGATCCTCTACATCAACGGCCAGGGCGTGAAGCAGGATTTCGGCACGGCCGGACGCTGGTTCGAGAAGTCCGCCGCCGGCGGCGACGTCGATGCCATGCTCAACCTCGGCAGCCTGTACTACAACGGGCAGGGCGTGAAGCAGGATTACGCCGCCGCGGCCGCGTGGTTCGAGAAGGCCGCCCGCGCCGGCAACGCCGAGGCCATGAACAACCTCGGCAGCCTCTACGATGCCGGCCAGGGCGTGGCGCAGGACTACGCCGCCGCCCGCAGCTGGTACGAGAAGGCCGCGGCCGCCGGTGCCGCGTCGGCCATGTACAATCTCGGGCTTCTCTACACCAACGGTCAGGGTGTCGGGCAGGATTACGGCGCGGCCGCCTCCTGGTTCGGGAAGGCCGCCGCCGGCGGCAACGTCGACGCGATGAACGCCCTCGGCAGCCTGCACCTCAACGGTCTGGGCGTGAAGCCGGACGCCCCCGCGGCCCGCCGCTGGTTCGAGAAGGCGGTCGCCGGCGGCAACGTGGACGCGATGAACAACCTCGGCAGCCTCTACCTGAACGGCCAGGGCGTGAAGCCGGACGACGCCGCGGCCCGCCGCTGGTTCGAGAAGGCGGCCGCCGCCGGCCACGCGGAGGCGATGAACAATCTCGGCTTCCTCTACCTCAACGGTCGCGGGGTGAAGCAGGATTTCGACGCCGCCCGGCGGTGGTTCGAGAAGGCCGCCGGCGGGGCCGCGGCCGCGGGCGTCCCCGGAGACATCGCGCTCCGCTAGGGCAATGCGACGGCGGGGTCGCGGTCGAGACGCGCACCTGTCATGCCGGCGGGCGCGGTCCCAAGCGGGCCCGATGGGGCGAGGATGCGGCGCGGGTGGCCCGCCCGTCCCCGTCGGGACCCGTCCGGAGGGATCACAGACCCATGCCGCTGATCGACCCCGCCCGCTCGCTCCTCCTCGTCATCGACGTTCAGACCCGGCTGATGCCGGCGATCGCCGACGGGGCCGGGGTCATCGCCAATACGGGCCGCCTCACCGCCGCCGCGAAGCTGCTCGACGTCCCGGTCCTGGTCACCGAGCAGAATGCCGGGGGCCTCGGGCCGACCGTGCCGGCCCTGGCGCCCGAGCCCGGGACGGCCTTCACCAAGATGAGCTTCGGCGCGACCCGGACGCCCGGCTTCCTGGAACGCCTGCCCGCGGACCGCGACCTCGTGGTCAGCGGCTGCGAGGCCCATGTCTGCGTGCTGCAGACGGTTCTCGGCCTGCGCGAGGCCGGCCGCGGGGTCGCCGTGGTGGCCGACGCCGTGGGCTCGCGGCGGGTCGAGAACCGGGAGGCCGCGCTCGCCCGGATGGCGGCCCACGGCGCCGAGATCGTCACCGCCGAGATGGTGGTGTTCGAGTGGCTCGGCACGGCGCGACACAGGCGGTTCCGCGACGTGGTGAGGCTCATCAAGTAGGCGCCGGGGCGGCGTCCGGGTCCCGCTGCGGAGCGCGCCTCAGGGGCCGTCGAGGGCCGCGCGGGTCTGCGGGTCGGGCCCGATATCGTCGGTGCCGGTCATGCCCAGCACCTCGATCAGGCGGGTCCGGGCGCGGCTGACCCGGCTCTTGATCGTGCCCACCGCCACGCCGCAGATGGCCGCGGCCTCCTCGTAGGTGAAGCTCTGGGCGCCGACCAGGACCAGCGCCTCGCGCTGGGCCGGCGGCAGCTGGTTCAGCGCGCTCTGGAACTGCGCCATCTCCATCCGGATCTCCTGCTCGGGGAGGGCGGTCAGGCGCCCGGCATGGACGCCGTCGGCATCCTCGACCTCGCGCTTGCGCTTGCGCTGCTCCGAGTAGAACAGGTTCCGCAGGATCGTGAACAGCCACGCGGTTAGGTTGGTCCCGCGGCGGAAGCTGGCGGCGTTGACCCAGGCGCGCACGAGCGTGTCCTGCACGAGATCGTCCGAGCGGTCGAGGTCGTAGGTCAGCGAGAACGCGAAGGCCCGCAGCGCCGGGATCGCTCCCAGCAGGAGGTCGCGCATCTCGGCGTCGGCGCCCCGGGGCACCGGACCGGACCCGCTCCCCGCGGGAGCGGCTTGCAGCATCAGGGTCATCGCGAGGCCTCCGTGTCGGAGTGGGCGGCGAGCTCGTCGAGCAGCGTCCGGAGCCGGTCCGGAATCGGCAGGGCCAGGACGCCGGCGTAGTGCAGGCGCAGGCCGCGCCCGATCCGGTCCCGCGCCCCGTCGTCGATCGGCCGGCCGGGCCCGCCGTCCCGCCGTGCCGGACGAAGCGCCGGATCCGGCGTCCGGCCCGGCACCGCGCGTGACGAGGCCGCGGCGACCGGTCCGGCCGCGTCCGCCGCGCCGGCGGCGTCCGGAATCCCTGGATCGTCCTCGGTCCCTGACATGGTCGCGCCCCCTGGCGTGCGCGATGCGGCCCCGCGGGGCCCGGCGGTCCGCCGGACCGTTGTCCCCATCGGTTCGGCGAAGACGCGTCTCATCGCCTTCGGGCAGCGCTGGTAGGCGCGGTGGATTTAATCGGTTCTGAACTCGGCATTCATCAAATCTTAATCTTGAAATAGCCCAGCTTGTGCCGAGATTAATCCGTATAATCTCAGATACAGATCAGAAATACTTATCTTTAGCTTGGCCGTGGCGACACTCGCCCGGCCTGCATGAACGGGGGGTGAGCGGGTCGCGGCGCGCCGCGGGGCAAGGGGCGTTCCGGCATTCGCGCCGGCCGACCGGCGTACGGCGACCGGGCGGACCCGGGGCATGAGCGGCGACGCGCGCGCGGGTGGCCCGAGAATTTGAGCGCCCGCGCCCGGGATTCTAACCTACCTTGTAGGACGGGCGCGCCGATTGCTGTCTGTTTGCCCAATGACACATGCTGGTTCTCAGTATCTGCAGTATGTCATCACTGCCAAGGCGCCGAACGGCGTCATTCAGCAGACCAGAGCCCGGGCGGCCAGCGCGGTCGTACTCGCGAAAGCTTGGCTCGCGGCGGGTCACACCGACGTCCGGATCGTGGATCCCCTCGGCAAGGCGCTTCATCCCGAGGGCTACCGTATGGCGATCATGAAGGGCGGAAAGGCCTACCGCTGACACGGGCCGGCCGCTCGGCGGGGCGACCCGCCTCGACGCGGGGTTCGTGATCCGCGTCCTCCGCGCCGGCGGCTCCCGCGCGCGGATCGCGCGCCGTCCGAGCGCGCCGGGACGGCACCGCTCAGAGCTTCACGCCCTCGAGATAGCCGCGGTTCCAGGTGGGGCTGATCAGGATCTCGTTGACGCAGACGGAGGCCGGCAGGCGGGCGACGAACAGGATCGTCTCGGCGAGATCCTCCGCCTGCAGCATGCGCCCGCGGTCCTCCGCGGTGACCGGAACCGGCCGCTTGTCGAGGAGGGGCGTCGCGACCTCGCCCGGGCAGATGCAGCAGGACCGGATGCCGTGCCCGCACTCCTCCTGGTTCAGGCTCTCCGAGAGCGCCACGAGCCCGTGCTTGGCGGCGGAATAGGCCGGCCCCGTCAGCTTGGAGACGTAGCGGCCGGCCCAGGAGGAGACGTGGATGATCAGGCCGCCCCGCTGCGCCCGCATGGTCGGCAGCACCGCCCGCGCCGCGTAGAAGGGGCCGTTGAGATTGACGCCGACCACGGCGTCGATGCCGGCCGGCGTGATCTCGCTCCAGCCGCGCTGAGGCACGTTGAGGCCCGCCGCGTTCACCAGCAGGTCGCAGCGCCGCCACGCGGCGTGAACCGTCTCCCAGGCGCGCTGCACGTCGTCGGCCACGCCCATGTCGGCCGGGACGACCAGCGCCTCGCCGCCCGCCGCGCGGACGAGCTCCGCGGTGCGCGCGAGGGCCTCCCGCCCCCGTCCCGTGAGCGCGAGCCGCATCCCGGCCCGCGCCAGCGCCAGGGCGGCCGCCTGCCCGATGCCGGATCCGGCCCCCGTCACCCAGGCGACCTGCCCTTCGAGCGCGCGCATCATGGCTTTCGGCCCCGTCCCTACGGCTTGGCGACGAGCGGGCAGCCGCCCTCGGCCAGGGGGCGGAAGGCCTGCTCGGCGGGGATCGTGTCGAGGAGCTCGTAGAGGTCCCACGGACCCTTCGACTCGGACGGCGCCTTCACGGCGAACAGGTACATCGGGTGGATCTTGCGGCCGTCCGCCCGGACGACGCCCTTGCCGAACAGCGGGTCGTCGGTCGGGTTGGCCTTCATCCACGCCATGGTCTTCTGCGGGTCCGTGGACTTCGTGGCCGCCACGGCCTTCAGGTAGTGCAGGAGCCCGGCATAGACGCCCGCATGGTTCATCGTCGGCATGGTGTTGCCGTTGCGCGGGTAGAAGCGCTCCGAGAAGGCCCGCGTCTCCGGGTTGAGATCCCAGTAGAACGACTCGGTCAGCACCAGCCCCTGCGCGGTCTGCAGGCCGATCGCGTGGACGTCAACGGCGTAGATCAGCAGGGCGGCGAGCTTTTGGCCGCCATCGGTCAGCCCGAACTCGTGCGCCTGCTTGACCGCGTTGACCGTGTCGCCACCCGCGTTGGCCAGACCCACCACCTTCGCGCCCGAGGCCTGCGCCTGCAGCAGGAACGAGGAGAAGTCCGTGGCGGGGAACGGGACTCGGGCGGCGCCCAGCACCCGCCCGCCGCCCGCGTCGATCACGGCCTTCGCCTCGTTCTGCAGGGAGAGGCCGAACGCGTAGTCGGCGGTGAGGAAGTACCACGTGTCGCCGCCGCGCTTGAGCATGGCGCCGGCCGTGCCGTGCGCGAGGGCGTAGGTGTCGTAGGTCCACTGGATCGTGTTCGGCGAGCATTGCTTGCCGGTCAGCTCCGTGGTGCCGGCCCCCGAGTCGATGAAGATCTTGTTCTTCTCGCGGGTGACCTGGCTCACCGCCAGCGCCACCGAGGAGGTCGGCACGTCGAGGATCGCGTCCACGCCGTCGCGGTCGTACCACTGGCGGGCGACGGCGGCGCCGACGTCGGGCTTGTTCTGGTGGTCGGCCGAGACGATCTCGACCTGCACGTCCGGGCTGGTCTTGGCGAAATCCTCGACCGCCATCTGCGCGGCGACGACGGAGCCCTTGCCGCCGGTATCGGCGTAGACGCCCGACATGTCGTTGAGGACGCCGACCTTGACGCGGATCGGCTCGGCGGCGGCCGGTCCGGCGAGCACGGCGATGCCGATCGCGACCGAGAGGACGCAGCTCCGGATCAACGCCATCGTGGGCCGTCCTCCGCGAATGGTTCTGTCTTTCGGCCAGGAGGGCACGCTGGCATCCCAGCGTCAAGCGCCGGTCCGCGACCGGATCCGGGGCCGGCGAGACAGGCCGCGGCCGGATGTGTCGCGCCGGCGGTGCCGAAGACCTCGGGCCGGGCGCGCGGTCGGGCCTCGCGCGCTCAGCGGTACACGGTACAGCTGTTGACGTCCCCGCTCGGCAGGAACTCGCAGTTGGTGACCGGCGGGATGATCCCGTCGTCCGTCAAGGTCGAGATGGCCGCCTCGCTGATCGGCGGCGAGGTCAGCATCACCGTGCCGAACACCAGGCTGGCGGCGGCGAACGCCAGAACGGACAGCAGCACGGTGCGCCGGAGCGCGGGGAGCAGGGCGGTGGCCATGGATGTCCTCCCGAGCGGCGCAGCGTCGGCGCCAGCGGAGAGATTGGACTCCCAGGGCTCGGGGCGCGTCCCGCGTATGGGGGAGGGACCCGTGATTTCACGCGCGCCGACCGAAGGGTCGCCGGGCTGGCGACCGCCGTCGCGCTCAGGGCCGTCGCCCGGAACGCTCGCCGGCGGCTCCGCGCCCGCTCACCGCGACCTCGAGGGGGTTCCAGGGCCCGGGCGTGGCGGTCGAGCGGCGTCCACCGCTCAGCTGTGGCGCCGATCCGACGCGCTCGGTGCATCCTCTCGCACCATCGGCGGCCGCTCACGCATTCGTGGAGTCCGCAACGCCGGCGGCGATCCACGCCCGCCCGCTCCGGTCGGAGATGCTGCCAAGCGGGCGTGGACGGCCGGCGGGGGCTTAGGCCACCGACAAGCTCGGCCCTAGCCGACGCACTTTGCCGGATGATGTCCGCGCCGCGCGGGCGCCGCGTGCAGGGCCGGACCTGCCGGCAGACGGCCAGCGGGACGCATCCGCCGCTATCCCCCGTCACACCGGCTGGGGCGCGAGGGTCTTGGCAGAGGCGAGAACAGGCCTCAGCGCTCGAATTTCATGGTGCCGGCGGAGGGGATCGAACCCCCGACCTTCGGTTTACAAAACCGCTGCACTACCGCTGTGCTACACCGGCAGGCGCCCTGAAACCATTGAGGAAATTGGCGGTTTCGGTGCGTCAGGAGCGTCTTTGACTACGATTGTAGGCGTTTCGTCAAGGCACAGAACTCGGCACACTCCGTTCACTGCTCGTTCGCGTTGCCCTTCGAGCGAGCCCAACAGGCCGGCTCCCGAGGAAATCGGGGGTCGGCACAAGAGTCGGCACACTTTACGGCACAGGATCGAATGGCCAAGGACCCTGCGACCGTCTCCGAGCTGTTTGAGGCGAAGGAGATCACCGACCAGGAGTTGGGAGGCTTGCCGAAGACCCGACGGGCGTGAACGGGACCTGTTTGACGGCCCGGCCGCGTTCCACCTCCTCGGCGAGGAAGATGACGAGATCGTCGCCTACGCCAGGTTCCTGCCGACGACGAGGCCACACCTTCTCTCGCACCTGTACCCTGAGATCATGCAAGGCGGCTCCGCTCCGAAGGGACCGGCGATCTACGAATGGACACGCCAAGCGATCGTCGCGAGGAGACGTGAGATGCCGGATGCCGACCTATTCGCCGCGGCTGTTTCTGGTGCCATAGCGCTGGTGGTCCATGCTCTGAATCTCGACGGTTTGCTGATCGAGTTCCATCCCGCGCATATCCCGCGGCTGCTCGACACCGGCTGGGATGTCCGACCGCTCGCCCTTCCGACCTCCTACGAAGGCTCCAAGATCGTCCCGGTCTACGCCCGGGCGACCGGCCGCACCCTGAATGCTGCGCAGGCGGCCTTCGCGGCTTGGCCAAGCGCTCAGCTTCGCCTGCCGCACGGCCTCGTGGGGCGCGGGCAGCTCGAAGCCACAATTCAGTAACGTTCGGACCGCCGAGAGGAGCACGACCGATGTCACTCGCCGCGCAAAGCGTGCCGTTCTTCCGGGTGTATCGCGAGGTCACCTTGGCCCTTTACACCACTCTCGTGGAAGAGCTCTGCAGCTCGCCAGGCTTGCCGTATCAGTTCGCCACCACGCTTGAGGATATCGGGCAGGGCTTCATGAAGCTTGCCGACAGGGTCAACGGCGAACTCGAACGCCGTAGCCTCCTCGACCGCGAAGTCGAAGCCGAGCATACCGTCGAGGCCAAGATTGAAGCGTTTCTGGCCTGCACGTTCGTCACTCACCGGGATCCGTTGAGCAACATGCCAGGCGAGGCGGCGAACGCGGGGCTGGATCGGGCGCTCGTTGAGCAAGCGCTGAAGATCGCCCTCACGATGACCCACGATCTACCGGTTGTTCAGCCTAGCTGAACAGCGGATCTATCGCTTTGCCTTCTCCGTGGGATGACACGGCGCAAGGCGGGCCGACGCCACGCCGAAGGTCCTACCGCCTCAGGGCATCCGCCCGCGCTCGGATTTGCATCGGCGCTCGCTAGCGCGCTGCCGACCGAGCTTCGACCGCCACCACGATCGCTGAGCGTGCCGAGCTGCCCGGTCGTGAGTGAGCCGCATAATCTATCTTTGGATGGCGATCTCCTCGCCAGGCTGCATCATCCTGCCCGAGGGGACCCGCGGTGCCGGCGAGCCGCCCGACGACCTCGAAGGCGATCGACGCGATGGTCGCGCTGGAGCCCAGATCGAAGTCGGGCGAGGCGAGGTAGGCGGTGCCGTTGTAGGGCAGCGCGGCGGCCGGGTAGCGCGCCAGCGCCGGGCCCCAGGGCCGCTGCGGCGTGTCGCCGGGGATGAGGCTGAGGAAGTTGGTCGGGAACGGCGTGACCGACTGGCCGCTGAAGACTTCGCCGATGCCCTGGACCGGCCCCTCGGCGAGGCCGAACATGATCCAGGTCGAGTAGGTGTAGCCGGTGACGCCGTGGTGGCCGCCGCCCTTGCCGCCTGCCTTCTTGCCGCGCTGCGCGTGGGTCTGGAAGCCGTCGGACCAGATGACGTTCGGCGCGATGCGGTTGGTCCCGTAGACGATCGGGATCGGCAGCGCGCTCGAGGCGGTCTGGACCTGCAGGCCGGTGTGGTCCGGCCGGACGGTGCGCTTCTTGCCGCCGAACAGGCTCATGGCAGCCTCAGACCGGGTCGGCCTCGGCGGTCGCGCGGGCGGCCCAGAGGCTGAAGAAGCGGGGGGGGCGGCCGGGCTCGGCGAGGACGGGGTTGCGCATGATCGGCTCCTCGATCACGGCCTGGGCCGGCGAGAAGGCGTGCACCAGCGTCAGTGGCTCGGTCGCCGTGACGATGCCGCCGTGGGCGTAGGCGCAGCCGTAGCGGAACACCACGACATCCCCGGGCTGCGGGTGCTCAACTTCGGTGGCGCGCTCGAACACGAAGCCGAGGTAGCGCTCGTCGTCGCGGTGGAGGTGCCAATCCTGCGGGTAGGGGCGCGGGTCGAAAGTCGGCACGAGGCCGGCATCGACGAACACGCGCACGAGGAGCATGCCGCAATCGACGCCGACGCCGCGCAGGTCGGCGCCGGGATGGTAGGGGGGGCAAGCCAGCCTCGTGCCTCGCGCACGAGGATCCGGCGCACTCCATCTTCAGCGAGCATTCGGAGCCCTCGACGCGCTGCATCCCCGGTCATGTCATCGCGCGCTGAGCCCTACTCTCTGGCAGACGAGCCCAGCTAAGCGATCCGGATCTGACGCCGGATCCAGGCTCGGTATGTCTGCTTCGCGTGGTTTCCTGCCTGTCTTCTTGCGGTCGGCGGATGAACTGAAGCGGACACGGCGGCGGGACATGCTCACGACCGCGAGCGACCTCGATATCTCCCGAAGGCTGGATGCTCCTGCTACGATCCCTCGATGCGCCCCACATCGCTGTCCCCATCTCCTTCGACTGCGCGGATCAAGCCTTCCGCCCTCGACCTGATCGGCCATACGCCACTGATCGCCCTCGACCGCATCCACCGTGGCCCCGGCCGCATCCTGGCGAAGGCCGAGTTCATGCAGCCCGGTGGGAGCGTCAAGGATCGGGCGGCCCGTGCCATCGTCCTTGCCGCGCGTGAGGACGGGCGTTTGGCCCCCGGTGCGCCCGTTGTGGAGATGACCAGCGGCAACATGGGAGCCGGTCTCGCGGTGGCCTGCGCAGCGCTGGGGCATCCCCTCGTGGTCACGATGTCCGCCGGGAACAGCCCCCAGCGTGCCCGGATGCTCGAAGCGCTCGGGGCCGAAGTTATTCTGGTGCCGCAGATCGACGGAGCAGCTGGGCAAGTCACCGGGGCGGACGTAGACGCGGCGGCTGATGCGGCGGCGCGCATCGCGGAAGATCGGGGCGGCTATTACGTCAACCAGTTCCACGCGCCGGAGTGTATGCGCGCCCACCGCGAAACGACCGGGCCGGAGATATGGGAGCAATCCTCCGGCCAGGTCGATGCCTGGGTGGCCGCCGTAGGGACCGGTGCGACTTTCCTCGGAGTGGCGGCGGCATTGAGGGAACGTAATCCCCACGTGATCTGCGCCGCCGTCGAACCGGAGGGATGTCGCCCCCTGGCGGGATTATCAGTCACAAAGCACCGCCACCTCATCCAGGGCACAAGCTACGGAAGCATCCCCCCACACTGGAATGGTGATCTGATGGACCTGTCTATTCCTGTAACCGATGAGGAGGTGGAGCGCTGGCGTAGAGGGCTCGCGACGCAGGAGGGCTTGCACGTCGGCTACTCGGCCGCTGCCAACCTAGCTGCGGCTGCTGCGCTGTTGTCGTCCGGACGCCTTCCAGCCGACGCAATCGCCGTGACCGTGCTGTGCGATACAGGCTTGAAATACTGAGGCCCACATCCCGCGCCTATCACGCCGATCCGAGGTTGCCGGACGGAGACGAATGTCCGCTTCCGGGAAGCGCCCGCGGCGGTGCGGGCGACTGACATGGGTCGAAAGCAGGCCGTCCGCTCACGGTGGTTTTGCGACGGTCCGCTTTTGGACGGAGAAGCATCGAAGCGGACGTCGCTGCCGTGCCTGCTTCCGACGCCGGGCGGGCTCCCAAGGGACCTGCTTATAGGCATTCAGCAGCGCAGATTTCGGCGCGGTGGTTGGTGGTTTCATCGGGCGCCTGTTGTAAGATCGGAACTATGCCCGGCATCTTCGATTGGCTCAGCAACCGTAGGTCGTCCGAACAGCGTGGCCCTGCTGTCGCGGCGCACTCGGATATGGCAGCTGGGGATGCGCCCGGCGAACTCTATGCCCTTCTCTCGGCTCGGCTTGGCGACTACCCGCCCGACACGCCGCTCCATCGCGGTGATCCAAGGGGTCTGACGCCGGAGCAACGCGCCGAGAACCTAGCCCAGTTTCTCGCCCGCGACCCCAATCGGATCGCCGTCCTCGTCTCTTGGCTTGCCCGAGAAGGGCTCGACGGAGCGGCGGTGCTGAAGGGCGACGAAGCGGCGCTGGCGGAGGGTCGACGGATCGATGCGTGGCTTGCCGGCTGGGTCCCGCACCGCCCCTTCGATCCCGTTCTGGGCGATAGCGAGGTCGGTCCGCCGCGCGCCCGCTGGTTTGCGAGCGACCGCGCGGGTGCGGATCTCGTGTTCAGCTTCGTCTCCGATCTGGCACGGCTCAACGCCGCGGCCATCGCTGCAGCTGATCCGTTGTTCTCTTGGGCGGTTGTAGAGGATGCGCTCGAGGCTGCGGCCACCGCCGACCCGGTCGACAACCCCCATGGGGAGCCGAGTGACCGGCGTTACCACCTCTGTCTTGTCAGGGACACTCACGACGGCTCGATGCCGATTGTCCTCGACGTACCGCTCGCGATGCTCTGCCTGGTGCATGGGCGCATGTCGCCGCTCGGCCTACCGGTACCGGCGGAGTTCCCGATCGGGCTGCATGCGATCCGGTCGGGCGCCTATGCTTGACAGCCTTCTTCGCGAGCGATCGCAAGCTGCAAGAGCTGCTCGGGGTGGAAGGCGGCTTGTCCGCTTCCAAAGAGCAGCGGCATCGAAGCGGCCGTAATTGCCTCCTCGCCCAAAAATATTACACCAAACAGGGCGGTCGAAATTGTGTTGTCGAGATTTTCCGGGTGCGCCTATCAATCCAAATCAAAAAAACAAGTAGCTCGCCTTATCATGATTAACGTTCAGAGCGGGCGAATGTTGGCGCTTCGATGGCCTTCAAACAGCAGAACGCGCCCGATTTTGCCAGCTCGTTCGGGGCGCACCGGTCGAGCGTGGGTGTCCGCACATCTCAAATTGATGATGTGGGCGCTAACAGCTACTGGAATAGAGCCTTTGACCGATCTTTTGCTTCGGTATTTAGCTGCCCCGATCCAGCGCACCACCCAGTGCTCTCGCCCTCGGCGCAAGGCCGGGGGCTGCTCCAACTTGACTATACGCCAAGTCAGACGTCTACCATCGCGCTTGGCTGAAGACATGAGTGTGGCCCCCGATGACTTCTGATACGAGGGGCAGTCAGTTGCGCTCTTTCCTTTGACGGACTTTGATCTTCATCAAACCACGCGAGGTCCATAGCGCGTGAACCATGTCCTCCCTATCAGGCGTCGCCTATCAGCCTGTTCAGTGGGGCGGTGGGGCCCACGTACCCCGAGACTGGGAGGCGCGCCGGCTGGATGAGGCGGGCAGCAACCAGACCGCCAAGCGATCGAACGGCTGCTTACAGGCAACGCGCCAGCTGCCATGAATGGAGAGGTTGGGTCGGTAGCTGGCCGTCCGCTCGGGGTGGAAAGCTTCCGGTCTGCTCATCGATTGGCAGCCCGGGAAGCTGCCGTCGCCCCAGCCATGGTCGTGTTCGGAAGGGGCTCAGGCTTTCGCGACGACGGGAAGCCGGAAGGGCGCTCCGAGTCGATTAAATGCGTTCATCGCCGCGATGGCGATCGTGAGGTCCACGAGATCCTTTGCCGTGAAAGCCGCGCTCGCGGCCGCATAGGCTTCGTCGGAAGCGTGCGTCTCGCTGACCAGTGTGACTTCCTCCGCCCACGCGAGCGCAGCTCGGTATTGGTCGGAGAACAGGTGGGGCACCTCGGCCCAGACTGGAACCAGGGCGACCTTCTCGAACGGCATCGTCTTGAGGAGATCACGGGAATGTAGGTCGATGCAATGCGCGCAGCCATTGATCTGCGACACGCGCAAGAAGACGAGGTGGATCAGTTCGTGGGGAAGGTCGGTGCCCGTGGTGATGTAGTGGTGGATGCCGAAGAACGCCCTCGCGCCCTCCGGCGCCACCTCAGTCCAGACTAGCCGCTTGTTCTGACTCATGACGGATCCCGGTGCTCGGAACGCCGGAGATCGACGTTCGAAGCTACGACGAGCTGGCCCGCAAAGATGTGACATGCCACGCCACATTCCTGCTCGACAGGCGGACACGTGTCTCGTTCACGCTCGGACGTCCGCTTCGAAACAGGCTCTCCGAGGCATCCGCCGACCGGATTGGGGCGACCGCGGAAAGTCCCTTTGCGAGGGATCGGTCAACCTCCGCATCCCGCCCTCAGCGATATCTCCGCAGCCGCCGCTCCGAGGATTTTGAAAGCGGCCACTTCGAGGCCCGCTCAGCGGGGCTATCGCGCGTGAGGGATCGTCACGGCTAGGCAGTTTGGGTTAAAGCAGCATCCGGTTGGGCGTCCGATAGAAGGCGCCTGGGAGTTTGTAGGGAGCCAACTTGGCCGACGACGCCACGCTGCGCCGACTGCTCGCTGGTATCGCCCGGGGAGAGGCAAATCGGCTGGCCGAACTCTACGATCTCACGAGCCCGAAACTTTACGGCCTGATCCTGCGTATCCAGCGTGACCGTGGCTTGGCCGAGGACGTGCTTCAGGACGTCTACATGCGCATCTGGCAGGCCGCGGGCAGCTACAAGCCCGAGGCCGGGCCGCCGCTGCCGTGGCTCTGCACCGTCGCCCGCAATCGCGCCATCGACAGCGTACGGCGGAAGGTCGAGCATCAGGGCCCGGAATTGGATACCGGCGAGGATTGGGTGGCGCGGCTGATCGATCCGCACGATGGGGCGGCAGATTTCATGGACCGGAGCGCCCTCCTGGCCTGCCTCGGCCGTCTCGACCCCAAGCACCGGGACTGCGTCGTGCTGGCCTATTGCGAAGGGCAATCTCGGGAGGATTTGGCGCGGCACTTCGACCGGCCGGTCAACACCATCAAGACTTGGCTGCACCGGTCACTCGCAGGCCTCAAGTCCTGCCTGGAGGCTGTCTCGTGAGCGGCAGCGGCCAGCCCGGCATGGACCCGACGTCCGAGCATGACATGCGCGCGGCCGAGTACGCCCTCGGGACACTCGACGCGCGGGAGCGGGCGGCGCTGGAGCGCGAGGCGAGCCAAGACCCCGGCACGGCCAGCCGCATCCGCGAGTGGGAGCGGCGCCTGGCGCCGCTGATGGAGGCCGTGCCGCCCGTGGCGCCGCCGCCGCGGGTCCGCGAAGCGCTGCTGCGCGCGCTGCCAGACGCGACCGACGTAGCGCGAGGTGAGCTTCGCCACCTGCGGCGGCAGGTGAGGCGCTGGCGGATCGCCGCGGCAGGGTCAGGCCTGCTCGCCGCGGGCCTCGCGCTGTTCGTGGCCGTCGGGCCGTCACGAACCCCGGCGGGAGGGCGCTATCTGGCTGTCGTGCAGGGAGGCGGGGCGCTGCCGGCGCTGATCGTGCGTGTCGACACGCAGACCGGCCTCGCAGAAGTCAGGCCCGTCGGTGCCGACGCGCCCGCCGGGCGGAGTCTGGAATTGTGGTACGTCGGCGCAGGAGGGGCAAAGCCACTCGGCCTCGTCGGAGCGGCGCCAAGTCAGGTGAGGCTACCGCAGGACACCGCACCGGACGGGGTAATCGCGGTCTCGGTCGAGCCGCCCGGAGGCTCACCGAGCGGCCAACCCACGGGTCCGGTGATCTACACCGGCAAGCTCATCGCCGAATGACCGGGCGCGGCGGGCACGCCTGCCGGCGCTCGCGTGATCTGAAAGGCCACGCGCTGTCGAGGCCCGCAGCCCTCACGGGCCGCGGGCACTGCGCGTTACGGCATCAGCACGGCGTTGATGACGTGGATGACGCCGTTCGACTGCATGACGTTCGGGATGGTCACCGTCGCGGTGTTGCCCTTCTGGTCGGTGACGAGAACCTTCTTGCCCTGCACCTCGACGGCGAGTGGTTCGCCCTCGACGGTGGTCAGCACACCCTGTCCACCCCCCTTCTTGGCCAGCGCCATCAGGTCCTTGGCGGTGTAGACACCCGGGACCACGTGGTAGGTCAGGATCTTCGTCAGCGTCGCCTTGTTCTGCGGCTGCACGAGGCTTTCCACCGTGCCCGGCGGCAGCTTGGCGAAGGCGGCGTTGGTCGGCGCGAACACCGTGAACGGGCCCGGGCCGTTCAGCGTATCGACGAGGCCCGCGGCCTTCACGGCAGCGACGAGGGTGGTGTGATCCTTCGAATTGACCGCGTTCTCGACGATGGTCTTCTGGGCGTACATCGGCGCGCCGCCGACCATCGGGTTCTTGGCGTAGGCCGCGCCGCTGGCTCCGAGGCTGAGCGCGAGGGTCAGGGCGAGCGCCTGGGCCGTGCGGCGGCCGGTGTTCTGAGTGAGCATCGTGTTTCCTTCAGTCCGAACCCCGATGAACGGGGCAGCGTGGGCCCTTACGAGGCCATCGGAGAGAAAGTTTCGCGGGATGAATGCAAACGGCCGGGAGGCGATCGCCTCTGCTCCCATCCCGTCTGAACGAACCTGAAATCGCCACAGACGGCGATTTTCAGCATCCAGGGTGACGATGGTGGCGCCGGAGCCGGGCCGGAACGCCTGCGTCAGGAGCCCGTCGAAGGACAGGGCCGAGGTCGAGCGGTCGACGGTTCCGAGCGCCGCGGCGGTCTGGGTGCCCGCGGCCGTGGCGGTGATCAGGACCGAGGTGATCGTGGTGATGGCGCCCAGCACCTCGGCGCCGGCCGGGCCCCAGAACCACGCGTAGCCGAGCGCGCCGGGCACCGGGTCGACCGAGGCCGCGATCGACCCGGTGGCGCCGGTGGTCGCGACCGTGGCGGCGGCCGAGCGGGCCGCAGCGCCGCCGCCGAACACGTCGGTCGAGCCGTCCGCGTTGGTCCGGGTGATGGTCGACTGGATGCCGTCGGCGACGGTGCCGTTGATCACGCCGTCGAGCGCCAGCGCCACGGCGATCACCGACCAGGTCTGGGCGGCGAGCGCGCCGCCGGTGGCCGCGCCGGACAGAGTCGGGGTCGGCGTGGTGCCGAGCGCGAGCGAGGTGTTGCCGCCGAGCAGCATCGCCTCCTCGCCGAGCATCAGGCTCTGGAGCCCGGTACGGGCGGCGATGGCGCGCACGTCGTCGAAGCCCTGCGCGGCGTACTGGGCCTCGAACTCGACATGCGACTCGATGCCGATGCCCTTGTAGCTGGCGGTGTAGTCGGCGGTGGCGACGACCTGCACGCCGCCGCGGTTGCCGCCGAGACGTCGATGCGCATCCCGGAGACGTTGATGCCGGTGATCGCCCGCCACGCGGCCTGGATGCCGCCCTTGCCCGAGACGCGCGGGATCGCGTTTCGCAGGGGCGTGAGCACCGGGTAGAGCGACTTCGCGCCGAGTTCGAGGTCGTAGCAGGTCAGGCCGGAGGTGGGCGAGCTGGCCTGCGCGAAGGTCGACTTCTGCAGATCGATCCCGAGCTGCGCCAGGATCGGGTCGGTGAGCGGCTTGGCCTGCGCCTCCTTGAGGAGGGCGAGGACGTCGACGTGCTGGGTCATGGGGCGTGATCCTGTGCGGATGCACGGCCGCGGCGGCGCTGTCCCGTCCCCGGGGCGCGGGACATCGGACGTAGAGGGGGCATGGGCCCTGCGGCCCGTCGGGGGACGCGCGCGATCCGTCCCCGGACCGACGGCGCGTCGAGAGTGGTCGATGTGCGGTGTGTCGGACGGTACGCGTCAGACTGACGGTTTCGACACCGACGGTCTGCCTGGGTGGAATTCTGCCGGTCCCCTTTCGGGCGGCCGTGTCTATCGACGGATCGCAACTCCGTGATCATGCGAGCGATACGCACATGGTTGCAGCATATTATATACAATACGCGCCCGGACCTTCATTCCTCGCCAACGGGTGGTGTCGGGGGCGCCTAGGCCTCAAATGCAACCGCTTTTTTCGACAGAAAAGATCCACCCTCGGAACGCGTTCCGCCAGTGGCGCGAAATGGTCTGTGAACAGCTGGTCCCGGTGGAGTTGAAGACCGTCGACGAGGCCCAGTTCAAGGGCAGCATAGCCGCTACGAATATCGGCGCCGTGCCGATTTCACACTTCGCACACACGGCCATGCGCAGCGAAACGACGGCCGACGCGGCCCGGCGCGACGACCGGTCCGATCGGGCCTACGCGGTCCTGATGCTCTCCGGCCGGGCTATCGCCCGACAGGGCGACCAGGAGGCGGAATGTCGGATGGGCGACCTTTTCGTCCTCGACGCACGCCCGGCCGTCGTCCAGACGGAGACGAGCAGTACCCTGATCCTGGATCTGCCGCGCGATCGTCTGGAAACCGCACTGGGCCCGTCCCGGCTGTTCAGCGCCCTCAGGGTCGGCGCGGACCACGCCTCCACGACCTTGGCGCGGACGTACATCCAGGATTTGGTTGCGGTCGCCGATCGGCTCGGCCCCGACGCGGCCGCCCGCTTGGCGTCGATCGGGATCGACCTAATCGTAGCCAGCCTCGCCGAACGGATGGCGCAGGAGGTACCGCGTTCCATACACGGCAACGTCACGGTCCAGCGTGCCAAGGCCTATGTTGAGACCCATCTGGGCGATCCGAGTTTGGATCCACCACAGCTCGCCGCCGCAATGGGGCTGTCGCTACGCCGGCTGCAGGAGCTGTTCCATGAGCGCGGCCGGCACATCTCCGACTACATCTGGGAACGCCGCTTGGAGGTGGCAGCCAAGCGCCTGACCGACCCGGCCTGTGCACACCTGTCCGTCGGCATGCTGGCCTACGCCTGTGGCTTCAGCAGCCAGGCGCATTTCGCCCGCCGCTTCAAGGATCGCTACGACGTGAGCCCCCGTGAATACCGGCAGGCGCACACGCAGGACCTGCGGTCGGTTGCGACCGCTCTCGGGCTGTCGCCCTAGCGGCTGAGTGACGGAAGCGGGTCGCTATCGGACTGTCTGCTCGGTGTGGAAGGGGGATGGGCCGCTTCGGAGCTGCGGATACATCGGAGCAGACATGGCCGGTGAAGCCGCTCAGGCCGCTCGATGCAGGGACGAGGGTTCGCTCTCAGGCGTTTGCTGAAACGCTGTAAAAGTGAGGGCATGAAATACATCCACTCCCACCTCTGGCCAGGGGTGCCGTTGGCCCTCGTTTCGGCCGTCTTGTTCGGTGCCTCCGCTCCGTTCGCGAAGCTTCTGCTCGGCACCGTCTCGCCGCAACTGCTTGCTGGGCTTCTCTACCTCGGCGCGGGCATCGGCCTGGCAATCGTGCATGTCAGCCGAGCTACCTTTGGCGTTCCAGCCCAGGAAGCTCCGCTCCGCCGGCATGATCTGCCGTGGCTGGCAGCAGTCGTGCTGTTCGGTGGGTTGGCCGGGCCGCTTCTGCTGATGCTGGGTCTGTCGCACACCTCTGCCGCGTCTGGCTCGCTGTTGCTCAACCTCGAAGGCTTGGCGACTATGCTCATCGCGTGGGTGGTGTTCCGGGAGAACGTTGATCGCCGTCTGATACTGGGTGCGTTCGCCATCCTCGTGGGCGCGGTCGTGTTGTCGTGGAACGGTGAGGGTGTGCGCCTCGATGCGGGCGCGGCGTTGATCGCCGCCGCCTGTCTGGCCTGGGGCATCGACAACAACCTGACCCGCAAGCTCTCCTCGTCCGATCCGGTTGTCACGGCCACGATTAAGGGGGTGGTTGCGGGCAGCGTCAACGTGGCTCTGGCGCTGATGTTGGGCGCGGCAATGCCATCCTTGGCAATGATCGGCGCAGCGGCGGTGGTCGGCTTCCTCGGTGTCGGGGTGAGCCTCGTCCTATTCATGCTGGCCTTGCGCCACCTCGGTGCGGCGCGCACTGGGGCCTACTTCTCACTTGCGCCTTTCATCGGCGCGGTGATTGCCGTCGGGCTGCTGGGCGAGCCGGTGACGGTGCAGCTCGTCGTGGCCGGCGCGCTGATGGGTATGGGTCTGTGGCTGCACCTCGCAGAGCGCCACGAGCACGCGCACCTCCATGAGACGATGGAGCACGAGCATGCCCACGTCCACGATGAGCACCACCAGCATCATCACGATGGGCCGGTGACGGAGCCACACTCCCATTGGCACCGCCATGAGCCGCTACGGCACACCCATCCTCACTACCCCGACCTCCACCATCAGCACGGTCATGTTTGATGGGGCTGGAAGCGGCTGCTTTCGGGATGCGGCGATAGCCGCCGCCGTGGCTGGGTCGGGTCGCGATCGGTCGCAAGTGATCGTATGCAGGCACCGGATCTGAGCGCTTCAGCGGGCGAGCGCGAGCTGCTGCGGGTTCTGGTGCGAGACCTTGATCAGCCGACCCGCGCGCGCCTCCGCGCTCATCTTGGCTGGGTGGTCGCGGATCGCGTCCACGGACGGAATGTCAGATGAACCGGAATCACCCGCGCTGCCCTTCGTGACCGCGCGGCCCACGAGATGGCGCGGCACGGGTTGATCTCCCACCATCTTCGCCAGCGCAGCGATTTGCGGCAGCACCTCGTCGGTCAGCGTCTTCTGCAGTGCGTCGCGCTGGCCGGTCATCTTGGCGAGTTCGACCCGAACCGCTTCGACCGCATCGCTGCCCTTGGTCGGGTCGGCGCCGGCACCCTTCTCGGCCGACTCACAGGTTGCCCCGAGGCCCCAGGCGTCGTCATGCATGCGCTGATCCGCTCCTGGTGCGCCCGGCTGTTACGCGCCCCGATCTTGGCGAGCGCCCGTCCGGCGGGGCTATCGGGCGCGACCGCCTTCACCAGCGCATCGTAGGCGGCGTCCGAGAGCGGGCCAGCGGCCAGCGCCATCGCGGCGTCGGTCGGCGCATCGTCCATCAGGTCCGCGATCTCAGCCGCCACCAGGGCCTGCAGGAGGGGCACGCCCTGCGTGGCCCCGGCCTCCATCTGCCGGGGCAGGGACGCGTCGCCGTCGGCGTAAACCACGTCGAGCACCGCCGACCCGCGTCGAGCCGCGCGGCGTGCGTCGCGCGAACTCGGTGTACCCGTCGCGCCGGCTCGTCAGCCCCGCCCGCACCTGCACCGGAACGTCAGGCGCCGGCGAGCCTTGGGGGATCGCGCGATCGGGGGAGGCCGCGAAGCGGGGGAACCAGGGACCTGCATGCGGCTTGGCTCGGCATGCCCGGAAAGACGCCCGCCAAGAAGAAGCCGCCGAAGGTCGTGGTCGACGGGAAGCCGCCCCGCAAAGTGGGGCTGCCGACGCAACTGGCCGCGATCCAGACCCGGTACCGCAGCGCGCTGCTCGACGCGGCCGACCTGCCCTACGCCGAGCAGGGCGACCGCATCCGGTCCGCGTTGGCGACGCTCCTTGCCGAGAAGGCCGCTCTCGGCGTGACGGACGGCGAGGACGCTGCGGAAGGGGAGTAGGCCTACCGCCCCATGCCGCGCGCGGGGGAAGCCCGGGCCGTCGGAATCCGGGCCCGGTCAGCGCGTCGGCGCAGGCGTCGCCCCGGCTCCCCAGCCTAGGGGCGGGATCCGGATCGGGAGCGCTCGCACAGCGATGTGTCTCGGGAACGGTGCGGAAGAGTCCGCGCATTGGGGGAGGGCGGCCTGGTCCCGCTCGCCCCGCCGCCGCGCGATGATCTCGGTCGGGCGGCCCCGCTCGTGGAAGGCTCGACGGCCCGCGGCAGGTCGCCCGCATTGGCTAACGCACGAAGCTGGATCGCGCGGTTCGGCCGGCCGACGTGAAGACGGCCGAGGCCGCCCGATGCCCGGCCGCCGCTACATCGACGGCCGCGCCGGCTCGTCGAGCACCACCCCGAGATTGCCTGCCGAGCGCCAGACCACGCGCGCGCTGATGCGCTCCTCGGTCTGCGGGATCTCGAGCATGAAGGTCTCGGGGAGACCGAAGACGCTGTTCACGCGGAGCTGCGCTCCGCCCGGCGATCGATCCAGGACCCTGCAGCCCACTGGCCGGCCGAAATTCGGCACGATGCGCCCGGTCAGATCCGTCTCGGCTCTCGGGCGGGCGCGTCTCTCGATGGGCATTTCAGGGCACTCAACTCTCTAATCCGCCCCAGATTATCGCCCCTGTCTCTGCTGAAAGTCTTGAATCGCACATTTGGCGACGGGTCGCACTTCACGCGTGCCGCGGCCTGCCTTCCGGGGCCTCCCCGCGCGAGCGGCGAAGGGACGGCATGGGCGCGCTCATGGTCGTGCTACCAGCGACCCGCTGTCGGCTCATCCAGGGCAGGCTTGTCGTCCGGAACGAGGCGCCGCAGGGGCGCATCGGACCAGTTCTGGCCCGGCTGCGGCATAGCCCAAGCCAGGGCCGCGATGGCGGCAAGGCTGAAGCCGGCACAGAGCAGCGCCGCCGCGATATGACGGCCCGGCGCGTGCTGACGCCACGCGCGTTCCACCAGCACGTAACCGGCGCTCCAGGTCAGAACGACCAGCAGCGGGAAGAGGCCGAGCAGCATCGAATTCATCGGCGGCCCCTCCTAGCGACTGGCGATCTGGGCGACGATGCCGAAATCGAGCCCGTCCGGCCTCGGCTGTGCGTGCTCAGTTTCGCCGCGGGGGTCTGCATCGATCGCGGATGCTTGGCGCGCGGGCGAGCTTTCCCACGCCTTCACGGTGCTCGCTGTCCCGAGGAAGGCGAGCCCGAGGCAGCCGACCCCGAGGAGCCTCATGCCGCGACGAGGCTTCTGATCCGCGCGTTCATGAGCCAGAACGTCGTGCACGGCGGCACGCCTGGCGGCACAGTCATTGAGCATGATGTCCTCCGTCCTCCGCGAGATATCGCGGGCTTGGACTGAGGGATAAGAGTCGCGATTTACGGGGCGATGTCGTGTTTGTTGCGGACGAAATCTTGGCTACTCGAGTTCCACACCGTCACGGTCCGTCGCGCGAGCGGTCTCGAGCGGGGGAGCGGCGTGGCGGCCCGAGCTCGGCGCGCCCGTCCAGCGTGTGGAGGTGATCGGGCCGAGGCTGCGCAGCCTCGCGCCAGAAGAAGTCGGCCTGGTCGCGATCGAGGCACCCATCCGGCGCGCCCGCGCGCTCGGATGTCTCGGTCGCGACCCGCGCGATGGCGGCCCGATCGCTCAGGACGACGTCGCGCGGGCCGCGCGCGAGGTCGTCCGGGTGAGACAGGTCGCGCAGCACGTCGGCCGGGACCCGGCACGGAACGACTCGGCCGCCGAGCAATCCGAGGCGGACGTGATCGAGCGTCTCCGGATCGATGGGAGACACGCGCCTCGCGGCTGCGGGACCGACGCAGCCTGACCGAGGGCGGCTCAGACGGTGATGTCCACCACGCGCTCCTGCAAAGCGGGCAGCTCGCGGCCGTCCGCCGGCGCTCGGGAGTCGGTGGACGCCGGCACCGGCATCGTGACGGTATGCAGCCCCGCCCTGTGCGCGATGGCGGCTTCGGCACGCGCCGACTGGATCATCTCCGTCGCCTTCACGGGGCCGACGGCGTTGATCGAGGTGGTGATGGTCATGGCTCCGACCTCCTCACCGAGGATCAGAGCACACGATCCGTGATCGAACGATTTCGGCGATCCATTCAACTCGACGCATCGCCGCCGGCCCGCGTCGCGCGGACCTCATCCCTCCGCCCTGTCGCCCTGACCCTGCTTGGCCCCGCCATTCGGGTCCGTGCTGTCCTCGCCACTCGCGGAGCCGCTCCCGTGACCCTGCGGGGTGAGGCGCGGGCGATCAGGGGTGAGATCCTCGGGCTTCGTGCCTTTCGCTTCGTCGGGCATGGGCGTCCTCCTTCCCGGCGAACCCCAGGCGCGACCGAAAGTTTCGGCGGCAGGCCTGGGTCCGGCTGTCCGGCCGTGCCGTGCGCGTCGGCGAGCACAGCGTCAGCCCGGGTTCGCGCTCGGGCCGGACCGCGCCCTCCAGGGTCACGCCGACACGCCGCCGGCCGTCGGCTGCAGGACATCGCGCGAGGCGCCGCCCGGGCGGAGCGCCATCAGCCCTATGCTGGCCGATACGACCGCGAGCATGAGCAGCAGGAGCAGGGCTTCTCGCAGCTCGGGCCCGTGCCCCTCGGTGTGACGGAGCGCGAACGCGCCGGCGGCGAGAACCGCGATCAGCGCGACCGGGACGACGAGTATCACGGGCATCGGGCGCTCCTGGCGAGCACACAACGTTCGCTCAAACCAGAAGTTGCTGCGCGGGGCGCCTGCCGAGGCTCGAGCTGTGCGCTCCGGCGGGTCCGGCCTCAGTGGCCCGAGCGGCGGATCAGGCTCTTGAGGCGCTGGTCGGCGGTGTCGAGGCGATCGGCGATCCCCCGCCGGATGCACTTGCCGACGGAATCGCCGGCGTAGAACCCGACCGTCTGGTCCTGGTTGCGGCAGGACTGGACCGGCGGCCACGCCACCACCCCCGCCACGACCAGGAGCACGACGAGGCTGTCGACGACGAGCCAGCCCTTCCAGCCGAGCCGGAAGCCGCGCCGCCGCTCGGGCGCCCGGCTCCGGCGCTGGGGGCGGTTCGCGCCGTCCGGGCCGACCCGCGCCATGCGGGCGCGGAACTGGGCCTCCTCGACGGCGTCGGAGGCGCGGGTTGACGAGGCCGGCAGGAGCGGGCGGGTGGACATGGCGGCCTCACGGAGGTCGGTTCGGGGCGGATCGGGGGCGCGGCGCGGAAGGGTCTGCGGCGGTCGCTCAGTTGATGAGCCGCTTCAGGAGCGCGAGGTTGTCCTGGATCGACAGGACGTTGCCGAGCATCTCGGTGCGGGCGCAGGCCCCGGCCCCGACGAGCCCCAGCCAGCCCGCCGCCGGACGGGCGCTGCAATCCGCGAAGCTGCCGTACAGGAACAGCCCGGCCGGCACCGCGAGGAGGGCGAGCTTCGTCAGCGAGAAGAACCGCCCGAGGCCCCCGCGCGGACGCCGGGCGTCGCGGTCGTCGTCCCAGTCCCGGTCGTCCGGCTCCCAGCCGTAGCGGTCCGCCCGATACGCCGCCGCGTCGATGTCCCGGTCCCGGCGATACATGGCGTTCCGTGCTCGGTCTGATCCAGTCGGACCGAAGGTGCCACGCTTTCGTGAAGCTCAACCTAAGAGCAATGTTTAAGTTCTTCCGAACCGGTCCCGCCCAGGTCAGGCGGCGAGCGCCCGCTTCACGGTGGCGCGGAGATCCGCCAGGGAGAAGGGCTTGGTCAGCACGTCGGTGACGATGGCGTCGAGCCCGCGCGCGCGCTCGCGCTGGTCGGCGAAGCCGGTCATCAGCAGGATGGTCAGGTCGGGGAAGTCGCGCTTGGCGGCGAGGGCCAGCGCGATGCCGTCCATGAGCGGCATGCGGATGTCGGTGAGCATCAGATCGAAGCCGCCGTCGGCCTCGTTGAGGCGGTCGAGTCCGTCGCTGCCGTCGTTGGCCGTGACGACCGCGTGCCCGTCGATCTCGAGCCCCCGCTTGAGGAAGCCCCGGACGGTCTCTTCGTCATCCACCAGGAGGATGCGCGCCATGTGGTCCCGTAACCGTCCCCGAAATCCGCGCGCGACCCGTCGCGACGGCGCGCGCGCCCAAACGCCGACAGACACAGACGAATTCCCCGTCTGTCAAGTCGTCGCAGGCCGAATTGTCCCTCGGGTCGCGGCGCGCGGCGAAAATGCCGCGCTGCGGGAGCGGTCAAGCGTCGAACAGGTCCGGGTCGCCGTCGCCGTAATCGACCACGCCCACGAAGGGCAGCTGGCGGAAGGCGTGGGCAGCGTCCATCCCGTAGCCGACGACGAACACGTCGGGACAGGTGAAGCCGACGAAATCCGCGTCGATCGTCACGGCGCGCTTGCCGGGCTTCTCCAGCAGCACCGCGGTGAGGACCCGCCGGGCGCCGCGGGCCATCAGCAGGTCCTTGGCGAAGACGACGGTCCGGCCCGATTCCAGGATGTCGTCCACGAGCAGCACGTCCCGCCCGCGCACCTCGCTCTGCACGTCGCGCAGGATCTCGACCTGCCCGCTGGAGACGGTCCCGGTGCGGTAGCTCGACAGGTGCACGAACTCGACCTGCGGGGCGAGCCCGACCCGGTGCAGCGACCGGAGCAGGTCGGCCGCGAACATGAAGCTGCCCTTGAGCACTGCCACGACGAGGAGGTTCTCGGGCCGCGCGGCGAGGATCTCCCGGGCGAGCTCGTCGTTGCGCTTGGCGATGGCCGCCTCGTCGAACAGGGTCCGGACGCGCCGTTCAGGGATGCTCATCTCTCGTGTCCCGAAGCCCGTTGGCGCGGCGGGATCCGACGCCGCGCTCGAAGACGGTCTTAGCGTCCCGGGCGCGCGCGGGGAACTCCGGATCCGCTAGGCCGGTCCCGCGCCGTTGCGGCAGGCGGCCGAGAGCCGCCGTCGACGCGGCTCAGGCTTCGGCCGCCTGCCGCAACGGGCGGAGCAGGCGGGTGAGCCCGCGCCGGCGCGCCGGCCGGGCCGGACGCCGCGCCCCGGCCAAGTCCACCTCCGGTCCCGGCTGCGCTTCGATCCCGTCCGCCTCGTCCCCGTCGTCGGGCTCGACGTGACGGACCTCCTCCAGGACATCCGTCACGATGCGCGGGATGGGCCGCGCGTGCTCCTCCAGGAGCAGCGAGGCGGTCCAGAGGCGGCTCGCATTCGCGAGGGGCAGCTTTCCCTGCGTCAGACGCTCCATCAGCATCCGGTCCGCGAGCGAGGCCGCGAGGGCGCTCACGATCTCGAGCTGATCCTGCTGTGTCGTGCTCTTCATGGCAGTCTTCACGCTAACGATAATAGTCTTCTCCCAGCCATGACTGTATGCGAGCAAATTTGGCGATTCTATAACATGCGAGGGCGTTGGAGCGGCCGCCTGTCTACAGGCCGGCTTCCGCGCGAGGACCGGTCCGGTCGACTCCGATCGGGTCGGGGTGTGGGTCCGGGCCGGCCCAGATCCGGCGCGGCGCCGTCCGCGCACAAGCAAAAGGGGCTGGCGATCCGCCAACCCCTCGCGCTGTCGAGCTGAATGGATGGTACCACCGCCCCGGCTCGAACGGGGGACCCCCAGATCCACAATCTGGTGCTCTAACCAACTGAGCTACGGCGGCACTGGCGCGGGGTGTATCGTGGGCCGCGGCAGTTTTCAAGGCGATGTGTGCACGGGATTTCGACTTCGTGGATAGCGCCGTCCGGGTCCCCCGCGCCGGGACCGGCCGCGCCCCCGCGACACCGCCCGTTTGCAACGGGATCGGACCCGGCTGTAACTGCGACGGCGGGGTCGACGCGGCGGCGGCGCCGATCGGACGGACCGGAGGCGAGGGGCGGACCGTGAGCGCGCGACAGCCAGCGGCCGCCGCCGGCGGGAACAGGGCGCCCGGCAACGGATCGGCCGACGTGCCGGCCCGATCGGCCGCCGGGCCGGGCCGGCGGCCGCGCCGGCGCTGGGCGGGGGCTGGCCTCGTCCAGGCCCCCGGACGGCTCCGCAGCCTTGTCCGCCGGAGCGAGGGCGGCCTCGTCGCCCTCGCGACCCTGGTGGGCTGCGTCGCCGGCGTGGCGGTCTCGGCCATGACCTGGATCACCCAGACCCTGCGCGAGCTGCTCTACCAGCTGCCCGCGGGCGCGCGCCTCAGCGCCGTCGACGCCGTGTCGCCGGCGCTCCTGCTCGTGGGCCCGTGCCTCGGCGGCGCCGTCCTCGGCCTGCTGATCGTCGTCGCCAACTACGTCCGCGGCCCGCGCAGGCGCCCGGCCATCGATCCCATCGAGGCCAACGCCCTGCACGGCGGCCGCATGTCCCTGCGCGACAGCCTCTACCTCGCCCTCCAGAACGTCATCTCGAACGGGTCCGGCGCCTCGGTGGGACTCGAAGCCGGCTACACACAGATCGCCTCCGGCCTCGCCTCGCGGCTAGGCATCGCCTTCGAGGTGCGGCGCAGCGACCTGCGCACCCTGGTGGGCTGCGGCGCGGCCGGGGCGATCGCGGCCGGCTTCGGGGCGCCGCTCGCCGGCGCGTTCTACGCCTTCGAGCTGATCATCGGCACCTACTCGATCGCCACGCTGACGCCCGTGGTCGTCGCGGCGCTCTGCGGCAACCTGATCTCGCGCGCCCTGATCGAGGCGCAGCCGCTCGTCGATCTCGGCGACATGCAGGCGGTCACGACCTCGCACGTCACCAGCCTGGAGATCCTGCCGAGCCTCGCCCTCGGGCTGTTCTGCGCGGGCCTCGGCATCCTGATCATGCGCGGCGTCACCCTGGTCGAGCGCCTCGTCCAGGCGTCCGGCGTGCCGCGGGTGGCGGCGCCCGCCTTCGGCGGCCTGTGCGTCGGCGCGCTGGCGCTGCTGGCGACGCCGCAGGTGCTGTCGGGCGGCCACGGCGCCCTGCACATGCACTTCGCCGCCGAGGGGCAGGGGCACGGCATTGCGGTCCTGGCCGCGCTGTTCGCCGCCAAGGCCACGGCCTCGGCGATCTCGATCGGCTCGGGCTTCCGCGGCGGCCTGTTCTTCGCGTCCCTGTTCCTCGGGGCCATCGCCGGCAAGCTGTTCGCCGCCCTTGCCCCGGTGCTGGTGCCGCCGCTGGCGGATTTCGGCCTGACGCCGCTCGCCTACGCGGTGATCGGCATGAGCGCCCTCGCGGTGGCGGTCATCGGCGGCCCGCTCACCATGACGTTCCTGGCGCTGGAGGTCACCGGCAGCCTGCCGATCACCGGCGTCGTCCTGGCGGCTGTGATCGCGTCCTCCCTCACCGTGCGCAAGACCTTCGGCTACTCCTTCGCCACCTGGCGCTTCCACCTGCGCGGCGAGAGCATCCGCAGCCCCCACGACGTCGGCTGGATCCGCTCGCTGACCGTCGGCCGGCTGATGCGCCGCAATCCCGGCACCGTGGCGCTGGACACGCCGCTGCCCACCTTCCTGCGCGCCCATCCCCTCGGCTCGCCCTCCCGGGTGATCGCCGTGGACGGGGGCGGGCGCTACGCCGGCATCCTGAACGTGCCCGAGGCGCACGCGGCCGTCCGGGATGCCGGCGCCGACGCGCAGCCGGTCCTCGCCGACCTGCTCCTGCACGCGGACGATTTCCTCACGCCGGGCATGAACGCCAAGGACGCCGCCGCCGCCTTCGACAGGACCGAGAGCGAGGCGCTCGCGGTCGTCGAGAGCGCCGAGAGCCGGAAGGTGCTGGGCCTGCTCACCGAGAGCCACACGCTCAAGCGCTACAGCGAGGAGCTCGACCGCCAGCGCCGGGCGATGGCGGGTGAAACCGACTGATTGTCAGGCTGTGGTGTTGACCCGGTGCCGGCGCGGACCAATCACCTGACGCCGGCGACCCGGGCTCCGCACGGGGCCGCCCTCGAGACGCGTGGAGGATTCATGGCCACTCCGGAGAACAGCCAGCAGCGCCGCTACCGCATCGCGGTGATCCCCGGCGACGGCATCGGCAAGGAGGTGGTGCCGGAGGGCGTGCGCGTGCTGGAGCAGGCCGCCAAGCGGCACGGCTTCAGCCTCCAGCTCGACTGGTTCGATTTCGCCAGCTGCGACTACTACGAGCGGCACGGCCGGATGATGCCGGAGGACTGGAAGGCGCGGATCGAGACCCACGACGCGATCTTTTTCGGCGCCGTCGGCATGCCCGAGCGGGTGCCCGACCACGTCTCCCTCTGGGGCTCGCTGATCCTGTTCCGGCGGGAATTCGACCAGTACGCCAACCTGCGTCCGGTGCGGCTGATGCCGGGGGTGAAGTGCCCGCTCGCCGACCGGGAGCCCGGCGACATCGACTTCTGGGTGGTCCGGGAGAACACCGAGGGCGAGTACTCGAACGCGGGCGGCCGGATGTTCGCCGGCACGGAGCGGGAATTCGCCCTGCAGGAGACGATCATGACCCGCCACGGGACCGACCGGATCCTCAGGTTCGCCTTCGAGCTGGCCCAGAAGCGCCCGAAGAAGCACCTGACCTCGGCCACGAAGTCGAACGGCATCTCGATCACCATGCCGTACTGGGACGAGCGGGTGAAGGCGGTGGCCGGGGCCTATCCGGACGTGCGGTGGGACCAGTACCACATCGACATCCTGACCGCGCATTTCGTCCTCAACCCGGACCGGTTCGACGTGGTGGTCGCCTCCAACCTGTTCGGCGACATCCTGTCGGATCTGGGGCCGGCCTGCACGGGCACGATCGGCATCGCGCCGTCCGGCAACATCAACCCGGAGCGGGTGCATCCTTCCGTGTTCGAGCCGGTCCACGGCTCGGCGCCGGACATCGCCGGGCAGGGGATCGCCAACCCGATCGGCCAGATCTGGTCGGGGGCGATGATGCTGGAGCATCTCGGCGAGCACGCGGCGGCGGCCGAGATCGTCAGCGGGATCGAGCGGGTGCTGTCCGAGCGGACGCTGCGCACCCGCGACCTCGGCGGCAACGCCGACACGGAGGCCTGCGGCAGGGCGGTGGCGCAGGCGCTGGGGTAGGGCAATCACCCCGGGCCCCCTTCCACGCCCTCATCCTGAGGTGCCCGCGCCGGCGGACCTCGGAGGAGCATTCCAGGGATCGCGAGACCTCTGGACGGCTCCTTCGAGGGCTACGCTGCGCTCCGCCGCCTCAGGTTGCGGTGCGTGGTCGGGAGACCCGTAGCGGACCGTGGCGTCAGCGCGGGCGGCGGCGCACGCTCACGACGTTGCTCGCCGGCTCGGCCTTGGCGGTCTCTGCCGGCAGTGTGTCGAGGGCGGTCCGGACGATGGTTTTGGCGTCGAGGCCTGCCTCTGCGTACATCTTCTCCGGGCTGTCGTGGTCCTGGTAGGCGTCCGGCAGCGTCATGGTCCGCACCCGCACGCCGCCCGCGTCCAGCGCGCCGCGCTCGGCCAGCAGGTGCAGCACCATCGCGCCGAACC
>Ga0209909_100172_pt1 | contig 97027 bp, 109 predicted proteins | sample FECB22metaG_FD_188302 | JGI IMG/M metagenome (GOLD analysis project Ga0209909, IMG submission 188302) | Cyanobacterial communities from the Joint Genome Institute, California, USA - FECB-22 (SPAdes) (version 3) | ecosystem: Environmental > Aquatic > Thermal springs > Hot (42-90C) > Microbial...
GGCGACAATGTGGAGATGACGGTCGAGCTGATCGTGCCGATCGCCATGGAGGAGCGCCTGCGCTTCGCCATCCGCGAGGGCGGCCGCACCGTCGGCGCCGGCGTCGTCTCCCAGATCATCGAGTAGGGCGAATTGGCAGGGCGCGCCCCCGCTTGCCGGGCGCGTCCGCCGGTTTCAGGAACAAGACCATGAACGGCCAGAACATCCGCATACGACTCAAGGCGTTCGACCATCGGATCCTCGATGCCTCGACGCGCGAGATCGTCAACACCGCGAAGCGGACCGGTGCGCGCGTGCGCGGCCCGATCCCGCTGCCGACGCGGATCGAGAAGTTCACGGTCAACCGCTCGCCGCACATCGACAAGAAGAGCCGCGAGCAGTTCGAGATGCGCACCCACAAGCGGCTGCTCGACATCGTCGAGCCAACGCCGCAGACGGTGGACGCGCTGATGAAGCTCGATCTCGCCGCCGGCGTCGACGTCGAGATCAAGCTCTGAGGAATGGTTAGGAAAGCGACACGGTCATGCGCTCAGGACTGATCGCTCAGAAGGTCGGGATGACCCGCATCTTCACGGACACCGGGGAACAGGTCCCGGTCACCGTGCTGAAGGTGGACGGCTGCCAGGTCGTGGCTCATCGCACCGAAGAGAAGAACGGCTACGTTGCGCTGCAGCTTGGCGCCGGGCTCGCCAAGGCGAAGAACACGCCGCGCGCCATGCGCGGGCACTTCGCGGTGGCCAAAGTCGAGCCGAAGCGGAAGTTGGCGGAGTTCCGGGTGAGCCCGGAAAACGTCATCGAGGTGGGCGCTGAGCTGACGGCCGATCATTTCGTCGCCGGTCAGTACGTGGATGCGACCGGCATCTCGATCGGCAAGGGCTTCGCCGGCGCGATGAAGCGGCACAATTTCGGGGGCCTGCGCGCCTCGCACGGCGTGTCGATCAGTCACCGTTCGCATGGTTCGACCGGTGGCCGCCAGGATCCCGGCAAGGTCTTCAAGAACAAGAAGATGGCCGGCCACATGGGCAGCGTTCGGGTCACCACGCAGAACCTTCAGGTCGTTGGCACTGACTCGGATCGTGGGCTGATCATGGTGCGCGGGGCGGTTCCGGGCGCGAAGGGCGGCTGGGTGATGCTGCGCGACGCGGTGAAGAAAGAGCTGCCCCAGGGCGTTCCGTTTCCGGGCGCATTCCGGACGGCGGCGAATGGCGTCGACTCGGCTGCCCAGCCGGGCGCGGCCGAGACCGGTTCGGAGGGGTGATCCATGAAGATCGACGTGATTGCGCTCGACGGCAACAAGTCGGGATCGGTTGATCTTTCCGACGAGATCTTCGGTCTGGAGCCGCGCAGCGACATCCTGCAGCGCATGGTCCGCTGGCAGCTGGCCAGGCGTCAGGCCGGGACGCACAAGTCGAAGACTCGCGGCGAAGTGCACGGCACCACCGCGAAGATGTACAAGCAGAAGGGCACGGGTCGCGCCCGTCACGGTGCGAGAACCGCGCCGCAGTTCCGCGGCGGCGGCAAGGCCTTCGGTCCGGTTGTGCGCAGCCATGCGCATGATCTGCCCAAGAAGGTGCGGGCGCTGGCGCTGAAGCATGCGCTGTCGGCGAAGGCGAGGTCGGAGTCGCTGATCGTGCTGGAGTCGGCGACCGCCGCGAGTGCCAAGACGAAGGTGCTGCTTGAGCAGTTCGCCAAGCTCGGTCTGGGCTCGGCGCTTGTCGTCGGCGGAGGCGAGGTGGAGGAGAACTTCCGGCTTGCTGCGCGGAATATCCCGAACGTCGATGTGCTGCCGATTCAGGGCATCAACGTCTATGACATCTTGCGCCGTGACAAGCTGGTGCTGACCAAGGCCGCCATCGAGGCTCTGGAGGAGCGGTTCAAATGACCAATCTGAAGCACTACGACGTGCTGGTGGCACCGGTCATCACCGAGAAGTCGACGATGGCCTCGGAGCAGAACAAGGTGGTCTTCAAGGTCGCGCCGGGTGCGACCAAGGCGGAGATCAAGGCTGCCGTCGAGGCGCTGTTCCAGGTCAAGGTTTCGGCGGTCAACACGCTGGTTCGCAAGGGCAAGAACAAGCGGTTCAAGGGCGTCAAGGGCAAGCAGTCGGACGAGAAGAAGGCGTTCGTGACGCTCGCCGAAGGCCACTCCATCGACGTGACGACCGGTCTGTGAGCGACGGGCGAGGCTACGGAACATGGCACTGAAGAGCTACAATCCGACGACGCCCGGCCAGCGCCAGCTGGTCATCGTCGATCGTTCTGGCCTTTGGAAGGGCAGGCCGGTAAAGAAGCTGACCGAGGGCCTGATCAAGTCGGGCGGCCGCAACAACGCCGGACGTGTCACCGCGCGCCGACGCGGCGGCGGCCACAAGCGGCTGTACCGGATCATCGACTTCAAGCGAACCAAGTTCGACGTACCCGGCACGGTCGAGCGTCTCGAGTACGATCCGAACCGATCCGCGTTCATCGCACTCATCTCCTATCCGGACGGCGAGCAGGCTTACATCCTGGCGCCGCAGCGGCTGGGCGTTGGTGATACGGTGGTCGCCGGCAAGCAGGTCGACGTCAAACCAGGCAATGCGATGCCGCTTGCGTCGATCCCGATCGGCACGATCGTCCACAACGTGGAGATGAAGCCTGGCAAGGGCGGCCAGATCGCGCGGTCGGCAGGGACCTATGTTCAGCTGGTCGGACGCGACCAGGGCTACGCGATCCTGCGCCTGAACTCAGGCGAGCAGCGGCTGGTGCATGGTGCCTGCATGGCCACCGTCGGCGCGGTTTCCAATCCGGATCATGCCAATATCAATGATGGCAAGGCCGGCCGGTCGCGCTGGCGCGGCAAACGCCCGTCGGTGCGTGGTGTCGCGATGAACCCGGTCGATCATCCGCATGGCGGCGGCGAGGGCCGCACCTCCGGTGGCCGGCATCCGGTCACCCCCTGGGGCAAGCCGACCAAGGGCAAGAAGACCCGGCGCAACAAGGCGACGCAGAAGTTCATCCTGCGTTCGCGGCACCTGAAGAAGTAGGGCACGGATCATGACGCGTTCCGTTTGGAAGGGGCCGTTCGTCGACGGCTATCTGTTGAAGAAGGCGGAGGCCGCACGGTCTTCGGGCCGCAACGAGGTCATCAAGATCTGGAGCCGGCGCTCGACGATCCTGCCGCAGTTCGTTGGCCTGACGTTCGGCGTCTACAACGGTCAGAAGCACGTGCCGGTGCTGGTGTCGGAGGACATGGTCGGCCACAAGTTCGGCGAGTTCTCGCCGACGCGCACCTACTACGGGCATGCGGCTGACAAGAAGGCGAAGAGGAGATAGGCCATGGGCAAAGCTGCTCGCGAGCGCGCCCTGCCCGAGAACGAGGCGAAGGCCGTCACCCGCAACATCCGGGTAAGCCCTCAGAAGCTCAATCTCGTGGCGGCCTCCATCCGCGGCAAGAAGGTTTCGGCGGCGTTGGCCGATCTGACCTTCTCGAAGAAGCGGATCGCGCGGGATGTGAAGAAGACGCTGGAATCCGCGATCGCCAATGCGGAGAACAATCACGACCTCGACGTCGACGACCTCGTCGTGTCGCAGGCCTTCGTCGGCAAGGCGCTGGTGATGAAGCGCTGGACGCCGCGGGCGCGCGGACGCGTCGGTCGGATCGAGAAGCCGTTCTCCAACCTGACGATCATCGTGCGGCAAGTCGAGGAGTCCGCCTGATGGGCCAGAAAGTCAATCCGATCGGGCTCCGGCTCGGGATCAACCGTACCTGGGATTCCCGCTGGTTCGCCGGGCAGCGCGAATATGGGTCGCTGCTGCACGAGGATCTGAAGATCCGCGACATGCTGAAGAAGGAACTGAAGCAGGCGGCGGTATCGAAGATCGTGATCGAGCGTCCGCACAAGAAGTGCCGGGTGACGATCCACAGCGCACGTCCGGGCATCGTCATCGGCAAGAAGGGCGCCGATATCGAGAAGCTGCGCCGCAAGATCGCTCGGATGACGCAGTCGGAAGTGCATCTCAACATCGTCGAGGTTCGCAAGCCGGAGATCGACGCCAATCTGGTGGCTGACTCGATTGCCCAGCAGCTCGAGCGCCGGGTCTCGTTCCGGCGCGCCATGAAGCGGGCGGTGCAGTCGGCAATGCGGCTCGGCGCCGAGGGCATCCGCATCAACTGCTCCGGTCGGCTCGGTGGCGCCGAGATCGCGCGCATGGAGTGGTATCGGGAGGGTCGGGTTCCGCTGCACACGCTGCGCGCCGACATCGACTATGGCGAGGCGACCGCCGTGACGGCCTACGGCACGTGTGGTGTCAAGGTGTGGATCTTCAAGGGCGAGATTCTCGAGCACGATCCGATGGCCTCCGAGCGCCGTGCGATGGAAGTTGCGGAGAGCGGCGGGCGCAGCGGCGGTGGCCGGCGCGAGATGCACGGCTGAAGACGGGCACAGGACCTGAAGTAGAGAAGAACCATGCTTCAACCCAAGCGCACCAAGTTCCGCAAGCAGCACAAGGGCCGCATTCACGGCGTCGCCACCAGCGGCACGTTGCTGACCTTCGGCTCCTTCGGCATCAAGGCGCTCGAGCCGGAGCGGATCACTGCCCGGCAGATCGAGGCGGCGCGGCGCGCCATCACGCGTCACATGAAGCGCGCCGGTCGTGTGTGGATCCGCATCTTCCCGGACGTGCCGGTGTCGAAGAAGCCGACCGAGGTGCGCATGGGAAAGGGCAAGGGCGCGCCGGAGTACTGGGTCGCCAGGGTGAAGCCAGGTCGGATCATGTTCGAGATCGACGGGGTGCCGCCGGTCGTGGCACGCGAGGCGCTGCGGCTCGGGGCGGCGAAGCTGCCGATCAAGACGCGCTTCGTGCAGCGCGCCAGCGAGTGAGCGGAGTGAGCGAGATGAAGGCGAGCGAGGTCTGGTCGAAGACCGTGGACGAGCTCAGGGACGAGCTGGCCAAGCTGAAGAAGGAGCAGTTCAATCTGCGCTTCCAGAAGGCGACGGGCCAGCTCGAGAACACCGCGCGGGTTCGCCAGGTGCGGCGCGACATTGCGCGCGTGCAGACCGTGCTGGGCGGCAAGAGCCGCGCGGCGGGCAAGGCTTGAGGTCCTAAGACATGCCAAAGCGAATTCTGAGCGGAACCGTCGTCAGCAACAAGAACGACAAGACCATCGTTGTCGAGGTCGAGCGGCGCTACACGCATCCGCTGCTGCACAAGGTGGTCCGCACGAGCAAGAAGTACCATGCCCACGACGCCGAGAACCGGTTCAAGGTCGGGGATCAGGTACGGATCGAGGAGTGCGCACCGATCTCGAAGCTGAAGCGCTGGGTCGCCCTGGCGGACTGAGGCCGGACCGGTAGCGCAGGAAACAGGCAAGGTGCGGCTGCGGCCGCACGACGAAAAGGAAGAAGAGGCCGGCCATGATCCAGATGCAGACGAATCTCGATGTCGCCGACAATTCGGGCGCGCGCCGGGTGCAGTGCATCAAGGTGCTGGGCGGGTCGAAGCGAAAGTACGCATCGGTCGGCGACATCATCGTGGTGTCGGTGAAGGAGGCCATCCCGCGCGGCCGCGTGAAGAAGGGCGACGTCATGAAGGCGGTCGTCGTGCGCACCGCGAAGGACATCCGCCGGCCGGACGGAAGCGTCATCCGCTTTGACCGCAACGCCGCGGTGCTGGTGAACAACAACAAGGAGCCGATCGGCACGCGCATCTTCGGCCCGGTGCCGCGCGAGCTCAGGGCGAAGAACCACATGAAGATCGTATCGCTTGCGCCGGAGGTGCTGTGATGTCGATGGCGAAGATCCGCAAGGGCGACAAGGTCGTGGTCCTTAGCGGCCGCGACAAGGGCAGGACCGGCGACGTCCTGAAGGTTTTCCCGAAGGAGAACCGGGCGATCGTGTCGGGGGTCAACATGGTGCAGCGCCACCAGCGCCAGACGGCGCAGGAGGAAGGCGGCATCAAGTCCAAGGAAGCGCCCATTCACCTGTCCAATCTGGCGCTGGCCGATCCGAAGGACGGCAAGCCGAGCCGGGTCGGGTTCAAGTTCCTGAACGACGGTCGCAAGGTGCGTGTCGCCAAGCGGTCGGGAGAAGTGATCGATGGCTGAAGCAGCTTACGAGCCGCGCCTCAAGCGCCACTACAACGACGTCGTGAAGCCGAAGCTGCTGGCAGAGTTCGGTTACACCAATCCGATGATGGTGCCGCGGCTGGACAAGATTGTGCTGAACATGGGGATCGGCGAGGCCGTCGGCGACCAGAAGCGCACCGTCTCGGCCGCAGCGGATCTGACGCGGATCGCCGGCCAGAAGGCGGTGATCACCAAGGCGCGCACATCCATCGCCACATTCAAGGTGCGCGAGGGCATGTCGCTCGGCGCCAAGGTCACGCTGCGCAAGGCGCGGATGTACGAATTCCTGGACAGGCTGGTCACGATCGCGCTGCCGCGGGTGCGCGACTTCCGCGGGCTCAATCCGAAGAGTTTCGACGGGCGCGGGAATTACGCGCTCGGCATCAAGGAGCACATCGTGTTCCCCGAGATCGAGTACGACAAGGTCGACCAGATCTGGGGGCTGGACGTGGTGATCTGCACGACCGCGAAGTCGGATGACGAGGCGCGGGCGTTGCTGAAGGCCTTCAACTTCCCGTTCCGGAACTGACGGAAACGGGGCGGGAAACTTCAGGAGGTTCCGTAATGGCGAAGAAGAGCGCGATCGAGAAGAACCGCAGGCGCGTCAAGCTCGTGAAGAAGTTCGCGGGAAAGCGCGGGCGGCTCGCGGCGATCGCAAACGACGAGTCGCTGTCGATGGAGGAGCGGTTCCAGGCGCGGCTGAAGCTCGCTGCCTTGCCGCGCAATTCCTCGAAGACCCGCATCCGCAATCGTTGCGAGGTGACGGGCCGGCCGCGCGCCTTCTACCGCAAGTTGAAGCTGTCGCGTATCGCGCTCCGGGAACTGGGCTCGAAGGGCCTGATCCCCGGTCTGGTCAAGTCGAGCTGGTGAGGAACGGGTCATGGCGATAAGCGATCCGCTGGGCGATATGCTGACTCGAATCCGCAACGCGCAGATGCGGCGCAAGCCCAAGGTGACGACGCCGGCCTCCACGCTGCGGCGGCGGGTTCTGGACGTTTTGCAGTCAGAAGGCTTCATCCGCGGCTATTCGACGATCGAGTTCGATGGTGGCCGGTCGGAGTTCGAGATCGAGCTGAAGTATTACGACGGCGAGCCAGTGATCCGGACGATCGAGCGGGTCTCCAAGCCCGGCCGTCGGGTCTACGCGTCCGTCAAGACGCTGCCGACGGTCAACAACGGGCTTGGGGTATCGATCGTGTCGACCCCAAAGGGTGTCATGCCGGACTGGCAGGCGCGCGAGGAGAATGTCGGCGGCGAAGTGCTCTGCCGGGTGTTCTGACGGGCAGTGCAGAAGAGAACGAGCGGGAGTCTGTTCGATGTCGCGCATCGGAAAGAAGCCGGTCCCCGTCCCCCGCGGGGTGACGGCGACGATCGAGGGACAGAGCGTATCGGCCAAGGGGCCGAAGGGCATGCTGTCCATCGTGCTGAACGAGGAGGTGGCGGCCGAGATGACCGACGAGGGCATCAAGGTCAGCCCGCGCGACGAGTCCAAGCGGGCGCGCGCCATGTGGGGCCTGTCGCGGACACTGGTGTCCAACATCGTCACGGGTGTCAGCGAGGGCTACAGTCGCAGGCTGGAGATCGTCGGCGTCGGCTATCGCGCTCAGGTTCAGGGCAGGACCCTGCAACTGGCGCTCGGCTTCAGCCACGACGTGCAGTATCCGATCCCCGAAGGCATCTCGATCGAATGTCCGAAGCCGACCGAGATCGTCGTGAGCGGCATCGACAAGCAGCGCGTCGGCCAGGTCGCCGCGGAGATCCGCAGATACCGCAAGCCTGAACCGTACAAGGGCAAGGGCGTGCGCTACGCGGGCGAATTCATCTTCCGCAAGGAAGGCAAGAAGAAGTAACGGGGCCGAACATGAGCAAGGGTCTGACGAATCGCGAGAAGCGCGCGCTGCGCGTGCGCCGCGCCATCAGGCGGGCGGCGAACGGCCGGCCACGGCTGAGCGTGTTCCGCTCCTCGAAGAACATCTATGCCCAGGTGATCGACGACGCGAAGGGGCACACGGTCGCGGCAGCCTCCTCGCTGGACAAGGATTTGCGCGGGTCGATCAAGACCGGCGCGGACAAGGCGGCCGCCGAGGCGGTCGGCAAGCTGATTGCCCAGCGGGCGATCGACGCCGGCATCAAGCAGGTCGTGTTCGACCGGGGCGGATATCTCTATCACGGGCGCGTCAAGGCGCTCGCCGATGCAGCGCGCGAGGGCGGCCTCGAGTTCTGAGGCCACGGTCCGGCGTGACAAGGAAGAGGAATGACGACGTGGCGGGTCCGATGAGAGAAGATCGCGAGCGCGACAGCGAGTTCGTCGACAAGCTGGTCCACATCAACCGTGTGGCCAAGGTGGTGAAGGGCGGCCGGCGCTTTGGCTTCGCGGCCCTCGTCGTCGTCGGCGACCAGAAGGGCCGGGTCGGTTTCGGCCATGGCAAGGCGCGCGAGGTTCCGGAGGCGATCCGCAAGGCGACCGAGGCGGCGAAGCGTTCGCTGATGCGCGTGCCGCTGCGCGAGGGCCGCACGCTCCACCACGATGTCGCGGGCCGCTGGGGCGCCGGCAAGGTGCTGCTGCGGGCAGCGCCTCCCGGTACCGGCATCATCGCCGGTGGTCCGATGCGTGCCGTGTTCGAGACGCTGGGTGTTCAGGACGTGGTGGCGAAGTCGCTGGGCTCGTCCAACCCCTACAACATGGTGCGGGCGACGTTCGAGGCGCTCAAGCGCGAGGACAGCCCGCGCGCGGTGGCGGCACGGCGCGGCATCAAGGTATCGACGCTGCAGAGCCGGCGCCGCGACGGCGTCACCGATGCGGCTGCCGAGGCCTGATGGCGCCTGCTGAAATTCGAGGAGACGGTCCGATGGCCAAGACCAGCGAGAAGACGATCACCGTCGAGCAGATCGGCAGCCCGATCCGCCGTCCCGGCGATCAGAGGGCGACTCTGATCGGACTCGGACTGAACAAGATGCACCGCAGGCGCACGCTGCCGGACACCCCGGCGGTGCGGGGGATGATCCGCAAGGTCAGCCACCTGGTGCGCGTCGTGGAAGAGAACTGAGCGGCTACGGAGCGAGCGTGTCATGAAGCTCAATGAACTCGCCGACAATCCCGGCGCCCGCAAGGCGCGCAAGCGCGTCGGCCGCGGCATCGGCTCCGGGCTCGGCAAGACAGCCGGCCGGGGTCACAAGGGACAGAAGTCGCGCTCCGGCGTCACCGTCAAGGGCTTCGAGGGCGGCCAGATGCCGCTGCATCGGCGCTTGCCGAAGCGGGGCTTCAACAGTATCTCCCGCAAGTCCTTCTCGGTCGTGAATCTGGACCGGGTGCAGGAGGCCATCGACGCCGGCAAGCTGGACGCGAGCGCTCCGGTTACCGCCGAGGCGATGGTGGCGGCCGGGCTCGTGCGGCGCATCCGCGACGGCGTCCGCCTCTTGGGGACGGGCGAGCTCAAGGCGAAGGTCGCCTTCCGTCTGCAGGGCGCCTCGAGGGCGGCTGTCGCCGCCGTCGAGAAGGCCGGCGGTTCGGTGGAGCTCGTCGGTCTAGACGGCAAGGCGGTCGCGGCGGGCGCGGCCGAGCAGGGCTGAGGATCGCCCTTGGCGCCCTGACCGGTCACGGAAACGGGGCGGGACGGAGATCGATATGGCGTCGGCGGCTGAACAACTCGCAGCGAATCTCAACTTGGGCGCGTTCGCCAAGGCGACGGAGCTGAAGAAGCGGATCTGGTTCACCCTCGGCGCATTGCTGGTCTACCGGCTCGGAACCTACATCCCCCTGCCGGGGATCAATCCGGGCGCGGTCGCGGAGCTGTTCAACCAGCAATCCTCGGGCATTCTCGGCATGTTCAACATGTTCGCCGGCGGCGCGGTGGGCCGCATGGCGATCTTCGCGCTGAACATCATGCCGTACATCTCGGCGTCCATCATCGTGCAGCTGCTGACGGCGGTCTCGCCGCATCTGGAGCAGCTGAAGAAGGAGGGCGAGCAGGGCCGCAAGCAGATCAACCAATACACCCGCTTCGGCACGGTGTTCCTCGCCGCGGTGCAGGCTTACGGTATAGCCGTGGGCCTCGAGGGGGCCGGCAACGTCGTCACGGATCCCGGCTGGTTCTTCCGCATATCGACGGTCATCACGCTGACCGGCGGCACCATCTTCCTGATGTGGCTCGGCGAGCAGATCACCCAGCGTGGCGTTGGCAACGGCATTTCGCTGATCATCTTCGCCGGTATCATCGCCGGGCTACCCGCGGCGATTGCGGGCACCCTCGAACTCGGCCGCCAGGGCGCGCTATCGACGGTCATCATCCTCGCCATCTTCGTGATGGCGGTCGTCGTCATCGCGTTCATCGTCTTCATGGAGCGGGCGCAGCGGCGACTGCTGATCCAGTATCCGAAGCGTCAGGTCGGTAACCGGGTGTTCCAGGGCGATTCCTCGCATCTGCCGCTGAAGCTGAACACGGCCGGCGTCATCCCGCCGATCTTCGCGTCGTCGCTGCTGCTGCTGCCGATCACGGTCGCCAATTTCTCGAGCGGGCAGGGCCCGGAGTGGCTGACGACGGTGACGACACTGCTCGGGCATGGCCAGCCGCTCTACATGCTGCTCTATGCGGCCGGCATCATCTTCTTTGCCTTCTTCTACACGGCTGTCGTCTTCAATCCGGCCGATACGGCGGAGAATCTGAAGAAGCACGGCGGCTTCATCCCCGGCATTCGCCCCGGCGAGCGCACCGCGCAGTACATCGACTATGTGCTGACCCGCATCACGGTCGTGGGCGCCCTCTACCTGACGCTGGTCTGTCTGTTGCCCGAGTTCCTGGTATCGTGGTGGAACGTTCCGTTCTACTTCGGCGGCACGTCGTTGCTGATCGTGGTCTCGGTAACGATGGATACGGTGTCGCAGGTTCAAGGACACCTGCTCGCGCACCAGTACGAGGGGCTGGTCAAGAAGGCGCGGCTGAGGGGGGGACGGCGCCGATGAGACTGATCTTGCTGGGTCCGCCGGGGGCGGGCAAGGGAACGCAGGCGGCACGGATCGAGCAGCGCTACGGCATCCGGCAGCTCTCGACCGGCGACATGCTTCGAGCAGCGGTCGCCGCCGGAACGCCGGTCGGTCAGAAGGCCAAGGACATCATGGCCCGCGGCGACCTTGTGCCCGACGAGGTCGTGGTGCAGATCATCTCCGAGCGGCTGGATCAGCCCGATTGCGCGAAGGGGTTCATCCTCGACGGATTTCCGCGCACCGTGGCCCAGGCCGAGGCGCTCGAGGAGCTTCTGAACGCCAAGGGAATCAGGCTGGACGCCGTGGTGGAACTCGAGGTCGACGGCTCGATCCTGATCGAGCGAATCGAGAAGCGTGCCCGCGAGTCGGCCGGCGGCCCGCGCGCCGACGACAATGCTGAGGCGCTGAAGAAGCGTCTCGAGGTGTACCATGCGCAGACCGCGCCGCTGATCGCATTCTACCGCGACAGGGGCCTTCTGCGGACGGTGGACGGAATGGCTTCGATGGATGATGTGACGAACCAGATTGTCTCCGTGCTGGAGGCGGCCTGATCTGGCACGGAATCTGATTGGAGAGGTTGACTTCCACCCGAGCCATGCGGTATCCAGCCGCTCTTGTCCGTAAGGAGTCGAGCCGGTGGGTGCCGCGGGGCCTGATTGCAGGCCGCGTCGCCCGTATCGTGCGTTCCGGGTGGTTGACGCGGACAGGATCGGACTTCCGGCCCGAGGGCCGGTGCGAATGGAGCGAATAACGTGGCCCGAATTGCAGGCGTCAACATTCCGACCAACAAGCGCGTTGAGATCGCGCTGCGCTACATTCATGGAATCGGACCGGCCAAGGCGCGGGAGATCTGCGAAAAGGTCTCGATTCCGCCGGAGCGGCGGGTGAACGAGCTGACCGACGCAGAAGTGCTGCAGATCCGCGAGACGATCGACCGCGACTATCTGGTCGAGGGCGACCTGCGCCGTGAGGTGGCGATGAACATCAAGCGGCTGATGGACCTCGGCTGCTATCGGGGATTGCGGCATCGCCGCGGCCTGCCGGTGCGTGGTCAGCGCACCCATACCAATGCCCGTACCCGCAAGGGACCCGCGAAGCCGATCGCCGGAAAGAAGAAGTGAGCGGATAGGAAATCGGCGCTGGCGAACCACGGCAGGCGGTGAAGGCCGCCATCCGCGGGTTGGCTGGCAGTCTGTCAGGTGGAGCCGCTGGCATTACGGCGGCGAGGATATCGAGAGCAAGGACTTCAGATGGCCAGGGATACGACGCGCGTACGCCGCCGCGAGCGCAAGAACATCACCTCGGGCGTTGCGCATGTGAACGCTACCTTCAACAACACGATGATCACGATCACGGATGCACAGGGCAACGCGATCTCGTGGTCGTCGGCGGGCACGATGGGCTTCAAGGGCTCGCGGAAGTCGACTCCCTTTGCCGCTCAGATGGCGGCGGAGGATGCGGCCAAGAAGGCAGCCGAGCATGGGATGCGTACGCTGGAAGTCGAGGTTCGCGGACCTGGTTCGGGCCGGGAGTCGGCGCTGCGGGCGCTGCAGGCCGCCGGCTTCATGATCACCGCGATCCGCGACGTGACGCCGATTCCTCACAATGGGTGCCGGCCGCGCAAGCGTCGGCGCGTCTGATCTCTCATTCACCGGCGGCGGGATCGTCCCGGCCGCCGGTTGCGCTGCGGCGGTTGGCGGAACCTGCCGCGCGTCAGGCACTATCCGACGAGGTACGACCGTGATTGAGAAGAACTGGCAAGAGCTGATCAAGCCGTCCAAGCTGGAGGTCGCGCCGGGCAGCGATCCGAAGCGTCTTGCGACGCTGGTGGCCGAACCGCTTGAGCGCGGTTTCGGCACGACGCTCGGCAACGCGCTTCGTCGCGTGCTGCTGTCCTCGCTCCAGGGTGCGGCGGTGACGTCGGTGCAGATCGACGGTGTGTTGCACGAGTTCTCCTCGATCCCGGGTGTTCGCGAGGACATCACCGATATCGTTCTGAACATCAAGGAAATCTCGCTGAGGATGCATGGCGAGGGACCGAAGCGGATGGTCCTGAAGAAGCAGGGGCCCGGTCAGGTGTTCGCGGGCGATATCCAGACGGTCGGGGATATCGAGGTGCTGAACCCCAAGCTGGTTCTGTGCACGCTCGACGAGGGCGCCGAGATCCGCATGGAGTTCACGGTCAACACCGGCAAGGGCTATGTTCCGGCCGATCGCAATCGGCCGGACGACGCGCCGATCGGTCTGATTCCGGTTGACAGCCTCTACAGCCCGGTGCGCCGGGTGTCCTATCGGGTGGAGAACACCCGCGAGGGCCAGATCCTCGATTACGACAAGCTGACCATGGAGGTCGAGACCGACGGCTCGGTCAGTCCGGAGGATGCGGTGGCTTATGCGGCGCGCATCCTGCAGGATCAGCTCGAGGTGTTCGTCAACTTCGAGGAGCCGAAGGCGGAGATCATCGAGGAGATGGTCCCGGAACTCGCGTTCAACCCGGCCTTGCTGAAGAAGGTCGACGAACTGGAACTGTCGGTGCGCTCCGCGAACTGTCTCAAGAACGACAACATCGTCTATATCGGCGATCTGATCCAGAAGTCGGAGGCGGAGATGCTGCGCACGCCGAACTTCGGACGCAAATCGCTGAACGAGATCAAGGAGGTGCTGGCCCAGATGGGGCTGCACCTGGGCATGGAAGTACCGAACTGGCCGCCGGAGAACATCGAGGAACTGGCCAAGCGGTACGAGGACCACTACTGAGCGCCGCCGGCGCCACCGAATTCAGGGAGAGTTCCATGCGTCATGGAAAGGCGGGCCGGAGGCTCAATCGGAGCTCGAGTCACCGCAAGGCGATGTTCGCCAATATGGCCGCGTCGCTGATCCGACACGAACAGATCGTCACGACGCTGCCGAAGGCGAAGGAGCTGAAGCCGATCGTCGACAAGCTTGTCACGCTCGGCAAGCGCGGCGATCTTCATGCGCGTCGTCAGGCGATCAGCCAGATCCGCGACAAGGACGCGGTGTCGAAGCTGTTCGAGACGCTTGGTCCGCGCTACAGGCAGCGCAATGGCGGCTACACGCGTGTGCTGAAGGCGGGCTTCCGTTACGGCGACGCAGCGCCGGTCGCGGTGATCGAGCTGGTCGACCGCGACGAAAGCGCCAAGGGTGCCGAGGACCGCGCCCGGCATGAGGCGGAAACCGCTTCGGGGACCGAGGCGGCGTGAGTCTGCCTGCCCGGGCGGAGCATTCAGAGGGGCCTTCGGGCCCCTTTCGTGTTCGCGACGGCAAGAGGCCGCTTCGCCGAATCGGATGACAGATCGGCGGCGGCTGCTGTAAACGCCTCCCGGTGGGACAGATCGATCAAGACAGCCGCAAGTTCGCCGTCCTGCGTGAGGCATTCGGATTTGCCGCGTTCCGGGCAGGACAGGAGCCGATTGTCGATGCGCTGATCGACGGCCGCAACGTGCTGGCGATCATGCCGACCGGTGCCGGAAAGTCGCTCTGCTACCAGCTTCCCGCACTTGTCCGTGGCGGTCTGGCGATCGTTGTCTCGCCACTTATCGCGCTGATGGACGATCAGGTGGCGGCCCTGAAGCTAGCCGGACTTGCCGCCGAGGCGATCCATTCCGGCAAGACGCGCGAGGTTAATGTAGCGATCTGGCGACGCGTCGTGCGCGGTGCGGTTCGCCTGCTCTACCTGTCGCCGGAGCGGCTGATGGCGCCGCGCATGCTCGCGGCGCTCCGCAGACTGCCGGTCTGCCTGATCGCGATAGACGAGGCGCATTGCATCTCGCAATGGGGCCATTCGTTTCGAGCAGACTATCTTGGCCTCGGCGCCCTCCGCGAGGCCTTTCCCGATGTGCCGCTGGCCGCAGTGACGGCAACTGCCGACCGCGCCACCCGTGACGAGATCTGCGACAGGCTGTTCGGCGGCGCAGTCGAGACCATCGTCTGCGGTTTCGACCGTCCCAACATTCGCCTTACCGTCCTGGCCAAATCCAATGCGCAGCGCCAGATCGAGCGTCTGGTGCGGGAGCGACCGGGCGAGAGCGGCATCATCTATCGCATCTCGCGCAGGAAGGTGGAGGAGACCGCGGCCGCGCTGCAGGGTCTCGGCGTGCGGGCGCTGCCCTATCATGCCGGCATGAGCGTTGCCGAAAGGGCAGCAAACCAGGAGACCTTCCTCGCGGAGGCCGGCGTGGTCATGGTTGCCACCGTTGCCTTCGGGATGGGTATCGACAAGTCGAATGTCCGCTACGTCATTCACGGCGATGTTCCCGGTAGCCTGGAGGCCTATTACCAGGAGATCGGCCGGGCGGGACGCGACGGGGCGCCGTCGGATGCGGTGATGCTGTATGGCCGGGAGGATGTACGCACGCGGCGCCGCTTCATCGACGAGCAGGACTGTGACGAGGAACGCAAGCGCATCGAAGCGCTGCGGCTGGAGGCGCTGGTCGGTTTCTGTGAAACCACCTCGTGCCGCCGCCAGGTGCTTCTCGGCTATTTCGGCGAGGCCTCGGGTCCCTGCGGCAACTGCGACATCTGTCTGGTGCCGCCGCAGTTCGTCGATGCGACGCCGGCTGCGCGGCTGGCGATCGACATGGTCCGCACGACGGGCGAGCGGTACGGGGCGGCCTACCTTGCTGACCTTCTGACGGGCGAGGCGAGCGAAACGGTCATCGGCAGGGGCCACGACCGGCTGCCGCTGTTCGGGGCCGGCGCCGACCGGCGGCGCTCGGAATGGCAGACGATCCTGCGCCAGCTCGTGGCCGACGGGTATCTCGCCGTCGAACCGGGCGGCTACGGCTCGCTGTCGCTGGCCGATCGCGCCGCTGGCCTGATCGACGGGACCGAGACATTCCGCTTGCGGCTCGAACCGCCGAAGCCGGGCGGGCGGCGTGCGCGGCGCCGGGCGACGCCCGCCCCACCGGCTCCCGATGCCGAGCTGGTTGCCCGCCTGAAGTCCCTGCGCCGCGACCTCGCCGCCGCCCGCAACGTGCCTGCCTACGTGGTCTTCACCGACCGGACGCTGGAGGAAATGGCCGCCTCTAGGCCCCGCTCGCTGGACGAACTGGCGGGTGTGCGCGGCGTCGGCACCGCCAAGCTGGCCGCGTTCGGGCCCGCCTTCCTGTCGGTCCTGAACGAGCGATGAGACGGCCGCTGCGCGGCACCTTGCGGCCGTTCTTTTTCCCGGTTCGGCCCCCTATATTGGCGGCACGAAAGGAATGGCGATGAACCGTACTCCCCTGGTTGCGGCCCTGGTGCTGCTTGCGCTTGCCGCGGGCACGGCCTCCGCGCAGACGCGTGCCGTTCCGGCGACGACGGAAGACCTCACCTATTCCTATGCGGCCGTGGTCAAGCGGGCGGCTCCCGCGGTCGTCAACGTCTACACCAGTCGGCTGGTGCGCCGGCCCAATTACCCGCCGTTCTTCGATGATCCGTTCTTTCGCCGATTCTTCGGCGGCCCAAGTCTGCCGCAAGTGCCGGGCGGGGAAACGAGCCGGGTGCAGAACTCGCTGGGGTCGGGGGTCATCGTCGATCCCGTCGGCCTTGTCGTCACCAATGCCCACGTGATCGAGGGGGCGGACGAAATCAAGGTGGCGCTGGCGGATCGCCGCGAGTTCGAGGCGGAGGTCGTGATCCGCGACGAGAAGACCGATCTCGCGGTCCTGAGGTTACGGGCACAGGGACCCTTTCCCGCCCTCGAATTCGATGATTCCGACAATCTGGAGGTCGGCGACATCGTCCTGGCGATCGGCAATCCCTTCGGCGTTGGGCAGACGGTGACCAGCGGCATCATTTCGGCGCTGGCGCGCACTCAGGTCGGGGTGTCGGACTACGGCTTCTTCATCCAGACCGACGCGGCGATCAACCCCGGCAATTCGGGCGGGGCGCTGGTTGATCTGCGCGGCCGCGTCGTCGGGATCAATACGGCGATCTTCTCGCGCTCCGGCGGCTCGCACGGCATCGGCTTCGCCATTCCGTCCAACATGGTCCGTCTCGTCGTTGCGAGCGCGCGCAACGGCGGCGAGGTGCGCAGGCCCTGGTTCGGCGCCAGCGTCCAGGAGGTCACACCCGACATCGCCGAAAGCCTCGGCATGGACCGGCCGGTCGGCGTACTTGTCGGCAAGCTGCATCCGCGCGGCCCGGCCATTGCTGCCGGCCTGAAGACCGGCGACGTGATCACGGCCGTGGACGGCTGGGAGATCACCGACCCGAACGCCTTCAGATACCGTCTGGCGACGCGCGGACTCGGTGAGACGACGCAATTGACCGTGCGGACTCGGGGCCGGGAGAAGGTGGTCGGCGTGTCGCTCATCGCCGCGCCGGAGGATCCGCCCCGCGACGTGCGCGACATCGGTGGCGCCTCGCCGCTGACCGGAGTTCGCGTCGCCAACCTGTCACCGGCCGTGGCGGAGGAGCTGTCGCTCGATACGGATGCCGACGGCGTGGTGGTGATCGCCGTACAGCGGGGTTCGCCGGCGCAGCGCGTAGGCTTCATCGTCGGCGACATCATCGACGAGATCAACGGCGAGGGCGTGCAATCAACCGCCCGGCTGGCGCGGATGACCGAGAATCGCCGGCGTTCCTGGACGATTACCATCATCCGCGATGGGCGCCGCATCTCTTCGACCTTCTCCGGTTGAGGGTACGGGGGCGCGATGGCCACGCTGTTCGAGGCGGCGGGTCTGGATCGCCAGGTCCCGCGACCGCTCGCCGACCGGCTCCGGCCGTTACGGCTCGCCGATGTGGTGGGGCAGGATCATCTGGTCGGGCCTGATGGCATGCTCACCCGGATGCTCGGCTCCGGCAGCCTCGGCTCACTGATCTTTTGGGGGCCGCCCGGGACCGGCAAGACCACGGTCGCGAGGCTGCTGGCGGGGGAGACGAGACATGCCTTCGAGCAGGTCTCGGCGATCTTCTCCGGTGTCCAGGAGCTGAAGAAGCTGTTCGAGGCGGCCCGGCAGCGGCGTCTGGCGGGGCAGGGAACGCTGCTGTTCGTCGACGAGATCCACCGCTTCAACCGCGCCCAGCAGGACAGCTTCCTGCCGGTCATGGAGGACGGGACGGTGGTGCTGGTCGGGGCGACGACCGAGAATCCGTCCTTCGAGCTCAACGCCGCGCTCCTGTCGCGGGCGCAGGTGCTGGTGTTCCGGCGGCTGGATGAGGTCGCCATCGACCGATTGCTCGAGCGCGCCGAGGCGGCCGAGGGGCGGTCGCTGCCCGTTGACGCGGACGCCCGGCGCGCGCTCGCGGCCATGGCCGACGGCGACGGGCGCGCCGCCTTGACCCTGGCCGAGGATCTGTTCCGGGCAGCCCGCGACGGCGAGACCTTCGACACGGCCGGGCTCGCCGAGGTCGTGCAGCGGCGGGCGCCGATCTACGACAAGGCACAGGACGGCCACTACAACCTGATCTCCGCCCTGCACAAGTCAGTGCGCGGATCCGACCCGGATGCAGCGCTGTACTATCTGGCGCGCATGATGGCGGCGGGGGAAAATCCGCTCTACATCGCTCGCCGTGTGGTGCGGATGGCGGTCGAGGACATCGGACTAGCCGATCCGCAGGCGCTCATCATCGCCAATGCGGCGAAGGACGCCTACGATTTCCTCGGCTCGCCGGAAGGCGAGCTGGCCATCGCCCAGGCGGTGATCTATCTGGCGACCGCGCCGAAGTCGAATGCAGGCTATGTCGCCTACAAGGCTGCGGTCCAGTCAGCGCGCGAACACGGTTCGCTGCTGCCACCCAAGCACATCCTGAACGCGCCGACGCAGCTGATGGCGAATGAAGGCTATGGCGCCGGCTACGCCTATGACCACGATGCGCCGGACGCGTTCTCGGGCCAGAACTACTTTCCCGATGGCATGGAGCGGCAGCGATTCTACGATCCGCCCGCGCGGGGCTTCGAGCGTGAGATCCGCAAACGTCTCGACTACTGGGCGCGGCTGCGCACCGAACGCGGCGGGACCGGCTAGGCGGCTCGCCGCGGCTGCCTGCTGCCACGCAAGCCGAGCCAGGCCCTGCGCACGGCGACGGCCTTCTGCCAGAGAACGGGATCGGTCTTGATGCGCCGCTTGCCGGCCTCGGCAAGGCGGTATCCGCGTGCCAGCACGGCGCCCTGCGCGGTCATCGCCAGTTCGGAATCCCAAAGCGCTGTGGTGATCTCGCACCACTGGTCCTTGTAGCCCTCGTCACCGATCGTGAAGTCGAACACGCGGGTTCCAGCCTCGAATTCGCGCTGCATCAGGCGATACATGAGCTGACGTCCGGGTGACAGGTCGGCCAGTCGCGCACTGTCGTAGCTGTGCAGGACGTAGTAGTAGATGCCACGATGCCTGAGCCCGTAGCTTACCGCGGCGATATCGCCGCCGGCGGTCAGCGCGGACAGCTCGACGGGACCAGCGGCGCAGCTCGACCGGGCCAGATCCCGGTAGAATGCCGCCGTTGCCTCTGGCGCGAACATGTCCGGCACGCCGAGCTGCGCCAGACCCTGCCGCTTCTGCTCCATCAGCGTGGTCAGCAGGCGATCCGTCGATTCCGTGCTGTCGGCGACGACGAATGCGACCGGACCACGCGCGGCGAGCGCCTGTTCCTTCTTGCGGTCGGTCCTGCGCCAGCCACTTGGACGGCGCGCCCGGTAGAAGGTCTCCCAGTCGGGTTCCAGCACCGTCGCATGGGCGCTGTTGGCGTTGAGCCAGGACGGCAGCGCGAGAAACGGGTTGGCGACCCCCTGCAGCACCGCCGGCTGGCGCACGAGGTGCAGCAGGTCGATCTCGCCGAGGGCTGCCAGGACTCCGGCGAGGAAGGTGGAGAACGCCGCCGGCTCGTTGGCCAGTCTTTCCAGTGTGTGTCGCTCGAAGAGACCGCCGTGGTAGTCGGCCTGCTTGCCGCCGAGCCAGCCGGCGACGCGGGCACCGAATGCTTTGCGGATGCCCATCGGCAGGATGAACGACGTCCGTCCGGCCGCATCGCGGCCGGTCAGGATACGCGGCACGATCCCGTACGCCGCGCCGACCGTGCGGCACCAGCTCTGCATCCAGACGAATGTCTGGAAGACATGTCCCACTGCATGACGCTCGAACTCCCGCCAGGTGGACTCGATGTCCTCCGGCGACCCCGCGACCTCGATCCGGAATCCCGACGCGTCGGCTGATCTAGAGGGCAACGGGGTCATGGTGGCGGGCATGTCTGCAATCCTGTCGTGCCGAGCCACACAGCAGGTCGAGAGTGGCGCGGCGCAGATCATGGTAAGAGACAATTAACCCCTGACGGAGTTCTCCGCCACTGCTCGGGGATGCAAGGGTTAACGGCGCTGCTACCGGAGCCGCTGCGGCAGCGGCTTGACGGTTCCGTCTGGAGGGTCCAAGCCAACCGACACCCGTCCGATCTTGGGAGACCAGCCCGATGTCGCACGTGCCTGTCAATCCGCCGACGGCTGCCGTGGACGACCTTGTCGGCAGCCCCCGCATCGCGACGCCTGCCGTGAGGTATCACGGTGCCTGCGATGGCCGGGGGGGGCGCCAGCGCTGCCGCGCACGCGGCCTGCCGATCGCCCCGTAACGGAAAGGCGGCTCGTGTTCGATCTGGTCCATCTGTTGCTGATCGTCACCGGCGGATTCGTCGGAGGAATGCTGCGGTTCGGCGTGTCTGGCCTGGTGGGACGGGTCGTCGGCGAGCGGTTTCCCTGGGGCACCTTGGTAGTGAATCTGACCGGATGCACCACCATGGGCACCCTCACCGCGCTGGCCTCCAATCGTGGCGGTACCTTCGACGCAAACTGGTTCAGGGAGCTGGTGCTGATCGGCGTCGTCGGCAGCTTCACGACCGTGTCGTCGTTCAGTCTGCAGACGCTGGCGCTTGCCCGTGCGGGGGAGTCCCTGAAGGCGGTGCTCAACGTCGTCCTGTCGGCCGGGGGGTGCGTCGTGGCCATTATCGTCGGCAACGTCGCAGCCACCTGGCTGTTGGGGTGAGGACGGATTGGCGGTGGCGATGTATCTGGCAGTGGGCTGCGGCGCTGCGATCGGAGCCCTCGCACGATACGTCGTGACCCTCCTCTTCGGGGGAGGCTCGGTCTTCGGGGTCGTTGGGGGAACGCTGGCCGTCAACATCGTCGGCTCGTTCCTCATCGGTCTGTTCGCGACGCTGTCCGGACCCGACGGTCGTCTGCTGGTCTCGCCGACCGTGCGGCAGTTCGTGATGTCGGGGATCTGCGGTGGCTTCACCACCTTTTCGCTGGCGAGCCTCGACACGTTGCTGCTTATTCTCGCCGGCGACGCGGCGGGAGCGGCCCTCTATCTGGGCATGACCATAGTGCTGTCGTTGGGCGCCGTCTGGCTCGGTCACGCAGTCGCCGCCTGGGTCAACCGCTGACCGGCCGGTTTGGAGGGTTTGATGGAACTGTCGGAACAATCGGTCCTTCTCAAGATCTATATCGGCGAGGATGACCGGGCAGACGGCCATCCGCTCTATGAGGCGATCGTCCTGAAAGCCCGCGAGCACGGACTGGCGGGCGCGACCGTGCTGCGCGGGCCGATGGGGTTCGGTCGATCGAGCCGTCTCCATACCGCGAAGATCCTGCGGCTGTCCGAGGATCTGCCGGTCATCATCGAGATCGTCGACGTGGCCACCAAGATCGAGTCCTTCATCGAGAAGGTGACGCAGATGACCCAGAGCTGCCTGATCACTGTCGAGAATGTCCGCGTGATCCGCTACGGCCACAGGCGTCCGGCATGACTGGCGTCCGTCAGCTTCAGGTGGCGACCGGCGAGGACGGCATGCGCCTCGACCGCTGGTTCCGCCAGCACTTTCCGCACGTCACACAGGGTTACCTGCAGAAGCTGCTGCGGACGGGTCAGGTGCGTGTTGACGGCGCGCGGGCCAAGGCGAACGACAGGTTGGCGACCGGGCAGACGGTGCGCGTCCCGCCGCTGCCGGCGGCAGACGCCCAGACGTCGAAGCCCCGGCCGCGCATCTCCGCCGCCGATCAGGCATGGCTCGCCTCGCTCGTGCTTTACGAGGACGATGACCTGATGGTCCTCAACAAGCCGTCCGGTCTGGCGGTTCAGGGCGGCACCAGGACGACCTGGCACATCGACGGTCTGCTCGCGGGCCTCGGCGAGGATGCTGACAGCCGGCCGCGCCTGGTGCATCGGCTCGACCGCGACACCTCCGGCGTGCTCGTGGTCGCCAAACGGCGGGGGGTGGCGGCGAGAATGGGGCGGATGTTCCAGACCCGTTCGGTACGCAAGATCTACTGGGCGATCGTTCATGGTGTGCCGAAGCCGCCGCAGGGCAAGGTCGAGGCCGCGCTGGTGAAGGCGACCGGGCCGGCTGGTGACCGAGTCCGGGCAGCACGGCCGGGCGAACAGGATGCGGCGCAGACGGCCGTCACCTACTACTCCGTCATCGACCGGGCTGCGCAGAAATTCGCCTGGATGTCGCTCAAGCCGGTGACCGGCCGCCAGCACCAGCTCAGGGCGCACATGGCGATCCTCGGTCATCCGATCGTTGGTGATGAGAAGTATCCAACCGACCGAGACCTTCCCGACAGCGTGGCCGACAAGCTGCATCTGCATGCCAGACGGATCGTGTTCCCGCATCCGGTCACGGGCCGCCCGGTAGATGTCACGGCGCCCCTGCCGGATCACATGGCACGCAGCTTCGCGGCGCTCGGATTCGAGGCGGCCGGGGCGCCCGAAGAGAAGTAGAATGGATCGTGCCGGGCAGATCGCTGAGCCGATCGGCGGCATTGGCCTGTTCCTGCCCTGTTCCTGCTGGGCATGAAGCTGATCACTGACGGCCTCCGGGCCTCCGCCGGCAGCCGGTTGCGCGACATTCTGGCCGTGTGGACGCGTACCAGGCTGCGTGGCTTGGCGGCCGGCCTCGGGATGACGGCGCTCGTGCAATCCTCCACCGCCGTCGCCGTTGCCACCATTGGCTTCGTCAACGCAGGGCTGCTGACGTTGATGGAGGCCGTATGGATCGTCTTCGGCAGCAATGTGGGCACGACGACGACAGCGTGGATCGTCGCGGTCATCGGTCTGAAGCTGAAGCTCGAGGCGGCTGCGGCCGGAACGATCGCCGTCGCGGCGCTGGACGACCTGATCCGCCGCATCGACGCCAACCGATGCATGGTCAGCAGGATTGCCAAGGCGGCCCGCCGCATGGCACAGGCGGAGGCATCGATGCCGAACGCGGTCACCGGGTCCGCGGGGCCGAGTTCTGCGGAGACGACGTGACCCATACAGCGGCAATCGCATCACGCGACAGGCTGGATATCCTCGCGACTTCCGTGCTGTTGCTCTTGTGCCTGACCTGGGGGCTGAACTACGCCCTGACGAAGTTCGTCAATCTCGGCCTGCAGCCTGTCTTCCATACCGGGTTGCGGTCTGCGCTTGCCGGTGCGGCGATCCTGGCATGGTGCGCGATGCGCAAGGTGCGGCTGTTCGAGCGCGATGGCAGCCTGGTGCCGGGGATCGTCGCCGGAACGTTGTTCGGCGTCGAGTTCGCGCTGATCGCGCTGGGACTCGACTACACCAGCGCCTCCCGCAGCGTGGTCTTCGTCTACACGATGCCCTTCGTGGTCGCGATCGGCGCGCATTTTCTGGTGCCCGGCGAGCGCATCACACCGGTCAGTCTCGGTGGCCTCTTCCTCGCCTTTCTCGGTGTGCTGGCGGTGTTCTCCGACAAGCTCAGCCTGCCTGGGCCAAACGCCTATTTCGGCGATTTCCTCTCGATTCTCGCAGCCGTCCTGTGGGGGGCGGTGACGATTCTCATCAAGACGACGTCGCTGCGGCGAATCTCCGCGGAGAAGGTGCTGCTCTATCAGCTGGGTGTCTCGGCCGTCGTCCTGCTGGCGATCGCGCCGCTGTTCGGGCCGATCCTGCGCGACGTCTCGTCGGTGGTGATCGGCGCCTTTGCGTTCCAGGTGGTGGTGGTTGCGACCGTCACCTTCCTGATATGGTTCTGGATGATCCAGGTCTATCCGGCCAACCGGCTGACGGCGTTCACCTTCCTGACCCCGGTGTTCGGCGTCCTGTTCGGCGGCCTGCTGCTCGGCGAGGCGATCGGCTGGCGCCTGGTGGCCGGACTCGCGCTGGTGACTTTCGGCATTTATCTCGTGAACCGGCCGCCGCGTGTGTCGGCCGATGCGATCGGACCTGACGGAAGACCATCGTGAGCAACGATAACCCGATCTCGAAGGCTCAGGCGCTGTCGCGACCGGCGCTGCCGAAGCGCTTCTATACCGTTGTCGCCACCGAGCAGCGGGCGGATGGCATCGCCGTTCTGCTCGATGGCCGGCCGCTGCGCACGCCCGGACGACGGCCTCTGACCGTGGCAATCCCGGCTCTTGCCGAAGCGATCGCCGCGGAGTGGCGCGCGCAGGGCGAGACCATAGATCCGGCGGCGATGCCGGTGACACGGATCGTCAACACCGCGCTGGACGGCGTGGCGGATCGGGCCGACGCGGTCCGGGCGGATATCGCGCGGTTCGCCGAAACCGACCTGATCTGCTATCGGGCCGGCGATCCGGAGGGGCTGGTCGAGTTGCAGCGGCGCCACTGGGACCCGCTCTGCGCCTGGGCACGCGACGAACTCGGGCTGGGTTTCGTCCTCGCCGAGGGAGTGATGCATGTGGCACAGCCCCCCGCCTCGCTGGCACGCGCTGCCGACCTGCTGCTGGCGTTCGATCCACTTGGCCTTGCTGCGCTGCACGTGCTGACGACGCTGACCGGGTCGCTGGTCATCGCGCTGGCTGTCACGCGTGGCCGGCTGACGCCGGATCAGGGCTGGACAGCCGCGCATGTGGACGAGGACTGGCAGATCAGCCATTGGGGCGAGGATGCCGAGGCACGCAGGCGGCGTGAGATGAATCGCCGGGAGTTCGACGCGGCGGTGCTCGTCGCGATGGCAGCTGGTGCAGGGGGCAAGCCGGTCTGAATGGCGCGACTCCCGGTCGGCGGTCGCGCATGATATGGACCGGGCCAAGGCAGGATCCTGGTGACGGGTTGATGACATGAAGGCAATACTCGAACAACTCGAGGCTCGACGCGCGGTGGCGCGGGTCGGCGGCGGGCTGAAGCGCATCGAGGCGCAGCACCAGCGCGGCAAGCTGACCGCACGCGAGCGCCTGTCGCTTCTTCTCGACGAGAATTCGTTCGAGGAGTTCGACATGTTCGTCGAGCACCGCGCCACCGATTTCGGCATGGCCGAAACCAAGATTCCCGGCGACGGCGTGGTCACCGGCTGGGGCACGATCAACGGCCGGACCGTGTTCGTGTTCGCCAAGGACTTCACGGTATTCGGCGGCTCGCTCAGCGAGACGCACGCCCAGAAGATCACCAAGATCCAGGACATGGCCCTGAAGAACCGCGCCCCGATCATCGGCCTGTTCGACGCCGGCGGCGCCCGCATCCAGGAGGGCGTGGCGGCGCTCGGCGGGTATGGCGAGGTGTTCCAGCGCAATGTGCTGGCATCCGGCGTCATTCCCCAGATCTCGGTGATCATGGGGCCGTGCGCGGGCGGCGACGTCTATTCGCCGGCGATGACCGACTTCATCTTCATGGTGCGCGACACGAGCTACATGTTCGTGACCGGACCGGACGTGGTGAAGACCGTCACCAACGAAACCGTGACCGCCGAGCAGCTCGGCGGCGCCTCGATCCACACGACGAAATCCTCCATCGCTGACGGCGCCTATGACAACGATGTCGAGGCGCTGATCCAGATGCGGCGGCTGATGGATTTCCTGCCGGCCAACAACCTCGCCGGCGTCCCGCAGATCGACGCGTTCGACGACCCGAACCGCATTGAGACGTCGCTCGACACGCTGATCCCGGACAATCCGAACAAGCCCTACGACATGAAGGAACTTATCCTGAAGGTCGCCGACGAGGGGGACTTCTTCGAGATCCAGGCAGCTTTCGCGAAGAACATCGTCACCGGCTTCGGACGGATCGGCGGCCGCACGGTCGGCTTCGTGGCCAATCAGCCCATGGTGCTGGCCGGCGTCCTGGACTCCGACGCGAGCCGCAAGGCGGCGCGGTTCGTGCGCTTCTGCGACTGTTTCAACATTCCGCTCGTCACCTTCGTGGATGTGCCGGGTTTCCTGCCGGGCACGGCGCAGGAATATGGTGGGCTCATCAAGCATGGCGCCAAGCTCCTGTTCGCGTACGCCGAGGCGACGGTGCCGAAGGTGACGGTTATCACCCGCAAGGGATATGGCGGCGCCTATGTCGTCATGTCATCGAAGCATCTGCGCGGCGACGTCAACTATGCCTGGCCGGCCGCCGAGATCGCGGTGATGGGGCCGAAGGGGGCCGCAGAGATCCTCTATCGCTCGGAACTCGACGATCCGGAGAAGATCGGCAAGCGCATCCAGGAGTATACCGACCGCTTTGCCAATCCGTTCGTCGCCGCCGAGCGCGGCTACATCGACGAGGTGATCATGCCGCACTCGACGCGGCGCAGGATCGCCCGCGCGCTCGAGATGCTGCGCAACAAGAACCTCGAGAATCCCTGGAAGAAGCACGACAACATTCCATTGTAGGGGGGGCTATCCCCATGCCGGCGGACTGGGTATCCGCCCGCTTCCTGTCCCGATCGTTGTCGGTCATCCGGGAGGGCGCCGACGCCGATCCGGGACCGGAAGGCCATGGCGGCGCGGTCGGGTTCTTGCCGATCCCGGCTTTCGGCGACACTCCGGCGGCTGGGTGTGGCGAGCGAACAGGCGGGCAAGGTTCGTGACCTTGCGTCGATGCAGATTGCGTCCGCCCTCAACCCCGCAGCCGCTCCGCGTGCCAGGCGATGTGATCGGCCATGAAGGTCGAGATGAAATAGTAGGAATGGTCGTAGCCCGGACGCAGGTTCAGCGTCAGGGCGATGCCGCCGTTCTGGCAGGCGCGCACGAAAGCCGTCGGATCGAGCTGCTCGGTAAGGAACGGGTCGGCGTCGCCCTGATCCACCAGAATCTCCCTGACCCGCGCTCCGTCCTCGATCAGCGCGGTTGCGTCGTGACGGCGCTGGGCGGCTTCGTCCGGCCCGAGATAGGCGGTGAGCGCCTTGCGGCCCCAGGGAACGGCGATCGGGTTGGTGATCGGCGCGAACGCCGATACCGAGCGGAAGCGATCAGGATTGCGCAATGCGACCGTGAGCGCGCCATGACCGCCCATAGAGTGGCCGAAGATCGCCTGCCGGTCCACGTCGGCGGGGAAATGCCGGCAGATCAGGGCGGGCAGTTCGTCCACCACATAGCTGTACATGTTGAAGTGGCCGGCCCAGGGGGCTTGCGTCGCATCGACATAGAAGCCTGCGCCCTGGCCGAGATCGTAGGCCGCGTCGTCGGGGATCGCCGCACCGCGCGGCGAGGTGTCCGGGCAGACGACGATGATGCCATGCTCGGCGGCGGCGCGGCGGTATTCCCCCTTCTCCATGACATTGGCGTGGGTGCAGGTCAGCCCCGAGAGATACCAGAGGACGGGGCACGGGCCGTCGGCCACCTGCGGCGGCAGGTAGACCGCGAAGGTCATCGGGCAGCCGCAGGCAGCCGATTCGTGCCGATGTACCGTCTGGATGCCGCCAAAGGCACGGTTGGCGGACAGCTGCTCCATCTCTCTGCTCCTCAACTCGGTCCGATCGGGCCGCACCATATGTCGCGCGTCGCGGCCCGTCACCCCGCGGATCGGAGGGGGCGCGCGATATTCCGGCAGCGGGGTGCAGCCCTGCGTTCCGGCAGCTTCCCCGAATGCGGGCGCCGCTGATAGGGTGCGGTGCGGACCTTCAGGCTGCAGGCGCCAGACAATTCCGGACAGCCGCATGACCATCACACCCGGCATCGCAACCGGCACGCCGCGCCTCGCCATCGCCCAGGTGCGCATGGTCGTCGTCGGCGCGATCCTGACCATCTTCCTCGGCGCGCTCGACCAGACCATCGTGGTCACCGCGCTGCCCAGCATCGGCCGCGATCTCGGCGCCCTGCAGAACCTGTCCTGGGTCGTGACGGCCTACTTCCTCGCCGCCATCGCGGTGACGCCACTCTACGGCAAGCTCAGCGACATCCATGGCCGCCGGCCGATGGTGCTGGTGGCGATTGGCCTGTTCACCGCCGGCTCGATCGCCTGTGCTCTGGCGCCGACGATGGGCGTGCTGATCTTTTCCCGCGCAATCCAGGGGCTCGGCGGCGGGGCGCTGATCTCGCTCGCCCAGACCATCATCGCCGACGTCGTGTCCCCGCGTGAGCGGGGGCGCTACCAGGGCTACATCGGCGGGGTGTTCGCGCTGGCCAGCGTCGCCGGACCGGTGCTCGGAGGCTTCCTGTCGGAGCACCTGCACTGGTCCTTCATCTTCTGGATCAACGTGCCGCTGTCGGCTCTCGCCTACGCGATGACGTCGCGGGTCCTGCGGCTGCTGCCGGTCCGGCACCGAGCGCACAGCCTCGACATTCTCGGCGCGGTGCTGATGATGACGGCTACGCTGTCGCTGATGCTGGCGCTCACCTGGGGCGGCACGACCTATTCCTGGGTCTCGCCACAGATCCTCGGCCTGCTGGCGCTGGCGGCGGTCATGGCGGCGTTGCTGGCGGTGCGGCTGCGCGCGGCGGACGAACCGTTCATTCCTCTCGACGTTCTGGCCAACCGTGTGGTGCGGTCCGCAACCGCCGTGACGTTCTTCGGCATGGGAGCGATGATCGCGACGACCGTCTACATGCCGCTCTATTTCGAACTGCATCTGGGCTTCGACGCTGCCCGGTCGGGCCTCGGACTGATCCCGCTGATGGCAGGCGTGGTGGTCGGGGCAACTGCGTCCGGACGGTTGATGTCGAAGGTCATCCATTACAAGCGCGCGCCGATGTTCGGGCTGTCGCTGGCCGTTCTCGCCGCAACCGCGATCGCCGTGCGTTCCGGGAACGCCAGCGCTCTGGAGATCGAGATCCTGCTCGGGCTGCTCGGTGTCGGCATCGGCACGCATCTGCCGGTGGTCACCGTATCGGTGCAGAACGCAGTCCATCCGGGCGCCGTCGGCACCGCGACGTCACTCCTGAACTTCACCAGGGCGCTCGGCAGCGCGCTGCTGGTCACGGCGGTCGGAGCCATCTTTCTCGCTGCGGTCGGGCTGCCGAACATCGCCGGAGCGTCGATCGAACTTCTCGTCGCCGAGGCCGCCCGCGATGCCGCGGATTTCGATGTCGCGTTCCGCTGCGTCTTCCTGGCGGTGGCGACGAGCCTGATGATCTCGCTCGCCCTGCTGCTCGGGCTGGAAGAGCGCCCGCTGCGTGAGAGCGTCGACGGGTAGAGCGGCGAATCGTGCCGCGGGTTCGATGAGCCCCCCCGACTCCCTGCTTGGTTGCGCGTCCTGACGCAGAGCCCATCCTCGGCTTTTGCGAACAGCTCCAGCCCTCAAACAAGATCGGCTTCGAGATCGTAGTCGCTCGCCTTGACGACCCGGGCGCGCACGATGTCGCCAGGGGCGAGGTCGTCCTCGTGGGGGATGAACACGCCGCCGTCGATCTCGGGTGCGTCCCAGACCGAGCGGCCCGTGGCGCCGTCGCCGTCGACGCGGTCGATGATGACGTCGATCTCGCGGCCGATCTTCGCCTGGAGCCGTGCGGCGCTGACCTCCTGAGCTGCCTCCATCAGCGCCGCCCAGCGCTCCTCCTTGACCTCATCGGGAACCGAACCGGGCAGATCATTGGCCTTCGCACCCTCAACGGGCTCGTAGCGGAAGCAACCGACGCGGTCGATCCCGGCCTCCTCGATGAAGTCGAGCAGAGTCTCGAAATCGTCCTCCGTCTCGCCGGGGAAGCCGACGATGAAGGTCGAGCGGATGGCAAGGTCGGGACAGATGTCGCGCCAGCGGCGGATGCGCTCCAGCGTCCTCTCCGCATGGGCGGGGCGGCGCATCGCCTTCAGGACGGGCGGACTGGCGTGCTGGAACGGGATGTCGAGATAGGGAAGCACCTTGCCGTCGGCCATCAGCGGGATGACCTCGTCGACATGCGGATAGGGATAGACGTAGTGCAGGCGGACCCAGACACCGAGTTCGCCGAGTTCCTTGGCCAGCTCGAAGAAGCGGGTCCGGACAGGCCGGCCGCGGAAGTCGCTCTCGGCATACTTGAGATCGAGGCCATAGGCGGACGTGTCCTGGCTGATGACGAGCAGTTCCTTCACGCCAGCCTTTACAAGCTTCTCGGCCTCCAGCAGCACCCGGTTGATCGGTCGCGAGACGAGGTCGCCGCGCAGGCTGGGGATGATGCAGAACGAGCAGCGGTTGTTGCAGCCCTCAGATATCTTCAGATAGGCGTAGTGTCGCGGCGTCAGCCGCAATCCCTCCGGCGGCACCAGATCGACGAAGGGATCGTGCACCGGCGGGACCGCCGCGTGGACGGCGCTGACCACCGCCTCGTACTGGTGCGGGCCGGTGACCGAGAGGACATCGGGAAAGGCGTCGCGGATGCGGGCTTCCTCGACGCCCATGCAGCCCGTCACGATGACGCGTCCGTTCTCGGACATCGCCTCGCCGATCGCCTCGAGCGACTCCTGCTTGGCGGAATCGAGGAAGCCGCAGGTATTGACGATCACCACGTCGGCACCGGCGTAGTCCGGCGAGATCCTGTAGCCTTCGGAGCGCAGCTTGGTCAGGATGCGCTCGGAATCGACGAGGGCCTTGGGGCAGCCGAGGCTTACGATGCCGACGGTCGGCGTCTGGCGGGGCATGTCGGAATGGTCCGGTTGTCGGGAAGGCTTCTCCCTACACCAGGGTGAGGCGTGCAAGCCAGTCCTTCAGAATGTCGACATCGAGCTGGGTGAGGCTGTGGCCGGCCGGGAGCGTTTCGAGACGCACCTCGGCTCCCGCGGCCTCCAGCGTTGCCGCCAGCCCGCTGCAGTCATAGGCCGATACGATCGGATCCCGCTCACCCGCAAGCATCAGGACCGGGACTCCGCCGAGATCGGGCAGGGTGCCGGGGGTGAGGGTGGGCTGCGCGCGGATCAGCCCCGCTCCCGCCAGCGCCTGCGGATGACGCAGCATCATCGCAGCGGCGATGTTGGCGCCGTTAGAGAAACCGATTGCAACTGGCTTCGACAGGTCGTAGGCGGCCGTCGCATCTGCGATGAAGGCGGCCAGTTCGTCGGCACGCCGGGCGACATCCTCGAGATCGAACACGCCCTCGGCGAAACGGCGGAAGAAGCGCGGCAAGCCGTTCTCGCTGACATTGCCGCGCGGCGACAGGATCGCCGATCCTGGCGCGACATGCCGGGCGAGCGGGACGAGATCGGTCTCGTCGCCGCCGGTTCCGTGCAAGAGGAGCAGGGCAGGCGCGCCGCCGGATTCGAACGCGTGGCGGAAGCCGAAGTCGCTGGAAACGGGCATGTCATTCTCCTGTCGGCGCCGAACGCCGCATCTGCTTCAATCTCTGCCTTATCCCAGACGGCCGAAGGCCGGGCTGGATGCGCGGTTCGCCTTCGGTCTGCCGTCTTGCCCTCCCGATCCGGGACCGGCTTTGCGGCAGCCGACGGCGTGGTGAAGGCGTCGCCGAGGCCGGCGCCTACGCGAGCGGCGGCAAGGCCGCCGCAATCTGCTGGCGGTGCGGCTCGAGCCAGTCCGGCAGCCGCAGCTCGGTGCCAAGGGATTCGACCGGTTCGTCGATGGTGAAGCCGGGTATGTCGGTGGCGATCTCGAACAGGACGCCGCCCGGTTCGCGGAAATAGACGGAGCGGAAGTAGTTGCGGTCCTTCTGTTCGGTGGCGCCGATCCGCAGTTCGCGCAGCGCTCTCACCATCGCAGCCTGCTCGCCATCGTCGGCGGCGCGGAAGGCGATGTGATGGATGATGCCGCCAGCGAAGCCGCCTGCCGGCCCGTCCACCTTCCTCAGGTCGATGGCGCCGCCGAGCCTGCCGTCGCCCGCGACATAGCGTTGGCGGCCATTGTCCTCGCCCGCCGACCGGTAGCCGAGCGCGCGAGTCAGCACCTCCGCCGTGCGCGCAGTGTCGGTGAGCCACAGCGACACGCCCGACAAACCGCGGATCGCGTGCTCGGCGGGGATGTCGCCATTGTCCCAGCCGCGAATGTCGCCGGCCCAGTCGGTGCCGACCAGTTCGAGCAGCATGCCGTCGGCATCCTTGAAGGCGATCACCGTCTCGTCGAACCGCCTGACGGGCTGGTCGTGGGCGATGTTGCGGGCGGAAAGCCGCTCGGACCACCAGGCAATCGAAGATCTCGGGACCGCGAAGCCGATCTCCTCGGCCTGGCCAGAGCCATGGCGGCCGCGGGGGATGCCTTCCCACGGAAAGAAGGTCAGCGCGGTGCCGGGGCTGCCGATCTCGTCGCCGTAATACAGGTGCCAGGTGCCGGGGTCGTCGAAATTGACCGTGCGCTTGACCAGGCGCAGGCCGAGTTCTCGGGTGTAGAAGCGGACATTGCCGCGCGCGCTGGTGGCCGCGGCGGTGATGTGATGCAGTCCGGCACTGGTGACCATGGCGAACCTCGGTTTGGGCCTGGAGACTGGCCTGGGGACTCGGGGGTGGACGATGCGGGAGATGTCGGGGACGACGTCGCCGATTCAATCGTGCGATCGGACAACGGGCTGTATCGGGAATCGCAACAGTCCGGCAATCGGCCGCCCCGGTATCGTCCTGTCCCGGTCGTCAAACCCCGCCGGCCATGGACCGGCGGGGCGGACTGACGCAATTTCAGTCTGCGACCAGCGTCTGCGAGACTGATCGCTCGAGTCAGAATAGGGTTCAGCCCGGAAATCGCAACCTGGGGCTGCTGAAAGACCCGATGGAGTGCGGTGTCTTCCACAAACCGATGGTGCGCTCGGTCACGGCGACAGGCGGACGGCGGCCGGACAAGCGATTGCGGCGCGCCCGAACGTCCGGTGGAGCAGGAGCAGGACGATGGACACGGTGGAGCTGTTCGAGAGGTTGGGGCTGGCCCTTGCCATCGGATTCCTGATCGGTATCGAACGCGGCTGGCGCGAGCGCGGCGAGGGCGAAGGCGGACGAACGGCGGGACTTCGCACCTTCGCCCTGTCGGGATTGCTGGGTGGTCTGACTGCGCTTCTTGCGCGCGAACTCGGCGTTGCGATCTTCGCCGTCGTCTTCCTGGGCTTCGCCGGCGCAGTGACGCTGTTCAAATGGCGCGAGGCCGGCAAGGAGAACGACTACAGCGTGACGACGGTGGTCGCGGCGATGCTGGTTTTCGTTCTGGGCGGCTACGCGGTGGTCGGCCACATCGCCCTGGCCGCGGCCGCGGCCGTGGTGACGGCCGCGCTGCTAGCCTTCAAGACCATGCTGCATCGCTGGGTGGCGGCGCTTTCCTGGCCGGAGATCCGGTCGGCGATCGTGTTGCTGGCGATGACCTTCGTGGCGCTGCCGCTCTTGCCGGACCGGGCCTTCGGTCCGTTCGGCGCATTCAATCCGCACGCCATCTGGCTGCTCACCGTCATGATCGCGACAGTGTCGTTCACCGGCTATGTGGCGACCCGCCTCGTCGGAGAACGGCGCGGTCTCGTACTGACGGCCTTCGTCGGAGGGCTGGTGTCCTCCACCGCCGTGACACTCGACATGGCCCGCCGCAGCCGCGGCCCGGCCGCCGATCCGAAGCTGCTGGCCAGCGGCGCCTGCCTGTCCGGTGCCGTGATGTTCGGGAGGATCCTCGTCGTCGCGGTGCTCATCGAGCAACGGCTCTGGCCCTTTCTCGCGCCTGCATTCGTGACGGCGGCGGCCGTCGCCGGCCTGTTCGGCTTCGCCTATCTGCGTGCGGGACGAAGCCCGGCCAAGGGGCAGTCCACGATCATTGCGCTCGGAAATCCTTTCGAATTCGCGACGGTGCTGCGCTTCGGTGGCCTGTTGGCGTTGGTGATGTTCCTCGCCAACGCGCTGCAGGCCTGGTTCGGTCCGCAGAGCGCTTTGTGGCTCGCGGCGGCGGCCGGCCTTGCCGATGTCGACGCGGTGACGCTGTCGATGGCGCGTGGCGCCGGAAGCACGGTGCCGCCCACCATCGCCGTGCTCGCCATCCTGGTGGTGGCGTGCGCCAACTCCGTCTCCAAGTCCGTGCTGTCGGTCGTCTCGGGCAGTTCCGCCTTCGCCTGGCGCCACGTGGCGGCGATGCTGGCGTCGGTGGTGCTGATGGCCCTTGTCTACCGGGCCATGCTGCCATTCATGCCGGCCTGGCCATGACGCATCCGGCAGGCCGGGCCCGCTCGGCCATTTACGGGCCTGTTCGCCGCGACTAAAAGACCTTGGCACACAGGTCTGTTACCGCCAGCAGGGGGCGTTCCGGCCACATGTTCTCGAAGATCCTGATCGCCAACCGCGGCGAAATCGCCTGCCGCGTGATCCGTACCGCTCGCCGGCTCGGCATTGCGACAGTCGCTGTCTATTCGGACGCCGACAAGGACGCCCTCCATGTGGAGATGGCAGACGAGGCGATCCGCATCGGCCCGCCGCCGGCCGCCGAGTCGTATCTGCTTGTCGACCGGATCATCGAGGCCTGCCGCCAGACCGGGGCGGAGGCGGTGCATCCCGGCTACGGTTTCCTCTCGGAGAACGCCGGCTTCGCACGGGCGCTCGAGGCTGCGGGCATCACCTTCATCGGCCCGCCGGTCGGCGCCATCGAGGCGATGGGCGACAAGATCGAGTCGAAGAAGGCGGCGGATGCAGCAGGCGTGTCCACCGTACCGGGCTTCCTGGGCGTCATCGAGACGCCGGAGCGCGCCGTCGAGATCGCCGAGGAGATCGGCTATCCGGTGATGATCAAGGCGTCCGCCGGCGGCGGTGGCAAGGGCATGCGTGTCGCCTGGACGGCAGCGGAAGTGCTCGAGGGATTTGCCCGGTCGAAGTCCGAAGCGAAGTCGTCGTTCGGCGACGACCGGGTGTTCATCGAGAAGTTCATCGTCAACCCGCGCCATGTCGAGATCCAGGTGCTCGGCGACAAGCATGGCAACATCGTCTATCTCGGCGAGCGCGAATGCTCGATCCAGCGGCGCAACCAGAAGGTCGTCGAGGAGGCGCCGTCGCCGCTGCTCGACCCGGAGACGCGCCGGGCGATGGGCGAGCAGGCGGTCGCCCTGGCGAGGGCCGTCGGCTACTACTCGGCCGGCACCGTCGAGTTCGTCGCCGGTCAGGACAGGTCGTTCTTCTTCCTGGAGATGAACACGCGTCTGCAGGTCGAGCATCCGGTTACAGAACTTGTCACCGGCATCGACCTCGTCGAGCAGATGATCCGGGTCGCGGCGGGCGAACCGCTGCCGTTCCGCCAGGAGGATATCCGCCTCAACGGCTGGGCGATCGAATCGCGGGTCTACGCCGAGGATCCCTATCGCAACTTCCTGCCCTCGATCGGCCGCCTGGTGCGCTACCGGCCGCCGGAGGAGGGCACGAGCGACAAGGGCCTGACCGTGCGGATCGACACCGGCGTAGACGAAGGCGGCGAGATCTCGATGTTCTATGATCCGATGATCGCCAAGCTGGTCACACACGGGCCCGACCGCCGCTCGGCGATCCGTCAGATGAGCCGGGCGCTGGACGCCTTTCACATCGACGGCATCCAGCACAACATCCCGTTCCTGTCGGCGCTGATGGAGCATCCGCGCTGGATTGCAGGCAATCTGTCCACCGGGTTCATCGCCGAGGAGTATCCCGACGGCTTTCATCCGCGCGAGCCGGACCGCGAGGCGGAGCGAGTCGTCGCAGCGGTCGCAGCCTGTGTCGATCACCTGCACAATTCGCGCCGTCGCTCGATCACCGGTCAGTTGAGGGTCGGCGGCTACCGGTTCCCCAATCGGCGCGTGGTCCGGTTCGAGGGACGGGAGATCCGCCTGACCGTGTCCGGCGAACTGCCGGATTTCACGGTCGCCTTCGATGACGACGAAGGCGGTCCGGTGCACGTCCATTCCCATTGGATTCCCGGACAGCCGGTATGGACCGGTACCATTGGCGGCGAGGCGGTCTGCGTGCAGGTCAAGCCGACGCTGACCGGCTACGCGCTTGCCCATCGCGGCGTGGCGGTGAAGGCCGACGTGTTCACCGAGGCCGAGGCGGCCCTTGCCGCGCTGATGCCGAAGAAGGTCGCTGCCGACACCTCGAAGCTGCTCTTGTGTCCGATGCCGGGCCTCGTCGTCTCGATCGCTGTCGTCGAAGGCCAGGAGGTGAAGGCGGGCGAGACGCTGGCGGTCGTCGAGGCAATGAAGATGGAGAACGTGCTGCGCGCCGAACGCGACGCGACCGTTTCCAAGGTGCATGCCAAGCCAGGCGACAGCCTCGCTGTCGATGCCGTCATCCTGGAATTCGCGTGAGGATCGCGCCGGCCGTTCACGTCGATCCCATCGAACCGTCGCGGGCGGGCGGCAACGGGACGTTGGGGTGAACCGCCGGCGGGCGCGCAATGCCGAGCCCGGGCGGGTCTGCAGCGGTGCCGAGACCCTTGATCCGGTGATCATGCCGTGCGCCGCCGCCAGTGCTCAGGGAGTCTCTCGCACGTTCGCACGGCCTCGGGATTCGCGAGGTGCCGATCCCGGTGCTAACCTTCCTTTGCGCGAGGAGAACGAGATGCGGTTTCTGCCCCGTCTGCTGAGGAAGTTCATCCGGAACGGACACCTGCGGCTCTACGATGCGGACGGCGAACTGCGCGAATTCGGCAGCGGGGTCGACGGACCGGTCGTCACGGTGCGCCTGCACGACAAGGCTCTCGACTGGAAGCTCGCGCTCAATCCGGAACTCGTCGCGGCCGAGGCCTATATGGACGGCACGCTGACCTTCGAGGACGGCTCCGATGTGCATGGCCTTGTGGAGCTGTTCTCGGTCAACCGGTCAGGATTGGCCTCGGCCGGCTCGCAGAAGCTGCTGCGGCGCGTCTGGCGGGGGCTCAAGCGCTGGCAGCAGGCGAACCCGCTCGGAGTCGCGGCCAGGCATGCGCGCCATCACTACGACCTTTCCGAGAAGTTCTATCGGCTGTTCCTCGATGAGGGGCTGAACTACTCCTGCGCCTATTTCCGCGATCCCCAGACCGATACGCTGGAGCAGGCGCAGGCGGCCAAGTTGATGCATGTTGCTGCCAAGCTCAGGCTCGAACCGGGCATGCGAGTTGCGGAGATCGGCTGTGGCTGGGGATCGCTGGCGATCCAGCTGGCACGGCTCGGTGCCGAGGTGACGGCCATCAACGTCTCGCCGGAACAGATCCGCGTGGCGCGCCGGCGGGTGAAACAGGCAGGCGTGGCGGATCGGGTCACCTTCTTCGAGCGTGATTACCGGGAGCTGACCGGGCGGTTCGACCGGCTGGTTTCCGTCGGCATGATGGAGCATGTCGGCGTCAACCACTTCGATGGGTATTTCGGCAAGGTGCACGACCTGCTGGAACCGAACGGATTCGCCATGATCCATGCGATCGGCCGGATGAGCCCGCCCGGAACGACCGGCCCGTTCATCCGCAAGTACATCTTCCCCGGCGGCTATGTGCCGGCCCTATCGGAGGTGTTCGCCTCGCTCGAGCGCGTCGGCCTGTGGGCCTGCGATGCGGAGATCCTGCGGCTGCACTACTACTGGACGATTCGGCACTGGCGGCAGCGCTTCGCCGCCAACCGCGAGGCTGCCCGGGCGATCTACGACGAGCGCTTCTGCCGCATGTGGGAGTTCTACCTGTCGGCGGTGGAGCTGGGATTCCTGAACGGCTCGAACATGGTCTTCCAGCTTCTGCTCAGCCGTGAGCGGGACGCGGTGCCGGTGATCCGAGACTACATCGTCGACGACGAGCGCAGCCTGCTGGCACCGTCGAAGCCGGCGCGCCGGCGCAGGTCGGGATAGGCGGAGGCAGCGTGCGCCTCGTTCATGTGCGTATCGAGGGGCTTGTGCAGGGGGTCTACTACCGCGCCTGGACCCGCGACCAGGCCGAGATGCTGGGGTTGTCGGGGTGGGTGCGCAACCGGCGCGACGGCGCGGTCGAGGCGCTGTTCGCCGGCGATCCGGAGCGGGTCGCCGAGATGCTGGCGCGCTGCCGCATCGGACCGCGCGACGCGCGCGTGCGCTCCGTCGAGATTCTGGCCGAGGGCGGGGCCGCCCCCGACGGCTTTACCGTACTGCCGACGGTCTGAGCGGGCCGAACAGCTCGGCGAACGTGTCCTTCAGCGCCATGTCGACTTCCGGCATCGTGACGACATGGCCGAGGTCCGCGAGGCTGGTGACGCCATGCCGGGCGATGCCGCAGGGCACGATGCCGCCGAAGTGGTCGAGATCGGGCTCAACGTTTAGGGCGACGCCGTGGAAGCTCACCCAGCGTCGGACACGGATGCCGATTGCCGCGATCTTGTCCTCGATCCCCGGGCCCTTGTCGGGCCGCCGGACCCAGACGCCGACGCGGTCCTCGCGGACCTCGCCGCGAACGGAGAATGCGGCCAGCGTGCGGATGAGCCATGTTTCGAGATCCGCCACGAAGCGGCGCACGTCGCGGCCGCGAGCGTTGAGGTCGAGCATCACATAGGCGATGCGCTGGCCCGGACCATGGTAGGTCCAGCGGCCGCCCCGGCCAGTCCGATAGACCGGAAACCGCGGGTCGATCAGCTCGTCATCCGCGGCACTCGTTCCGGCCGTGTAGAGCGGGGGATGCTCCAGAAGCCAGACAAGCTCGGGCGCGGTACCAGCCGCGATCGCGGCTACGCGTGCTTCCATCTCGGCAACGGCATCGAGATAGCCGACTGGACGGTCCGAGACGCGCCATTCGATGCCGGACAGGCAGCGTGCGGTATCTTCGGCGGTGTGGGGATTAACCATACGCTAACCATGTCCGCATCAGGATCGCACTGTGTTGATATAGGGGTTTGCGGCAGTCAGCGGAACAATGTCCACGATCGAAAGCGTGTCCGTCGCTCTTGCAGTCCAGCTCGGCTGCGCGACCATGCCCGTGCATCAGCTGCTTCGGATGGGCCGGGGCGCCGTGATCGCGCTCGACAGCCGCGAATCGGATGATGTCGTGCTGCTGGCCAACAACGTGCCGATCGCCGAGGGGCAAGTGCTGGTGCAGGGCGAGAAGATCACGGTTTCCATCACCCGGATGTTGCCGCTCGCCTCCGATCGGCGCAGAACCTGACACATTTCCCGGCAGGCGCGACGACGCGAAGCCCTTGTTCCAGCGCAACGCGTTTGCTACATGACGGCCGTGTCCGCGGCCGGTCGGTCGCGGCAACCAGTGCGGTCGTGGCGGAATTGGTAGACGCGCAGCGTTGAGGTCGCTGTGGGGGAGACCCCGTGGAAGTTCGAGTCTTCTCGACCGCACCATCAAGAACCCCCGGCAGTCTTCTGACGGGCGGGGCTTTTTTTCTTCATGCAGATCCAGTTGCGGTGGTCTGAGCAGTGGACCGGGTCGACTGCGTCGTCGTCGGCGCCGGGGTTATCGGGCTGGCGGTCGCCCGGGCGCTTGCGCAAGCCGGGCGCGAGGTCATCGTGGCGGAGGCGGAAGCGCAGATCGGATCCGGCACCTCCAGCCGCAACAGCGAGGTCATCCACGCCGGCATCTACTATCCGGCCGGCAGCCTGAAGGCGCGGCTGTGCATCGCCGGACGTGACAGGCTGTACACCTATTGCGCGGAGCGCGGCGTTGCTGTCCGCCGCTGCGGCAAGCTGATCGTCGCCTCGACGGCGGAGCAGGCCGTCAGGCTCGCCGGCATCCGCGCCGGTGCCGAGGCAAATGGTGTCCGCGATCTTGTCCTGCTCGACCGTGATCGTACGCTCGAACTGGAACCGGCACTGGATGTTGCTGCGGCGCTGATGTCGCCATCGACCGGGATCGTCGACAGCCATGGCTTCATGCTGTCGCTGCAGGGTGATGCCGAGGCCGCCGGTGCCGCCATCGCCTTCTGCACGCCCTTGTGCAAGGGGCGGATCGAACGGGATGGGGTCGTGCTGGAGTTCGGCGGCGATCAGCCGTTCACCCTTCACGCGGCGCATGTCGTCAATGCCGCCGGGTTGTTTGCTCATGCGGTGGCGACCGCCATCGAAGGGGTGCCGCCGGCTACGATTCCGACGGTCGCCTATGCCAAGGGAAACTATTTCGCGCTTGCCGGTCGCTGTCCGTTCTCGCGGCTGATCTATCCGCTGCCCGAACCCGGCGGGCTCGGCGTGCACCTGACGCTCGACATGGCCGGCCGGGCGCGGTTCGGTCCTGACGTGGAATGGGTCGACCGTCTCGACTACGCGGTCGATCCGTCGCGCGCCGAGCCCTTCTATGCGGCGATCCGCAGCTACTGGCCGGGCTTGCCGGACGGTGCACTCTATCCGGACTATGCCGGCATTCGCGTCAAGCTCGGCGGCGCCGCGGCACCGGATTTCCGCATCGACCGGCCGTGTGGCAACCGCCTGATAAACCTCTACGGCTTCGAATCGCCGGGCCTGACCGCGTCGCTGGCCGTCGGCGAGGAGGTCGCCGCGCTGCTGGGCCGCTGATTGCGGCATCCGGAGTAGCTTTGCCGGCCTTCGGCATTGCGCTACAAGCTGGATGACCGGGCTTCGTCGAGCCGGTCAAATCAGGGAGTCGATTGTGCAGAAGCATCCGGAGCATCAGGCGCCGGTGGGTGCCGGCGTCGCTGCGGTCTTGCGCGATGACACGGGGGCAATCGCCGAGACCTTTGTCGAGGCGGTGCGCGCGGCGATCGCGGCGGCAGACTCCGATGCGCTGCGCGCAATGTGCGCGGACCGGCACGAGGCCGATATCGCCGACCTGCTCGAGATGCTGTCGCAGGAGGAGCGGCCGCGCTTCATCGAGCTGCTGGGCCACGACTTCGACTTTGCGGTGCTCACCGAGGTCGACGACACGATCCGCGAGCAGGTTCTGGAAAGCCTGCCGAGTGCCGCGGTCGCCGAAGGCGTCCGTGAGCTCGATTCCGACGACGCCGTCTACATTCTGGAGGATCTGGACGACGAGGAGCAGGCCGAGATCCTGGCGCAGATGCCGGCGTTCGAGCGGGCGCTGCTGAAGCGCAGCCTCGACTATCCGGAGGACAGCGCCGGACGGCGCATGCAGACCGATCTGATCGCGGTGCCGCCGTTCTGGACGGTCGGGCGGACGATCGACTACATGCGCGAGGCCGACGACCTGCCCGACGAATTCTACGAGATCATCGTCGTCGATCCCGCATTCAAGCCGATCGGACGCGTCGCGCTGAGCCGTCTGCTGCGCGCCAAGCGGCCGGTGCCGATCGAGAGGATCATGGACACGACGATCCATACCGTGCGTGCCGACATGGATCAGGAGGAGGCGGCGCAGCTGTTCGAGCGCTACAACCTCGTGTCGGCGGCGGTCGTCGACGAGAGCGACCGGCTCGTCGGTGTGCTGACCTTCGACGACATCGTCGACGTCATCCAGGAGGAAGCGGAGGAGGACATCCGCGGTCTGGCGGGGGTCGGCGATGAGGAGATCTCGGATTCGGTCCTCTACACAGCCCGCAGCCGGTTTCCCTGGCTGCTGATCAATCTCGGCACGGCGCTGGTGGCCGCCTCGGTGATCGGCCTGTTCGACGCCTCGATCGAGAAGATGGTCGCGCTCGCCGTCCTGATGCCGGTCGTCGCCTCGATGGGCGGCAATGCCGGCACCCAGGCGATGACGGTGACGGTACGGGCGCTCGCGACCGGCGATCTCGGCGGATACAACCGCCGCCGGGTGTTCCTGCGCGAGATGCTGGTGGGTATCCTGAACGGGATCGTGTTCGCCATCTTCATCGGCATCGTTGCGGCGGTATGGTTCGCGGATCCGCAGCTTGGCGGGGTGATCGCCATGGCGATGGTGTTCAACCTGTTCTGCGCCGGACTGTTCGGGTTCGCGATCCCGGTCATCCTCGACAGGATCGGCGCCGACCCGGCGATCGCGTCCAGCGTGTTCCTCACGACTGTTACAGATGTTGTTGGATTCTTTGCTTTTCTGGGACTTGCGACAGTCTTGCTTCTGTAGGCCCGAAGTGCCATGAGGGCGACATGCACCTTCGTCCTCGCACCGCAGTGGTCGGCCTCGGGTACTTCGGCCGCTTCCACGCCAGGCACCATGCGGCCAACGCCGACTGCGATCTCGTCGCGGTGTGCGATGTCGACCGGGCGCGGGCCGAGGCGGTCGCGGCCGAGTTCGGCGGCGCGGTGGAAACCGACCACCGGGCATTGATCGGGAAGGTCGACGGCGTGTCGATCACCGTACCGACCTCCCAGCATTTCGAGGTCGCCAGGGATTTCATCGAGGCGGGCATCCACGTCCTGATCGAGAAGCCCATCACCGACGATGTCGCCAGCGCCGACCGTCTCGTGGCGATGGCCGAGCAGCGCGGAGTGGTCCTGCAGGTCGGCCACATCGAGCGGTTCTCGGCGGCCTTCAAGGCGCTGTCCGGCAAGGTGAGGCATCCTCTGTTCATCGAGAGCCGGCGGATTTCGCCTTGGAAGCCGCGAGCGACGGATGTCGACGTCGTCCTCGATCTGATGATCCACGACATCGACCTGGTGCTCGGTCTCGTCGGGGCGCCGGTCGAATCGCTGCAGGCGCTGGGCGCTCCCGTCCTCAACGCGACCGAGGATATCGCCAATGCGCGGCTGACCTTCGCCAATGGTGCAGTGGCCGACATCACCGCGAGCCGCATCGCCTCGAAGACCGAACGGCAGATCCGCCTGTTCCAGCCCGACAGCTACATGGTCTGCGACTTCGTTACCCACAGGCTGACGCGGTTCACCCGCAACGGCGACCCTGCGACGGTTGGTGCAGATGCAATCGCAGCGGAATCGTGGGACATCCCGCGCGAGGATGGTCTCGCCAACGAGATCGCCGAGTTCGTCGACTGCATCCGCCACGGCCGCCGACCCACGGTGGACGGGCGGGTCGGTCGGGAGGCGCTCGGGGTGGCGGCCCGCATCACTGAAAGCATCCGCAACCACAGGGCCCGAATCGAAGCACGTCTCGGCGCTTGAGCGGCCCGGCAGAAGGAATGGATCAGCGTGGTTAAAGCGAGCTCCATCGCGGCCCTGGTCGGGGAGACCCCCGTGACCGCGGTCGGCCTCTACGATCTGGCGCGACAGCGTGAACGCCTCGGCGCGCGTATCGAGGACAGGATCGACGAGGTTCTGAAGCATGGCCAGTTCATTCTCGGCCCGGAGGTCGAGGAGCTGGAACGCAACCTGGCGAGCTTTTGCGGCGCCCGCCATGCCATCGCGGTGTCGAGCGGACGGGATGCGCTGACCATGGCACTGATGGCGATCGGCGTTGGCCCCGGCGACGCCGTTTTCGTGCCGGGCTTCACCTTTTCCGCGTCGGCGGCCTCGGTGGCGCCGCTCGGCGCGACTCCGGTTTTCGTCGACGTCGAGGAGCGCAGCTTCAACCTCGACCCGGCCGCCCTCGAGGCCGCAATCGACACGGTGGTGCGTGAGGGCCGGCTGCAGCCGCGCGTGGTGATGCCTGTCGATCTGTACGGGCTTCCGGCCGACTACGACACGATCGCCGCCATCGCTGCCAGATACGGCATGACGGTGCTGGCCGATGCCGCCCAGAGCTTCGGCGGCGCGCTCGGCAACCGTCGTGTGGGAACGCTGGCGCCGATCACCGCGACCAGCTTCTACCCGACAAAGCCGCTTGGCGCCTATGGGGACGGCGGGGCCATCTTCACCGAGGATGACAATCTCGCCGAGGCGGTGCGGATGATCCGCACCCATGGACGGCAGGGCTCAGGCGACGAGGCGCTGCGCATCGGCATGACGGGGCGGCTCGACACGATCCAGGCGGCGGTGCTGCTCGTCAAGCTCGAAGCGTTCGCGGACGAGCTTCAGCGCCGGCAGGAGGTTGCCGACGCCTACACGGCCGCCCTGGACGGCGAATTCATCGTTCCGCATGTTCCGCAGGGGCGGTCCAGCGCCTGGGCGCTCTACACCATACGCGTGGACGGCCGCGACACGGTGCGCGACCGGCTGGCGGCGTCGGGCGTCGGGTCGGGGCTGTTCTACCGCATCCCGCTGCATCGCCATCCCGCCTTCGCGCAATGGGTCCCGGATGGCCTGCGGCTGCCGGTGAGCGAACGTCTTGCGGAAGAGGTCCTCAGTCTGCCGATCCACGGCGACCTCGAAGACCGCGAGATCGCCTTCGTGGTCGAGCGGCTGCGGTCCGCCGTATCGTGAGCCGCGCCCGACCCGTGGTCCGCAGCCTCGGACCGGGCGCACCTGGTCGCGCCTGCTCGATCCCCAGTTCGACCTGCACGGGCTCGTCGCCGTCCGCAGCGGTCGGGTAGTCCGGATCTGCCGCTACCTGTTCCATCCTTCGACTTGGTCGGACGCCCCCTGCTGCTATCTGGAGGATCTGTTCGTGGCAGCGGATACGCGAAGCGTCGGCGCGGGCCAGGCGCTGGTCGAGGCTGTCTACGCGGCGGCGGGAGCCCGCGAAGCGGGACGGATCCACTGAGCGACCCAGGAACATGACACCACCGCGCGCACGCTGTGTGACAGGCTCGCCCGCAGGACGCCCTTCGTCCAGTACGCCCGCTGCAGTCTGCGCCCAGTGTGCCGTCGCGAGCGAACGGCCCGATGCCCCACAGTTCGATGCCTTACGGAAATTTAATCCCGTTCCGCGCGTTTTCGCGATTCGGGTTACGTTCCCTTAACCGCCGGCAGGCTGGTTAGAGGTCGGGCGACCGCAGCAGGTTGTCCGAAGTTGGGTAACCTGTGCGGTCCTGCGATGTCGAAGCCTGAGGGTGTTGTTGGAACCTTGCGTAAGCTGTTCGCGCGGTTCGTGGTGGCGGGGAGCGTCGCCTTGACGGCATCGTGCGCGAGTTTCGGGCCGAGGATCCTGACACCGGAGGATTACCCGGTGCATGGCATCGACGTCTCGCGCTGGCAGGGCGATATCGACTGGCGACAGGTCGCCCACAGCGGCGTGGCCTTCGCCTGGATCAAGGCGACCGAGGGCGGCGATCATGTCGATCCCATGTTCATGACGAACTGGATTGCCGCGGCAGAGGCGGGCGTTCCGCGCGGCGCCTATCATTTCTGGTACATGTGCCGCACCGGACAGGAACAGCTCGACTGGTTCATCCAGAACGTGCCGCGCGACCCCAACGCTTTGCCGCCGGTGCTCGACATGGAGTGGGTCGGCGAGTCGAAGACCTGCCGGCGCCAGCCCAAGCGCGACGAGATCCTGCGCGAGATGCAGGTATTTCTCGACGGGGCCGAGCGCTGGTACGGCAAGCGGCCGGTCATCTACACCTCCGTCGACTTCCACCGCGACCGGCTGGTGGATGCCTTCACCGGCCACCACTTCTGGCTGCGCAGCGTTGCCGGTCATCCCAGCACCCGCTACGGCGATCGCCGCTGGACCTTCTGGCAGTACACGGCCAAGGGGCGGGTCCCGGGCATCCAGGGCGACGTAGACCGCAATGCCTTCGTAGGGTCGCAGACCGACTGGCGGATGTTCCTGCAGGGCCGCTACTGAGGCCGGGCTGCGCCGTACGGGCTTCCCGACCGCAGGCACCGTCCGACCTGGGCCCGACCGCGTGCGCCGCAGGCATTCCGGCAGGCGCCTCGACATCTCTGAACGGCGGTCTGACTGCGACCGCGCACACCCCGCGGAGGAGCCGACCGCGTCAGGGTTCGTTGCGGTCGTGCGGTACCGTGGCGCCGCCATCCTCCGGCGGCCGATCCGACGAGCGGATCATCCGCACGCTTCTCAATTCTTCTCAATGCATTGAAGCAATTTGATCTTGTGAATTCTGTTGACTTTTACGTCAAAGTCAAAAATCATTGCATTCGTCCCTTCAATCATCGACCGGCGAGGACGCCATCACCCGCCCGTTGCTCACCATCACGGAGCTCACCCGCGAATTGGGGGTGACGACCCGGACGCTGCGCTTCTACGAGCAGCAAGGATTGATCTCGCCCATCCGCCGGGGGCGAACGCGTCTGTACCGGGCCGCTGACCGGACGCGGCTGATGCTGGTGCTGAGGGGCAAGAGGCTCGGATTCTCGCTCGCCGAGATCCGCGAGATCATCGACATGTATGGCGCGGCGCCGGGCGAGGTTGGCCAGCTCGAACGGCTGCTCGCAAGGATCGCGGAGCGTCGGGCCGAGCTCGAACAGAAGAAGCGGGATATCGAGCAGACGCTGGCGGAACTCGATTCCGTCGAGGACGGCTGCAAGAAGCGTCTCACGGCGATCAGGGGAGGTCGGGAGTGACCAGTTTTCAACCACGCGATCCGGACTGGGAGCCTCGCGTCCGGGCGAGCTTTGCCCGTCAGGCATTCATGCGGCTGCTCGGCATCGAGATCTCGCACGCTGCGCCGGGCGAAATTGACCTGTCGATGGCCTATGCGCCGGACCTCACCCAGCAGCACGGCTTCTTCCACGCCGGGGCCACGACCTCGATCGCGGATTCTGCGGCCGGCTATGCGGCGCTGTCGCTCTATCCCAAGGGCACGGGCGTGCTGACGACCGAATTCAAGATCAACCTGATCAACCCGGCCAGGGGCGAGCGGCTCGTCGCGCGGGGCAGGGTCGTGAAACCGGGGCGCACGCTGACAGTGTGCCGATCCGACGTCTACGGCATCGAAGCGGAGCGCGAGACGCATGTGGCGACCGCGCTGCTCTCGATGATCTGTCTCGAGGGTCTCGACGACTGATACGGGATCTGCCGACCCGCCAGGGCAGCCATCGCGGGGCGGGGGCGCAGCGGGATGCCGCCCGCCCTCCGCCGTCGTTTCAGCTAGTATGAGCCTCGCCGGAGGCAGCCGGCAGGTGGGTCAGATCAGCGATACTAGGAGAGTCGGCGCCATGCGCGATCCGGGCGCGACGCACGAGGTAACGAACCAGGTGCCGCCGCTGGAAGATTTCAACGCCTTCCTGCACGACGCGGCGCTCGGCGAAGCCATCGCACGCGAAGGCGGCGGCTGGGCGCATGGCCGGCTGGTCGAACTCGGTGAATGGGTGGCGAGCGGCCGCACCCAGGACCTGGCGCGGCTCGCGAACACCTGCACGCCGGTGCTGAAGACGCATGACCGGTACGGCAACCGCATCGACGAGGTGGAGTTCCACCCGAGCTATCACGAGCTGCTCGGCAAGGCGATCGCCGAGAACATCCACGCGCTGCCCTTCGCCGAACCGAGGGAGGGGGCATTCGTCGCACGCGCAGGACTGCACTTCCTGTTCAATTTCGCCGAGATCGGCGTGCTGTGTCCGGTCACGATGACCTTCGCGGCCGTGCCGACGCTGCGCCAGCAACCGGAGATCGCTGCGGACTGGGAGCCACGCATCCTGTCGGACCGCTACGATCCGCGCTTTCTGCCGGCCTCCGTCAAGACCGGGGCAACGATCGGCATGGCGATGACGGAGAAGCAGGGTGGCTCCGACGTGCGCTCGAACACCACCCGTGCAGTTGCGATCGGTGCCGGCGGACCGGGCGGCGAATACCTGCTGACCGGCCACAAGTGGTTCTGCTCGGCACCGATGAGCGACGGATTCCTCACTCTCGCTAATACCGATGCGGGGCTCTCCTGCTTCTTCGTGCCGCGCTGGACGCCGGACGGGGAGCGCAACGTGTTCCTCATCCAGCGGCTCAAGGACAAGCTGGGCAATCGCTCCAACGCCTCGTCGGAGATCGAGTATCGACACACTTGGGCCAGGATGGTCGGCGAGGAGGGGCGCGGGGTGAAGACCATCATCGAGATGGTGCATCATACCCGGCTAGACACGGCAATCTCCGCGGCCGGCATCATGCGCAATGCGGTGGCGCGCGCCATCCACCATGCGCGCCACCGGACCGCCTTTCAGAAGAAGCTCGTCGACCAGCCGGCAATGCGCCGGGTTCTTGCCGACATCGCCCTGGAAAGCGAGGCGGCGACCGCGCTGGCGATGCGTGTTGCCCGCGCGTTCGACGAAGCGGCGCGTGACGGGCAGGCCGCCGCCTTCTCGCGCATTGCGGTCGCCATCGCCAAGTTCTGGCTGTGCAAGCGAACCCCGGCGCTGGTCGCCGAGGCGCTCGAAGTGCACGGCGGCAACGGCTATGTGGAGACCGGAGAAATGGCCCGGCTCTACCGTGAGGCGCCCCTGAACGGCATCTGGGAGGGGACCGGGACCGTCATGGCACTCGACGTGCTGCGTGCGATCGCCCGCGAACCTGGCGCGCTGGAGGCGGTCATGGCGGAGCTTCGCCTCGCCGAAGGCACTGATCCGCGGTTCGATGCCCATATCGACCGCATTTCCGGCCGCATTGCCTCCCGCCGCTTCGCCGAAGCCGATGCACGACGGATCGCCGAAGAGCTGGCGGTCGGGCTCCAGGCCTCGCTGCTGATCCGCGCGGCGCCGGCCTTCGTGGCGGATGCCTTCTGCGCAACGCGGCTCGGGGAGGGCGCTGGACTGGCCTTCGGCCTGATGCCCGACGGTCTCGACGAGGCCGCGATCATCGAGCGGGCAAGCGTGAAGCTGGGGTGAGACAATCGCGGGATTGAGGATGCCCCGGTCAGGCCAGAGCATGATGTGGACATGGGGCGTGTACCGCGCGCGAGGATGCCGGCCGGTGAGGAGCCGGATCGCGGGATTTGCAGGCGAATCCGATGCCTTGCCGATCCGCCGACATCCGCGTCGGGCTTGAACCTGGCAAACTGCCCTGACGCAGGTCGCGACCGAACAGGAGGGTCCGGGAATGAGAAACGACTATCCGTCTCTCGATTTCGATCTCGGCGACACCGCCGACATGCTGCGCGATGCGGTGCGCTCGTTCTGTGACGACGAGATTGCCCCGATTGCGGCGGAAATCGATCGAACGAACGAGTTTCCGCGCCATCTCTGGCCGAAACTCGGGGCGCTGGGCGTACTCGGTATCACCGTGGAAGAGGAGTATGGCGGCGCCGGCATGGGATATCTCGAGCATTGCGTTGCCATGGAGGAAATCAGCCGGGGGTCGGCCTCGATCGGGCTGAGCTACGGCGCCCATTCCAACCTCTGCGTCAACCAGATCCGCCGCAACGGCACCGAGGAACAGAAGCGTCGCTATCTGCCGAAGCTGATCTCGGGCGAGCATCTGGGTGCCCTCGCCATGTCTGAGCCGGGTGCCGGGTCCGATGTCGTGTCGATGCGCACCCGGGCCGAGAAGAAGGGCGACCGCTACATCCTCAACGGCTCGAAGATGTGGATCACCAACGGTCCCTCCGCCGAAACGCTGGTGGTCTATGCCAAGACCGATCCGGACGCCGGTCCCCGCGGCATCACCGCTTTCATCATCGAGAAGGGGTTCAAGGGCTTCTCGACGGCACAGAAGCTCGACAAGCTCGGCATGCGCGGGTCGGATACCGGCGAACTCGTCTTCGAGGACTGCGAGGTGCCGGAAGAGAACGTACTCGGAGAGGTCGGACGCGGCGTCAACGTGCTGATGTCCGGCCTCGACTACGAGCGCGTGGTGCTGGCCGCGGGCCCGATCGGCATCATGCAGTCCTGCATGGACGTCGTGATTCCGTACCTGCACGAGCGCCGTCAGTTCGGCGAGCCGATCGGATCGTTCCAGCTCATGCAGGGCAAGCTCGCCGACATGTACACCCGAATGAACGCCGCCCGCGCCTATGTCTACGCGGTGGCGAAGGCCTGCGACCGGGGGCAGACGACGCGCAAGGATGCCGCCGGCGCGATCCTCTACGCGGCCGAAACCGCCACCTGGATGGCGCTCGAGGCGATCCAGTGCCTCGGCGGCAACGGTTACATCAACGAATACCCGACCGGGCGCCTGCTGCGCGATGCCAAGCTCTACGAGATCGGGGCCGGAACGAGCGAGATCCGGCGCTGGCTGATCGGACGGGAGCTGTTCGAGGAGACGCGCTGAACGGTCCGTAGCGCCGCCGATTGCTGCAACGCCGCGTCGGCTCTTCGTCTTCCGTTAACGGCAACCGTGCATGGTGCGTCCGTCGAAGGGACAGCAGGGTTGCCGCCACGTCATGATGCTCGACACCTTCACCATCGTGTTCATGGCGGCGGCAACAGCGTTCCTGATCGCGATCCTGCTCGGGATCGCCTGGTATCAGGATCAGGACCAGCGCTTGCTGGGATGGTGGAGCGCAAGCTACCTGCTGAAATCGGCCGGCTGCATCCTGTTCCTGCTGCGCGGCAGCATTGCCGATCCGCTCTCGATCGATCTGGCCAATGCGCTCATCCTGGTCGGGGCAGCGTTCGCCTGGGGCGGAAGCCGCGTCTTCGACGGCCGCCACATGCCGGTGTGGACGCTGTTCCTGGGGGCGGTAGTCTGGCTTGTGGCCTGCCGTGTTCCCGCCTTCTACGACTCCTTCCAGACGCGGGCAGCAGGCTTTTCGGCGCTCTATGCTTCCTACTGCGCAGCGACGGCCTACGAATTCTGGCGGGGCAGGGCGGACGCACTGTCAGCCCGCTACATGCTGGTGGTGGCGCACGCGATCCAGGCCGTGCTCTACGGCATCCGTGTTCCGGCGACGCTCATCCTGCCGCCTCCGGCCAAGGTCATGGCGCCGGACGTCTGGTTCGGACTCTGGGTTCTCTTGCCGATCATGCTGGGTATTGCAGCCGCCGTACTGGTCGTCGCCATCACCATGGAGCGCGCGCTGGCCAGCCAGAGGGCTGCGGCAGCGGTGGATACCCTGACCGGAGCGCTCAACCGGGGCGCGCTGATCGAGGCAGCAGCCAAGCGTCTGAGGACCCGGGGCGGGCCCGCGTCAAACGTCGCGATGCTGGTCTTCGATCTGGACTGCTTCAAGCAGATCAACGACAGGTTCGGTCACGCCACCGGCGACCGGGCGCTCAGGGTCTTCGCCGATGTGGTGCGGTCTTGTCTGCGTGTCGACGACATATTCGGGCGGCTCGGCGGCGAGGAGTTCGCAGTGCTGTTGCCCGGCGCCGGGGAGTCCGATGGACTGGCTGTGGCAGAACGGATCAGGGCCGCGTATTCGCTGAAACCGATCGAGCACGGCGGGATCGTGATCCGTTCCACCGTCAGTGTCGGTGTGGCGGCCGCGCAGACGGGGCGTTCGTCCGTGGATCAGCTGCTGGCGGAAGCCGACAAGGCGCTCTACCGGGCCAAGCATGCCGGCCGCGACCGCGTCGTTGGGCCGCTCGCGCTGGCGAGTTGAACGGCGGCTCGACAAAAGCAACTTAAGCGTGTCTATTCTTTCAATTTCTCGTATAAGTACAGGGAGGCTCGGTCGGCAACTCCTGAGGTAACCCATGCAGAGGGCATATTTTTCCGGCGATGCGCTGGCGGATACCCACGACAACCTGCTGCTGGTCAATGTCGATGGGCGGGCAGGCGCGTTGGCGGCCCGCCTGCTTGGTGCTGCCCGTACTGCGGCGAAGGCGCTGCACATCGACCCCTCCAGACTTGGCTCGCTGCGCGGTGCGGATGCGCCGGATGTTGCCATTGCCGAGGTCGAGGCCGAGCATCCAGGGCTTGCCGTGCTCGCATCGCTGGCCCGGCAGGGGCAGATCGAGGAGGTGCAGCCGCTCGCTCCGGTGGCCGAAGGCAGCGTCGCCCCGGCCTTCGCCGGCGATCCTCTCGGTGTGCACCTCGCACTTGCCTCGTCTCTGATCGTCAGGGATCCCGAACGTATCGGGCAGTCGATCCTGCGCGGGACCAATCTGGTCAAGCTGCGCTCCGGCCAGCGGCTCGACCGACTGCGGCGCGAGATTGCCGAGGATGTGTCGATGCGCGCCGAGGCCGTGCCGGTTCGCTACCTCATGGCGCAGCCGTCCCGGTCACGCCAGGCGAGTCGGGAACCGGTGGATCCTAAAGGCGAGGCGGCCAGGACGGTCGGCTGGTCATTCGATGCCATTCATTGGCCCGCGGCACGGGCGGATCCGTCCTACCGGGAGCCGACGGAGGTCAAGGTCGCCGTGCTCGATACCGGCATCGACCTCGACCACCCGCTCTTCGCCGGACGGGTCAAGCGGTACGACTTCAGCTACCCGGGCCTGAATGTCGTGTCCGGGCCGAAGGATATCGTCGGGCACGGTACCCACGTCGCGGGGACGATCGCCGCCGGCCTCGACGCGCGGACCGGTATCCGTGGGCTGTGCGAGTGTCCGCTTCATGTCTGGAAGATCTTCTCCGACGAGCCGACGCTCATCCACTCGGTCGGCGAATACCGGTTCGTGGTCGACCCGAGACTCTATCTGAGGGCATTGTCGGAATGCGTGGATGCCGAACTCGACGTGGTGAATCTCAGCATCGGCGGTACCGGAGCGCCCTCCGAGGAGGAGCGGATGCTGTTCAACGCGCTGCAAAGCTCGGGCGCGCTGCTGGTCGCGGCAATGGGCAATTCGAGGCAGCTGGGGAGTCCGAAGATGTATCCCGCAGCGCATGTGGACGTGGTGGCAGTCGGGGCGACCGATCCGCTCGACCGTGTTGCCACCTTCTCCAATCGCGGACCCCATATCACGGTCTGCGCTCCGGGAACGGCGATCTGGTCGACACTGCCGATCACGGAGGGATGGAGCGGCTTCAAGGTTGAGCATGAGGGCAGCCGACCGCGGCCCGGCAGGAAGATTCCGAGGGGAACCTGGTTCGACGCCTGGGACGGAACCTCGATGGCGACGCCACATGTCACCGCGGCGCTGGCGATCCACATGGCGGTGTACGGAAAGTGCGGTATCGATCAGGTGATCGCGGCTCTGCGCCACACGAGCGATGCGACCCCGACAATGACCGGTGGAGGGCACGCGTTCCACCAGGACTATGGCCATGGTCGATTGAACTTCTATAATCTGGTCACCAACAGGCCAGGCGTCGGCAAGCAGGGTAATGTCCCGGACTCGCAACAGGCAGCACGCGGTCGCAACCCTTGAGTCGGCCCTTTCGGACAGCGAGCGTGCCGCCACGATCGAACGCATCGAAGCGGTCGTCGGGCCCGGCAATGTTGGTGCGCTGGCTCCCGGGGCGCGCAACCCGGTTGGCCGATCGATGTTCTGGGTCCTGGTCGACGATGCCGGGCAGGCTGCCGAGATCGCGCGTCTGCCCGGCGTCAAGTCCTGCAACATCCAGCCCGAGCGGCACGCCGTCTGATCGGCCCGATGCTGCGGCCGCTCGCTCACTCCGGTAGCGGCTCCGCGTGGGCGATGACTCGGCAGACCTCGGGTGCGCGCTGACGGAAGGCGTATTCGAGGTCGTCGACTGCGGCATGCACAGCCTCGACCGGGGCCGACGGATCGACCCGGCAGTGGAAGGTGACGAAGACACCGTGATCGTTCGTCCGGGCGCGGACATTGTGCACCTGGCTCAGCCGGCCGTCGATCCGCGAGAGGTCGGAGAGCAGGGCCGTGTAGGCCTCGCGACGGGGCTCCTCGACATCATGGCCGTCGAGCGTCGCGACGTGCAAAGGTTCGATGTGGCTTTCGACCTCGACATCGGTTCCCAGTTCGTCAGCGATCGCCTTTTCCAGCCCGTCGGCCATTTCGTGCGCCTCACGCAGCGGCAGGCGGCCATCGACCTCGATGTCGAAGCTCACCGACAGCCGTTCGCCGATGTGCTGGACAGTGATGTGATGGACCGCGAGGGCACGACGGCGGGCAATCAGCATGACCTTGTCATGGACCGTTTCGTCGTCGAGCGCCACCGGATGAGCGGTGAAGCTGACATCTGCCTCGGGAAAGGCGTCGAGGATCGTGTCGATGGCCGCACTCTTGATGGCGGCGACGCGATCGAGCGGCAATGTTCGGCCGACGGTCGCATCGATATCGACGAACAGCGTCGCCCCGACCGGACGGATGCGCAGCCGCTCCAGCCCGAGGATGCCGTCGGCCTCGCGCACGATGGTCGCGATCTTGTCGTAGGCGCCTGCCGGAGCGGCGTCCATGAGCGCGTCGAGGGTGCGCTTGCCGAGCCGCCAGGCTGCGACGCAAATGAACATGGCGACTCCGATGGCTGCCAGCGCGTCCGCCTTGGGATAGCCGAGCCACGTCAATCCGAGGCCGACCAGGACGACGGCCGAGCTCAGCATGTCGGTCGAGAAGTTGAGTGCGTCGGCCTCGAGCGCCTGGCTCTTGTACTTCTTTGCCACCCGGCGCAGGGCGCGCACCCGGTTGTAGTCGATGAGGATCGAGCCGACGATCACCGCAATCGCGATCCAGCCGACCTCGACGTGGGGCTGCTCGACGGCCGCAAGCCGGCTGATCGCCTCGTAGACGATCCAGCCGGTGGTGCCGACCAGCAGCGCCGTCTCGGCGAGAGCGGCGACGCTCTCGATCTTGCCATGGCCGAAATGATGCGTGCGGTCCGGCGGACGGTCGCTGACCCGGATCGCCATGTAGGTGATGATCGTCGCTCCGAAGTCGAGCAGGCTGTGAAAGGCGTCCGAGATGATTCCGAGGCTGCCGGTCATGATGCCGACGACGAACTTGGACGCGGCGAGGACGCCGCTCGCCAGCAACGACCAGAGCGCAACCTTTCGCTTCTCTGACGACATCCGATTGTTGGCTCCGGCGATTCTCGCGGTAGATATGCCCCGGACCGACGCACATGGCTACAGGGAGTTGCAGGCATGCACGAGGTGACGGCGAACGGCGCGAGGATCCCCGCCATTGGGCTCGGGACCTGGGAGCTGCGTGGCGCGCAATGCGCCGACATTGTACAGGCGGGCCTCGCCTTGGGCTATCGTCACGTCGACACCGCGCAGGCCTATGGCAACGAGCGTGAGGTCGGCGCGGCGATGCGCGCCAGCGGCGTGCCACGCGGCGATATCTTCCTGACGACCAAGGTCTGGTACGATCGCCTTGCGCCCGGGGAACTCGAGGCCTCTGCCGAGGAAAGCCTTGCCCGCCTTGGCACCGACTACGTCGACCTTCTGCTGATCCATTGGCCGAACCCGGCGATTCCGCTCGCCGACAGCCTCGCCGCCCTTGCTCGCGTGAAGCAGCGGGGACTGGCCCGCCACATCGGGATATCGAACTTCACAGTGGCGCTGATCGAGGAGGCGGTACGGCTGTGCCCAGAGCCGCTGGTGACCAATCAGGTCGAGTACCATCCGTTCCTCGACGCGAGCAGGGTGATGGCGGCCTGCCGGCGCCACGGCCTCTCGCTGACCGCCTACTGTCCGCTGGCGCGGGGTCGGGTCGTCGGAGATCCGGTCATCGAGGAGATCGCGGCCCGTCACGGCAAGACGGCCGGCCAGGTGGCGCTCAGATGGCTGGTGCAGCAATCGGGGGTGATCGCGATCCCGCGGACGAGTTCGACCGCGCGGCTGGCCGAGAACCTCGATGTCTTCGACTTCAGCCTGACCGATGCCGAAATGGCGGCCATCGCCGGGCTGGCCCGACCGGACGGTCGGGTCGTGCAGGTGAGCTGGGCGCCCGACTGGGACTGAGGCGTAGCGTATCGGGCTTTCCGCGCGGAACGTCGGGCGGATGGCGACCAGGTGCCGGGGAGGCGACTGCGGCTTGCGGCCGGGCCCCACGACATCCGGGGAGGGAACCATGGCCTTGCATCGCCGGATCGGACTGGCGGGTTTCGCCTGGGTCGGCGGCGGGCCGGCGGTGCTGCCCTTCGGTGCGGACATGGTGGGCGAAGCGCCGTGTATATTGGGCTGCTACCGCCTCGACCGGCGCGACGCGCTGAACCCAGCGCGGACGCAGCAGCTGGTCGCAGCTTCCGTGGACGGTACCTGACAGGTCTCCCGCGTCGAACGGGGCGCGCGCAGACAGTCGATGCCGCTGGCGGTTACCTTGCGTTAGCCATGCCGACAGCTTGCTGGGGCCGGGACCGGCGGCATTCAGGGTTCGTTCATCACGATCCCGCTAAGCCGATCTGCACGTTGACAACTTCCCTGTGCGAAGTCCCGTGCCATGCGTCCGAAGACAGCGCTCCTGACCATTGTTGTCGCCGCCGTGCTCGCCACGACGATCATCGGCGTCGGTACGCGCACCACCAATGCCGACATCAACCCGCCCGAGCCGGCGATGCGGTCGCTGTAGAGATCGGTTCGCGCATCCGATGTTCCGTCCCAACTGCCTGTTCCGTCGGAGTTCCTGACGGACAGGTGGCGTCTGCGCTCCGGAAATCGTTCTGGCGGTCGCCCTTGCCGGAAGGGTTGCGGCGTTCTCCGTCGCATGGTCGGGTGTGACGGTCGCGCGGAGGCCGTCGGATGTTCTTCTACCTGTCCAAGATCGCCTGGTTCCTGCTGCAGCCTTCGAACCTGCTGCTGACGATGGCGGCCGCGGGGGCACTTGCCCTGCTCGCCGGCCGCCTGCGGCGTCTGGGACGCTGGCTGCTCGGCCTCGGTCTGACGGGCCTCATCATCTGTGCCTTCTCGCCGCTCGGCCAGTGGCTGATCCTGCCGCTCGAGGAACGGTTCCCCGCCTGGCAGGCCAACTCGATTCCCCCGGACGGGATCATCCTGCTGGGCGGATCGTTCGAGACCGTCACCAGCTCGGCCCGGGGCAGTGTCGCCCTGAACGAAACTGCGGAACGGGTTGTCGAGTTCGCCGCGCTGTCGCGCCGGTATCCACGGGCGCGGCTGGTGTTCACGGGCGGATCCGGACGCCTGCTGTTCGACGAGGGCACAGAAGCCGATCTGGCCGGCCGTCTTCTTGCCGGCCTCGGCGTCGATCCGGACCGGATCGAACTCGAGGGCCGCTCGCGCAACACCCACGAGAATGCGGTCTACACCCGTGAACTGGTTCAGCCCGGGGACGGCGAGACCTGGCTCCTGGTGACATCGGCCTGGCATATGCCGCGCGCCATCGGCAGCTTCCGAGCCGCAGGTTTTCCGGTTGAAGCCTACCCGGTCGATTTCCGCACCCGCGGCTGGCAGGACGTCTGGCGCCCGTTCGATTCCGCTTCCGAAGGATTGCGGCGCATCGATGTGGCCATGCGCGAATGGGTAGGGCTGGTCGCCTACTATCTCACCGGCAAGAGCTCGGAACCTCTGCCGGGCCCGGATCGTTAAGTGGCGGGCCCGGCTTTCGGTGTCATCCGTGCATGACCATATTGCGGTGCAGCAGGCCCTTGCAACAAATCCTAATAAATCGTAACCAGAGCGCCCGTCCGGAACCGCGAGCTGAGCGCGCAAGGGCCGGCGGAGCGCAAGAGGATCTTGAATGGAACGTGACGCAGGGCCGTCGTACCTTCGGGTGACGGCGTGGACGCTGGCGGTGCTCGTTGGCGTGATGCTGATTGCAGCGCTGTTCGGCGGCTTCGAGCCAAACGCCATAGCGGCGCGCTGACCCTTTCCCTGTCATCATGCAATTGACCGGCGCGGTCCGAAGGGGCCGCGCCGCTGACGTCTGCACCGACCGAATTCTCGCGCCGCCGCCGGCCTCCTATACTGGCCGGCAATGGCGCTGGTACGGAAGGGGAGGATCGGGTGCCGCAAACGATCACGACGGGGTTCCGGAAGCTCGTCGATGACGCGCTTGCCGAGATCGAGACAATCGACGTCGAGACGGCGATCGGGCTGCACGGCCGCGACGACGTGGTCTTCGTTGACCTTCGGGACATCCGCGAACTGGCGCGCACCGGCCGCATTCCCGGTGCGGTCCATGCGCCGCGCGGCATGCTCGAGTTCTGGATCGATCCCGACAGCCCGTACTACAAGCCGGTATTCGCCCGCGATGCCCGCTTCGTCTTCTTCTGCGCGGGCGGCTGGCGGTCGGCCCTGGCGGCCCAGACAGCCCAGCGGATGGGGATGCGGCCGGTTTGCCATATCGATGGTGGCTTCGGTGCCTGGGAGAAGGCGGGCGGCCCGATAGATCGTCCCGAACCGGCGCCGGGCGAAGCTGCATCCTGATTGGCGGCCGTCGCAGTCCGGCGGGCGGTCGGGTCGCGCCCCTGGGTTCGATCAGCTCTTCTTCTCGGGCTTCTGCTTCTTCACAGGCTTGTCGCCGGCGCCGGCTGCATGCTTGACCGCCTTTTCCATGTCGGCTCTCACGCTGGTGCCGTCCGGACGCCTGATGTCGCTCAGCCGCAGCCCCTTGGGCGAATGGTTCAGAACCAGCGTGATGGTCCGCGATTCGCCGTCGACCTCGAGCTCGACCTCGACCGTGGCCGTCTTGGCGTTATCGTCGGTGACGGTCGCGGTCAGGGTGTCGAGATCAGCCTCGTCGCCCTGGGTGAGGGGATCGTAGCCGATGCGCTCGTCCTCCTGAAGTCTTTCGTGCCGGGCCACAACCTTGGCAAACGGCCCGGACAGCCAGTCGCGACGCGTCTTGGCGTCAGCGGTGATGGCGTCCCAGCCGGCATCGTAGACCTGTTCGGCGAAGGTCGCCGGATCGTCCTCGGACACTGCCGGTGTGGCCATCGACAGGAACAAGGAGGCGGCGAGGCAGGCGGGCAGGAGCAGACGGCGGTCCATCTTGGTCGACCTCGACAGTGGAGCGAATGCGATACGGGTGCTCCCGGCTCGCGGCGGAATCATGGCGAACCTGTCGCGACCGGGCGGTGCGCTTGCCGGCATGGCGGGGTTCGTCTAACGCTTGGCGCGGGAGGGTCGCCGATGCCGCGTATCGAGACTGCCGTCAACATCGCATCGAACGATTTCCGGGCGAACGCCGCTGCGATGGCGGCGCTGGTGGAGGACCTCGCCGCGAAGCGGGCCGAGGCGGCCATGGGAGGTTCCGCCAGGGCGCGCGAGCGCCATGTCAGCCGGGGCAAGCTGCTGCCGCGCGACCGGGTGATGCGGCTGATCGACCCGGGGTCGCCGTTCCTCGAACTGTCGCCGCTGGCGGCCTACGGTCTCTATGAGGATGCGATCCACGCGGCGGGGTTGATCACCGGGATCGGCAGGGTCGAGGGCCGCGAATGTGTCATCGTCTGCAATGATGCCACCATCAAGGGCGGCACCTATTATCCGATGACGGTGAAGAAGCACCTGCGCGCGCAGGAGATTGCGCTGCAGAACCGGCTGCCGTGCATCTATCTCGTTGATTCCGGCGGGGCCAACCTTCCCAACCAGACCGACGTGTTCCCGGACCGCGAGCATTTCGGCCGGATCTTCTACAACCAGGCCAACATGTCCGCCGAGGGCATCCCGCAGATCGCCGTCGTGATGGGGTCCTGCACGGCGGGCGGTGCCTATGTGCCGGCCATGTCGGACGAGACGATCATCGTCCGCCGCCAGGGCACGATCTTCCTCGGCGGCCCGCCCCTGGTGAAGGCAGCGACGGGCGAGATGGTCACGGCCGAGGATCTGGGCGGCGCCGACGTTCATGCGCGCCGCTCGGGCGTGGCCGACCACTACGCGATCGACGACGACCACGCGCTTAGAATCGCCCGGCGGATCGTCGCAGGGCTCAATATCCGCAAATCGATCGATCTCGACCTCAGGTCCCCCGTCGAACCGTATTACGATCCGGCCGAACTCGATGGGATCGTGCCGCGCCACCTGTCGACCCAGTACGACATTCGCGAGGTGATCGCCCGGATCGTCGACGGTTCGGAGTTCGACGAGTTCAAGCGCCTTTATGGAACGACACTGGTGACCGGCTTTGCACGGCTGCATGGCATGCCGGTCGGCATCCTCGGCAACAACGGCATCCTGTTCTCGGAATCGGCGCTGAAGGGCGCGCACTTCATCGAACTGTGCTGCCAGCGGCGCATTCCGCTGCTGTTCCTGCAGAACATCACCGGATTCATGGTCGGACGCGACTACGAGGCGGGTGGCATTGCCAAGGACGGGGCGAAGCTTGTCACCGCCGTCGCCTGCGCGAAGGTGCCGAAGATCACGGTGATCGTCGGCGGCTCATTCGGCGCCGGGAACTATGGCATGTGCGGGCGCGCCTATTCGCCCCGCTTCCTGTTCATGTGGCCGAATGCGCGCATTTCGGTGATGGGCGGCGAACAGGCGGCCAGTGTGCTCGCCACCGTGCGCCGCGACAACATCGAGGCCGATGGCGGAACCTGGAGCGCCGAGGAGGAGGAAGCGTTCAAGCAGCCGATCCGCGACCGCTACGAGGCCGAGGGCCACCCCTATCACGCCACCGCGCGTCTGTGGGACGACGGCATCATCACCCCGCGCGAGACGCGGCGCGTGCTGGCCCTCGCCTTCTCGGCGACGCTCAATGCGCCGGTGCCGGAGACGAAGTTCGGCGTGTTTCGGATGTAGCGGATCCGAAACACGAGTCCGTACCCGATGCGGGTTGTCGCGTGACCTCAGCGCCTTGCCCCTGCCGAAAGTGAGGCGCCGGACCGTCGGCGCGGTCGAATGACCAGCCAGCAGCCGATCGGACACTGGCAGCGCCTCCGCCGCGAGGAGCGGCGTACATCATGATCAGCCCGTGCATGGTCCTGCCGGCGGCGCTGGCCGCAGCCTTCATAGCCGCGCCGCTGCCGGCGGTCGCTGCAGCATCTGATGTGCCGATCGCGGCATATGCCCTGTCGTTCTCGGGCTCAGTCAGTTGCGTGTGGCACGAACGAATGCCATCCCGCCCCATGATCGGTTAGTCTGCCCTGCGAAAAGACATGCCGCGGGGAGGCGTGCGATGCGAATGGGCCGCATGGCCGGTCCGCGGCACTCTGCCGTTGGACGGACGGGACGAACGGTGATGGTCGCTTCGGTCGTGGCGCTGACCTCCTGCGGGATCGAGCCGCCCGATCCCGGCGCGTTCTACGAGATCGCTGCCGACCGTATCTCCGGTCCTCCCGGCGAAATCCTTCGAGTGGCACCAATTTCAGGGGCGCCGGGCGGCAGCAGCGCCTATCGCGTCCTCTACCGGTCCACAGGTCTCGACAACCGACCGATCGCGGTCTCCGGGGTGGTGGTTGTGCCTTCCGGACCGGCGCCTACCGGGGGACGCCCGGTGATCGCCTGGGCGCATCCGACGACAGGTGTCGCGACGCGATGCGCCCCCTCGCTCCTGCCGCAGGTGTTCCAGCAGATCCAGGGGTTGGAGGCGATGCTTGAGCAGGGTTTCGTCGTGGCAGCGACCGACTATCCGGGACTCGGGACCTCGGGCGCCCATCCATATCTGGTCGGCATCAGCGAGGGCAGGGCGGTGCTCGATTCGGTGCGCGCGGCCAACCGTCTGACGCAGGCCGGGGCGTCCCGGCGGTTTGCCGTGTGGGGCCATTCGCAGGGCGGGCATGCGGCGCTGTTCAGCGGGCAGCTCGCGGCAGCCTACGCCCCGGAACTGACACTGGCCGGCGTTGCCGCGGCGGCACCGGCGACCGATCTCGGCCAGCTGCTCAAGGATGATCTGGCAAGCGCGGGCGGCAAGGTGCTCACCTCGTTCGAACTGTGGTCGTGGAACCGGGTCTACGGCGCCCCGTTTGGAACCGTCCTCGATCCGGGCGTCCGCCCCGTGGTCGACGGGATCGCCGCGGACTGCATCGAGAGCGATCTCGAGGATCTGGTCATCGTCGATCTCGAACAGATCCTGCAGAAGCGATTCCTTGTCGGCGACGTAACCCGCATCGAACCGTGGAAGAGGCTGCTCGCGGAGAACTCGCCAGGCAAGGCACCGGCCGGTGCGCCGGTATTCCTTGTGCAGGGCAGCGCCGACAAGGTGGTCCGACCGCAGGTCACCCAGCAATTCGCGAACGAACTTTGCGCCCGTGGGACGCCTGTCGCCTTCGAATGGTTGAAGGGTACTGGTCACGATCCGGCCGGCAAGCTCGGCGCGCCGGCGGCGGTGGCCTGGATGGCGGACCGGCTCGCCGGAAAGCCGGTTCCCGACCAATGCCGCGCACTGCCGGCGATGCCGCGGTGAGCCCCTGCCGGTGACGCGGGCAAGGCAGGCAATGTCGCGCTGAGATGACGGCCAGGTCCGGCGCGGCCGTAGGCTGTGCGCGCAAGGAGACCGCGATGTTCCTGTCCGTGTTCGAGCTGTTCAAGATCGGCATCGGTCCGTCGAGTTCGCACACCGTCGGGCCGATGGTGGCGGCGGGTCGGTTCCTCGACATGCTACGGCGCGACCGGCCGCAGGGACTTGCGAGCCTGTCGGTATCCCTGCACGGATCGCTGGCGTTTACCGGCAAGGGCCATGCCACCGACCGGGCCATCGTGCTGGGGCTTGCCGGTGAACGTCCCGATGCGGTCGATCCCGATCGCGTCGCCGAGATCATCGCCACGGTCGCCGCCGCGGGCCGGATCGAGGCACCGGGTCTGCCGCCGCTGCGGTTCGATCCGGACCGGGATATCGTCTTCGACTATGGGCCGCCGCTGCCCGGCCATTCCAACGGGATGCGGCTGCGCGCGCTCGACAGCAACGGCAATGTTGTCGCGGAGGAGACGTATTTCTCGATCGGCGGGGGGTTCGTGAAGACCGCGGCCGAACTCGAGGAGAAGGAGCCATCGCCGGCCGCCGCGTCGACACCCGTGCCGTTTCCGTTCGCGACGGCCGCGGAGATGATGCGGATGGGCGAGGAGTCGGGCCTGTCCATCGCCGCGATGAAGCAGGCGAACGAGCTATGCCGGTGCAGCGACGCCGAACTCGATGCCGGCCTCGACCGAATCTGGGCGGCAATGGATGCGTGCATGCGGCGCGGCCTCGCGGCGTCCGGCGAGCTGCCGGGTGGCCTGAAGGTGCGCCGCCGCGCCGCCGCCATCCACGCGCAGCTTGCGCGCGAGGCGGGGCTCAACCGGCCGTTCGAGCACACGGTGATGGACTGGCTGTCGGTCTATGCGATGGCCGTCAACGAGGAGAATGCTGCGGGCGGAAGGGTGGTGACCGCGCCGACCAACGGGGCGGCCGGCGTGATCCCCGCGGTGATCCGCTACTATGTCGACCATTGCCCGGGTGCCGGCACCGAAGGGGTCCGCACATTCCTGCTGGCGGCTGCTGCGGTCGGCGGCATCATCAAGCACAATGCGTCGATTTCGGGAGCCGAAGTCGGTTGCCAGGGTGAGGTCGGCTCGGCATCGGCGATGGCGGCCGCCGGACTGGCCGCGGCGCTCGGCGGCAGCAATGCCCAGGTGGAGAATGCCGCCGAGATCGCACTGGAACATCACCTCGGCATGACCTGCGATCCGGTGGGCGGCCTGGTGCAGGTGCCCTGCATCGAGCGCAATGCGCTCGGGGCGGTGAAGGCCGTCACCGCCGCCTCGCTGGCGCTGCGCGGCGATGGCAGCCACTTCGTGCCGCTTGATACCTGCATCGAGACCATGCGTCAGACGGGCCTCGACATGAGCGAGAAATACAAGGAGACCAGCCAGGGCGGACTCGCGGTCAACGTCGTGGCATGTTGAGGCAGGCGTAAGGGGGGACGGCAAGGGCGACTGGCGACAGCGACCGGTCACCGCGGGGTTCGCCCCGTCGGTTTGCCGCGTGCCTGCCGATTGCCGACCACTCGCGCCGATGACATAACTTTGGCATGATCCGCACCCTGCTCATCGCCAATCGCGGCGAGATCGCCTGCCGCATCATCCGAACCGCCCGCCGTCTCGGCATCGAGACGGTCGCCGTCTACTCGGCAGCCGATGCGCGCGCTCTGCATGTCGAACTGGCCGACAGCGCCGTTGCGATCGGGCCCGCGCCGGCTTCCGAGAGCTATCTTCGGGGCGAGGCGATCATCGCCGCTGCCCGCGACAGCGGTGCCGACGCCATCCATCCCGGCTACGGGTTCCTTTCGGAAAATGCCGCTTTCGCGGAAGCGTGTCTTGCGGCGGGTCTCGTCTTCGTCGGGCCGCCGGCCTCCGCGATCCGCGCCATGGGCCACAAGGATGAGGCCAAGGCGCTGATGCAGAAGGCCAAGGTGCCCGTGGTACCGGGCTTCCACGGCCATCGGCAGGAGCCGGACTTCTTGCGCGAGAAGGCCTACGAGATCGGCTATCCGGTGTTGATCAAGGCGGTCGCAGGTGGCGGCGGCAAGGGGATGCGACGTGTCGACCGGGCCTTGGATTTCGACGACGCGCTCGCCGGTGCTAAGCGCGAGGCGAAAGCCGCCTTCGGCGACGACCGCGTGCTGATCGAGAAGTACGTCACCAAGCCGCGTCATGTCGAGATCCAGATTTTCGGCGATTGCCACGGAAACGTCGTCCACCTGTACGAGCGCGACTGCTCGCTGCAGCGCCGCCATCAGAAGGTGATCGAGGAGGCACCGGCGCCAGGCATCACCGCCGGGCTGCGCGCCCGCATGGGCGAGGCCGCGGTGACCGCGGCGCTTGCCGTCGGCTACCAGGGGGCGGGAACCGTCGAGTTCATCGTCGACGGGTCGCGGCCGCTTGCCGACGACACGCCATTCTACTTCATGGAGATGAACACACGGCTGCAGGTCGAGCATCCGGTGACCGAGGAGATCACGGGACTCGATCTCGTCGAGTGGCAGATCCGAGTCGCGTCGGGCGAGCCGCTGCCGATGACGCAGGACGAGATTCCGCTCGACGGGCATGCCGTCGAGGCGCGGCTCTATGCCGAAGATCCGCAGCACGGTTTCCTGCCCTCGACCGGTACGTTGCATGCGCTCGAGCTCGCCGGCGGGGAGGGGGTGAGGATCGACACCGGCGTGCGCGAGGGGGACACCGTGACGCCGTTCTACGATCCGATGATCGCCAAGGTGATCGCGCATGGCGCAACCCGCGACGAGGCCCTTGATCGCCTGTCGGCTGCGCTCGCCGCCAGCATCGTGGCCGGGCCGAAGAGCAACATCGGCTTCCTGCGACGGCTCGCCGACGATCGCGATTTCCGCGCCGGTCGGTTCGATACGGGCATGATCGACCGCAAGCTCGACCAACTGATCGCCGCCGCGCCCGGCGCGCGTCAGGCTGCGATCGCGCTCGGGACGATCCGTCTCGTCGAGCGCGAGGTGGAGCGTATCGAGCGCGATCGACTGTTGCGCTCCGACGAGCGCTACAGTCCCTGGAGCGTCTGTGACGGCTTCCAGCTGGGCACCGTCAGGGCCGTCAGTACGCCCATCCTTGTGGACGGCGTGCCGGAAAGCGTCGATCTGGAATGGGCCGACGGCGAGCCCGCGGTCAGGATGACGGATCCGGCTCCGGACGGGGAATTCGAGGTCGATCTGGTCGATTTCGAGGATGGCGTCTGCGTGCTGGCCGACGGCATCCAGACGACGGTCTGCTTCCGCGATCCGTTCGCGCTCGATCTGGATACGGGCGATGGCGACGCGGTGATCCGCGCGCCGATGCACGGCAAGGTGATCTCCGTGCATGTCGCTGCCGGCGACAGGGTCGAGAAGGGGGCCAAGCTTGCGGTCATCGAGGCGATGAAGATGGAGCACACGCTTGTCGCCGGACGGGACGGCACGGTGACCGAGGTGAGTACGGCGGCCGGTGAACAGGTCGGCGAAGGCCAGAAGCTGATTACAATCCACGCCGATTGATGTTTCCGGAGCCGTTTCGGCCCCGACCAATCACAGCCATGCCGCAGCAGAGTCGGCATGGCCGCAGCTCTATCGGGCGACGATCTCGACCTCGCGATCCCGCCCGGGTTCGACGCTGAAGTCCTGGGAGTACAGCCGACCCTCGTGCCGGGCGACGACTGAATACTCCCCGCTTGCCAGCACATGGCTCGGGAACGCGCCGAAGCTTTCCTTCACGACGTCGCCGCCAGGCGACAGGATGCTCCACGCGGTGTTCGCCAGCGCCTCGCCACCCGCCTCGTTGACCAGCTTGAACGTGACCTCGGCAGCCTGATGACGGATCGTCGCATCGGTCAGCTGCCCGGGCTGGACGCGCAGATCGGTGCGCATCACGGAATTGGCGTCGCCATAGCGGCTGACGACATGGTAGGTGCCGGCGTTCAGGCGGATGATCTTGCCCGGCGTGGCTTGTTCGACCAGCAGCTTGCGCTGGCCATATTCGTCCTGCTCGGAGGAATAGACCGACAGCATCAGGTTGCGGTCCGGCAGCGGTTCGTCGAGGGCGCCTACGGCGTGCAGCCGCAGCCCGCCGGCATTGAGGTCGATCTGTTCGTCGGCCGGCCCGTCCCGCATCGAGATTCGCCGCGCCGTGTTGGCGAGTCCGTACGCGACGTGGACGATATAGTCGTCGGCGGGCAGCACGAAGCTCGGCGTCGGAGCCTCGCTTTCCTCGAGAAGCTCGAACGTGCCGTCGAGGCCCGGCTGCGCCTTGAAGATCCGCCAGATCACACCGCTGCCGATCATCTCGCCGCCTTCGACGAGGCGCGCGGCAAGCTGCAGCCGATGGTCCGGGCGAGGCGCATCCGGGTCGACCGCAGCGCCCGGGTCAACGTTGAGGCCGCGCAGGAGGTCGAGCGGCTGCCCGGCCCGGATCGTCCCGGGGTCGTTCTCGGCCGGATCGGGCAGTATCGGCCGTTCGCGCGGCATGGGGACTTCTGCCTGGGCGAGGACCAGCGGGCCGCCCGTGCCCGCGCCGTCTTCGACCGAACCGGTGAACAGCGCCGGGTGGTCTTCCGCCTCGGGCTCGGCGGCGAGCTCAGCCACGTCGGGCGCCGGCAGCGGCGGAGCCGGCCTGCCGTCGTGGGCGGCCGCGGCGATCTCGGCGGCGGCGAAGGCTGCACGGAACTCCTCCAGCGTGGTGGCCAAGGTGAAGCTTCCGCCCGTCGCCTCGGCAATCGGCGCGAGGGCCTTGAGGCCGTCGGGCCGTATCGCCTCGAAGGCGATGACGTGAATGATCGCTGCATGTTCGGCGGCGAGCCTGCGGGCCGCCGCCACCGGATCGCCGCCGCAATTATCGGTGCCGTCGGCGATCAGCAGGATCGACAACGGCTCGCCCGTCGGCGCAACGGAGGCGGCCGTTTCGAGTGCCGAAGCGACGGGCGAGGCTCCCTTGGGGCGGATCGCCCGCACCGCCGCGATTGCCGCTTCGGCCGCGATGCCTTTAGGCGGTGCCACCACCGCAACGTCCGAGCAGGCATTCTGGCGCATGGCGCCATAGGCGACGACGCCGACCGACAGGCCGCGGTCCTGCGTCGACAGTGCGCGCTCGATGGCATCCTGGACGGCGACAATCTTGTTCACGCCGTCGATCTCGGCCCACATGCTGTTCGAACCGTCGACGACGACCATCAGCGAACCGGCAGAGGCCGAGTCGATTGGGCCAAGACAGCCGGCAAGCGCGACGGCGATCCACGCCCGCCGGGCGGCGGTGCGGACCATTCGCCAGTCTGGCATCCTGATGAACTGCATCGGTGACGTTTCGCCCTGAGCCGGAAGTCTTACGCGATTCGACGCTGTGAACGACCGTCCGCGGCAGGAACCGCGACTCAATACGCCGGTCGAATGTGGCGCGGCTTGGGCAGCTGCACGCGGATGCCAGCGCGAGGGCTGGAACACGAGGGCTGGACAATTGCCGGCAGCGCGCTTTCTCTTCTGTCGCAGCATCCTGTCTGCGTCCCTCGACAGCCGGAACCCTTGCAGAAGTCCAGACCGTGACGAACAGCAGCGACCTAATCCAATACCTTTCCACGCGCCGATCGATCCCGGCCGCCCGCCTGGTGGCCCCGGCGCCCGACGACGCCGGTCTGCAGTCAATGCTGCGCATCGCTGCACGGGTGCCCGACCACGGCAAGCTCGTGCCGTGGCGCTTCATCATCATCGGCGGCCCGGAGCGAGCCGTCTTCACCGAACGGTTGATGGAAATCTGGCGGTCACGCAACGAGGCGGCCTCCGAGCAGATGGCAGAGGTCGAACGCAGCAAGCGCGACGGGGCGCCACTGGTCGTCGCCGTGGTGTCGCGCGCCGCGGAGCATCCGAAGATCCCTCTCTGGGAGCAGCAGCTTTCCGCGGGTGCCGTATGCCTCAACCTCCTGCACGCCGCCCATGCGGCGGGATACGCGGCGCAATGGCTGACCGGCTGGCCGGCCTACGACGCGGAGGTCGCGCGGCTGCTCGGCCTGAAGGAGGGCGAGCGGATTGCCGGCTTCATCCATATCGGCACGCCGGCAGAAGCGCCGGTGGAGCGCGATCGGCCGGATCTCGACTCGATCGTCGTGCGATGGGTCGGCTGACATGACGCCACGGGGCGTCCTCATCGACAAGGATGGCACGCTGATCGACTGCGATGCCACCTGGGGGCCGGTCATCCTCCACCTGGCGGAGGAGCTCGGTGGCGCGGAACGGGCCGAGGCGATGGCAGAGGCTGCCGGTCTTGATACAGCGACCGGGCGACTGCGAGCCGGATCGGTCTTCGCTGCCGGGTCGACGCGCGACCTGGTCGCGCTGTGGTGGCCCGACGTCGATGCAGCGCGCGGTCTCGAACTGGCGCGTCATATCGACACGACCTGCGCGCGGATGGGGCCCATCACCTCGGCGCCGCTGTTTGCCCTCGAGCCGTTCTTCAGGGAGCTGGAGCGGCGCGGGCTGGCCTACGGCATCGCCACCAACGACTCGTTGGTGTCGGCGCGCGCGTTTCTCGAAACGAAGGGTCTGGCACCGCTTGTGCCCCACGTGTTCGGCTACGATTCCGTCGCCAGACCGAAGCCGGGGCCGGACATGGTGCACGCCTTCTGCGACGCAGCACGGCTGACACCGGACTGTGTCGCCGTCGTTGGGGACAATGTCCACGATCTGGAGATGGCGCGTGCCGCCGGGGCGGGCTGGGCGATCGCGGTGCTCAGCGGAAACGGTGGCCTCGCCGATCTCGAACCCCTCGCGGATGTGGTGCTGGCCAGTATCGAGGCGCTGCCGGATTGGATCGATGCCGGTTGTCCGGCCGGGGTGTGGGGGTGAACATGTTCTACGATGCCGTTGAGAACCGCCACGGGCTGAAGCACGATCCGTTCAAGGCTCTTGTCGTGCCGCGGCCGATCGGCTGGATATCAACGCTCGACCGGGACGGGCGGGTCAATCTGGCCCCCTACAGCTTCTTCAACGCCTTCGCGACCAATCCGCACATCGTCGCCTTCGGCTCGACCGGCTGGAAGCACAGCGCGACGAATGCCGATGAAGGCGGGGAATTCGTCTGCAATCTTGCAACTTGGGAGCTGCGGGGGCAGGTGAACCAGTCCTCGGCGCCCTATCCGGCCGGCGTCGATGAACTGGCCATGGCCGGGCTGACGGCGGTGCCGTCGCGCATCGTCAAGCCGCCCCGCGTCGCTGAATCGCCGGTCGCACTGGAATGCAGACACCTGCAGACGATCCCATTGATCGGACTCGACGGGGCCGACACCGACCAGTGGCTGGTGCTGGGACAGGTGGTCGGCATCCATATCGACGAGAGGCTCATCGTCGACGGCATGGTCGACATCACCCGCGCCCGGCCCATCGCACGGCTCGGCTACATGGACTATTCCGTGGTCGACGACGTGTTCCAGATGCAGCGCCCGACGCTCGAGACGTGATGACTGTCCACCTCGTCAAGCTCTGTGTCGGTGCGAGCTCGATCGCCGATCTCGAGGACTGGATCGCCGAGCGGCAGGCGGAGCGGGCGCGGCTCGGCCTGCCCGCCGAGCAGGTTCACACGACCCGGATGAGCCCCAGGCGGCGCGATTCGCTGCTGGCCGGCGGCTCGCTCTACTGGGTGATCCGCGGGCTCATTCAATGCCGCCAGCGGCTCAAGGACATTCGCAGTGTGGTCGGCGACGACGGAATCGAACGCTGCGCCCTGGTGCTCGAACCGCGGGTCGTGCCGGTCGTGCCGCGCCCGCGGGCTCCGTTCCAGGGCTGGCGCTATCTGGCGGCCTCGGAGGCGCCGGCCGACCTAGATGCGGACGCGTCAGCTGACGCGGCGGACATGCCGGACGACATGCGCCGCGAACTGGCAGCGCTCGGATTGCTCTAGCGACCACGGGTCGCGCCATTGCGAAAGCGCCCGGCAACGCCAAATCTAGACAAGACAATCCAGGGACCCGAGCACGATCCGGAATCGAGGCACCGAGGACAGTGGCCGAGGACAGGAAAACACCCGTTTCGCGACCGGTCGCTCCCGCGCCGGAGCAGGTCAGCTCGGACTCCGAGATCGATACCTTCCTGCGCGAGGCGCGGACCCTGGCCGGCAACCGGCCGGCGGGTGCGCGCGGGCGTCTGATCTTCGCGCTGGACGCGACCATGAGCCGCCAGCCGACCTGGGATACCGCCTGTCAGCTGCAAGCCGAGATGTTCCGGGAAACTGCGGCCATCGGCGGACTGGATGTCCAGCTCGTCTATTTCCGGGGTTTCGGCGAGTGCCGGGCCAGCCGATGGGTCGCCGATCCGGCGAGCCTTGCCGGGCTGATGGCACGGATCGACTGCCGGGGCGGCCATACTCAGATCCGCAAGGTATTGCGCCACACGCGCGACGAGACACGCCGGAAGCCCGTACAGGCGCTCGTCTATATCGGCGACTGCATGGAAGAATCGATCGACGAGCTGTGCCAGCTTGCCGGCGAGATAGCGCTTTCGGGAACGCGCGCGTTCATGTTCCATGAAGGTCGCGATGCCGTTGCCGAGCGGGCCTTCCGTGAGATCGCGCGGCTGACCGGCGGGGCCTACTGCCGGTTCGACATGGGGTCGGCCCGGCAGCTGCGCGAACTGCTTGCCGCCGTTGCCGTGTTCGCCGCCGGGGGGCGCAAGGCCCTTGCGGAGTACGGGCGCAGGGGCGGGCAGGCGCGTCTCCTGATCCAGCAGCTCAACTGAGAGTCCCAGATGGGCGCCGTCATTCTCGGGGTGATCGGCCTCCTCATCGTCATCCTGCTGGTTCGCGGCTTCGTCTCGGCCAATCCGGCACGGCTGGCCCGCGGGATCAGGATGGCTGGAGGCATTGCGGCGCTTGCCGGAGCGCTGGTGCTCGCGGTTCTCGGCCGATGGGCTTTCGCGCTGCCGCTGGCCGCGCTCGGGCTGTCATTGTTGGGCATGGGGCGCGGCATGATGGGAAGCTACGGCGGGCACGCGGACCCCTCGCCGGGCCAGACCTCGAAGGTGCGCTCGCCCTGGCTGGAGATGACGCTCGATCACGATTCCGGCGAACTGGATGGGACGGTGCTGCGCGGTCTGCACGCCGGATGCAGCCTCTCTTCGCTCGACGAGCAGGCGCTGCTCGATCTTCTCGCAGAGCTCGACGACGACCGCAGTCGACAGCTACTCGAGGCGTATCTCGACCGCAGGGCGCCCGGCTGGCGTGAAGACGGTGAGCCGGATGCGGGCGCGGGGCAGGGCGGCCCGGTCCGTGACGACGGGCCAATGACGGCGGAGCAGGCCTATCAGATACTGGGCGTGCCGCCGGGCGCCGAGGAGGCCGTGATCCGGCGTGCGCACCGCGAACTGATGCTCAAGCTGCATCCCGATCGTGGGGGATCTACGTACCTTGCCGCCAAGATCAACGAAGCCAAGGAATTTCTGCTTCGCAAACATCGCTAGGCGGCCTCCCGCTCAGTTCTGGGCCGGAAAGCAGCCGAACGAGTTGCGCTTCAGCTCCGCGCAGGCTCCCTCGGCCTCGGGCTTGTCGAAGCCGGCAAAGCGCGCCCGCCACAACGTCGTTCCGTTCTTCTCGGTCGTCTCGGTGAAGGCGGTGGCTGCGCCGAGCCTGTCGGGAAGGGCGGCCTGAGCGCGCTGCAGCGCCTCGCGGGCAAGGGCCTCGCTGTTGAAGGCGCCGACCTGGATCACCCAGTCGCCCGGGCGTACGACCGGAGGGTCTGAGTCCGTGGATCCGGTCTCATAGGGGGGTGGCGGCGTCGCCGTCGCCGAGGCAGCGAGCGTATCGAGCGACTTCAACGATGCAGTAGCCCCGGCAGTGACCAGCGTGCCGGGCACGGTGGTCGAGGGAACCAGCATCCGGGGGACGGGCAGGCTGGCGGTGCCGACCGGCAGCGACGCGAGCTCGGGCCGCGGCGTCGGCAGCGGCGCTGCGGCAAGCGCCGCCGGGGCCGATGCCGTCGCGACCGGCGGGGGCGGGACCGATGCGATCAGTGCGCCACCGCGTGAAGCCGACTTGATGTAGGTTTCGAGCAGTTCGCGCATATGCGCGTCGCGTGAGGCGCCGGTGCGTCCACCCATCACCACGGCGACGATATGGCGGCCGTCGCGCCGCATCGAGGACACGAGGTTGAACCCGGAGGCGCGGATGTATCCGGTCTTCAGGCCGTCGACTCCGGCAACGGTGCCAAGCAGCTTGTTGTGGTTGCCGAAAGTGGTGCCTTTCCAGGTCGCGGAGCGAGTCTGGAAATAGCCGTAGTACTGTGGAAACCTCCGCATGATCTGGATGGCCAGGGTCGCCATGTCGCGGGCGGTCGTGCGCTGCGCGTCGTTGGGCAGGCCGTGCGGATTGGCGAAGGTCGTGCTGTTCATGCCGATCGCGCGGGCCGTGCGGGTCATCCGGGCAGCGAAGGCCGGGACACTGCCCGACACGTTCTCGGCCACCACGACCGCAACGTCGTTGGCGGACTTGGTGACGAGGAAGCGGATCGCCTGATCGACAGTGATCGTCTCGCCGGCCTTGATACCGATCTTCGAGGGTGCCTGATTGGCGGCATTCTGCGATGCGGTGAGACGCGAGTCGGGCCGCAGCCGGCCGGCCTGCAGTTCCTCGAACAGGATGTACAGGGTCATCACCTTGGTCAGCGACGCCGGATACCGGGCCGCATCGGCATTGCGGGCGAACAGCACCTTGCCGTTCAGCGCGTCGATGACGAAGGCCGCGTACCGTTCATTCGCATTGGCCGCTGGCGCGAGCGTGGCCAGGATCGCGATCCAGATTGCCAGAAAGCCCGCAGCGCGACGCAGCTGCGCAGTCCATCCAGCTTGCCGGAGAACGCCGATCATTGATCGATCTCCAATCCCATCACACTGTCGCGCACGCTGCGGAGCATGCCGCAGACAGGGAACGGACCCTGCCGGCCGACTGCCGCAATGGGTAGAGGTTGATCCCCCGTCTCTCCAGCGAACGCGAACGCCTCATGTCTTTCGCGGCAATGACAGCATCTTCAGGGCAGCGCCCCGATCGTCATCATCGCGCATCGGATTTGAGGGAAAGTAGTCGATCGGGGTTAGGAAACCGTAAAGCCTGACGGGCGGGTCCCGCCGAGCATTTTGCCATTGTGCACTGCAAAAACTCCTTGACACTTTTGCTGCATTGCACATATATGGTCCACACGATGCAGCGAGGCGCCGGGAGCTCGCGCTCGAACCCATCCGAACCTAAAGGAGCGCCACCAATGATCAACGGATTCGAGGATTTCCAGAAGATCGGCAAGGACAACATGGATCAGGCGATGAAGAGCTTCGGCTCCTTCAGCAAGGGCATGCAGTCGCTCGCCGTCGAGATCGCCGACTATTCCAAGAAGTCGTTCGAAGACGGCGCCGCAGCCTTCGAAAAGCTCATGGCTGCCAAGTCGCTGGACAAGGCGATGGAGATCCAGAGCGACTACATCAAATCGGCCTACGAGGGCTTCATCGCCCAGGCGACCAAGGTCGGCGAGTTGTATGTCGACCTTGCCAGGGACGCCTACAAGCCGTTCGAGGGCATGATCGCGAAGGCCGGCAAGTAGGTCCGCCGCGTCGCTGTCCTCCCCGCCTATCCGCTCTTCCATCGCGGCCCGGCACTGCCGGGCCGTTTTTGTGTCGCGGCGTTCTGGAAACGGCGAAAGCGGAGACCTAAGTTATCGTCACTCTGGAAAGCAGCCGAAACGGCTCCTAATATGAGATTCGTCGGGCCGGACGCCCGACTGCGGCGAAATCAGCAACGGATGGGGTCGAGGGCCGGAGGTCGCTGGGTCTATGAACGGGCCGCATGTCTCGGTGGGATCATTGCCGGCAGTCACCCGGATGGCTCGCCGGCAGGGCGAGGGCGACAATGGCGTTGGCACGGGCATCGTAACCAAGACGCGCCCGAAGACGAAGCGCCCGAACCTGTACCGGGTTCTTCTGCTCAACGACGACTACACCCCAATGGAGTTCGTGGTTCATGTCCTCGAGCGCTTCTTCAACAAGGGCCGGGACGAGGCGACCCGCATCATGCTGCACGTCCACCAGAATGGAGTCGGAGAGTGCGGCATATACACCTACGAGGTGGCCGAGACGAAAGTCACCCAGGTGATGGACTTCGCGCGCAAGCACCAGCATCCTTTGCAGTGCGTCATGGAGAAGAAGTAGGACCCGCCTGTGCCGTCGTTCTCGAGAAGCCTTGAGCAGGCCCTGCACCGGGCCCTTGCCGCCGCAAATGAGCGTCACCACGAATATGCGACGCTCGAGCATCTGCTGCTCGCGCTGGTCGACGACCAGGACGCAGCGGCGGTCATGCGCGCCTGCAACGTCGATCTGGAGGTCCTGCGCAAGAACCTCGTCGACTACATCGACAACGAGCTGGACAATCTGATCAGCGATACCGGCGAGGACTCCAAGCCCACCGCGGGCTTCCAGCGGGTCATCCAGCGCGCCGTGATCCACGTCCAGTCCTCGGGCCGCGAGGAGGTGACGGGCGCCAACGTACTCGTCGCGATCTTCGCGGAACGCGAGAGCCACGCGGCATATTTCCTGCAGGAGCAGGACATGACGCGCTATGACGCCGTGAACTACATCAGCCACGGCATCGCCAAGCGCCCGGGCTATTCGGAGACACGTACGGTGCGCGGGTCGGAGGAAGAGGCGGCCGAGAGTGAAGACGGCGAGAAGAAGAAGTCGGACGCGCTCGAGGCATACTGCATAAACTTGAACCGGAAGGCCCAGGAAGGCCGCATCGATCCGCTGATCGGTCGCGACGCCGAGCTGCAGCGCACCATCCAGGTGCTGTGCCGGCGTCAGAAGAACAACCCGCTGTTCGTCGGCGATCCCGGTGTGGGCAAGACTGCCATCGCCGAGGGGCTGGCCCGCAAGATCGTTCATGGCGAGGTACCCGACGTTCTCAAGAAGGCGACGATCTTCCAGCTCGACATGGGAACGCTTCTCGCCGGTACGCGCTATCGCGGCGATTTCGAGGAGCGACTCAAGGCGGTGGTGAAGGAGATCGAGAAGTATCCCGGCGCCATCATGTTCATCGACGAGATCCATACCGTCATCGGCGCGGGGGCAACCTCGGGCGGTGCGATGGATGCCTCGAATCTGCTCAAGCCGGCGCTGCAAAGCGGGCAGCTGCGCTGCATCGGCTCGACGACGTACAAGGAATATCGGCAGCACTTCGAGAAGGACCGCGCGCTGGTGCGCCGCTTCCAGAAGATCGACGTTGCCGAGCCGAGCGTTCCCGATGCGATCAAGATCCTTCAGGGTCTGAAGCCCTATTTCGAGGATTTCCATGGTGTGAAATACACCAACGAGGCGATCAGGTCGGCCGTCGAGCTGTCGTCGCGCTACATCCACGACCGCAAGCTGCCGGACAAGGCGATCGACGTGATCGACGAGTCGGGCGCTTCGCAGATGCTGCTGCCGGCCTCGAGGCGGCGCCGGGTGATCGGCGTCAAGGAGGTCGAGGCGACCGTCGCGACCATGGCCCGGATTCCGCCGAAGACGGTCTCCAAGGCCGACTCCGAGGTTCTGCAGCACATCGACGAGAACCTGAAGCGTGTCGTCTTCGGACAGGATCGGGCCATCGAGGCGCTGGGCGCCTCGATCAAGCTCGCCCGCGCAGGTCTGCGAGATCCCGAGAAGCCGATCGGCTGCTACCTGTTCTCCGGCCCGACCGGCGTCGGCAAGACCGAGGTCGCCAAGCAGCTCGCCCGGCTGCTCGGTGTCGAGCTGCTGCGCTTCGACATGTCGGAATACATGGAGCGCCACACGGTTTCGCGACTGATCGGTGCCCCGCCCGGCTATGTCGGCTTCGACCAGGGCGGTCTGCTCACCGACGGCGTGGACCAGCATCCGCATTGCGTCCTGCTGCTCGACGAGATCGAGAAGGCGCATCCGGACCTGTTCAACATCCTCCTGCAGGTCATGGACCATGGCAAGCTGACCGACCACAACGGCAAGCAGGTCGATTTCCGAAACGTCATCCTGATCATGACCACGAATGCCGGCGCCGCCGATCTCGCCAAGCCGCCGATCGGCTTCGGCCGGATGAAGCGGGAGGGCGATGACGAGGAAGCGATCAACCGGATGTTCGCGCCGGAGTTCCGCAATCGTCTCGACGCGGTGATCGCCTTCGACAACCTGCCTCCCGAGGTCGTGGCGATGGTTGTCGAGAAGTTCGTGCTGCAGCTCGAAGCGCAGCTCGCCGATCGCGGCGTCACGATCGAACTGACCGACGCGGCGAACAAGTGGATCGCCGAGCGCGGCTATGACGTTCAGATGGGGGCCCGTCCGCTTGCCCGCGTCATCCAGGAGCATATCAAGAAGCCGCTGGCCGACGAGGTACTGTTCGGCAGACTGAAGAACGGTGGCAACGTCAAGGTGCTTGTTGAGACGCCGCCGGACGGTCCATCCCGTCTCGCCTTCGAGTATGTCGAGGCTGCGCCCAAGGCGCCGCCAGCCAGGCAGAGCCGGAAGACGCCCAAGCCGAAGAAGTCCGGTCCCAAGGGCGGCAAGGGTTCGCGCAGCGGCGGACCGGTGGTGCCGAAGATTCCCTTGCCCAGCCACTGAGTTTCGGGCGAGGCGGGATCATGGATCACAGCTGGTGAGCGTTGGCCGCCGGCGGGCCGCGATGCTCGGTGCGCGCAGGGCGGCGGGCGTGCCGGGCATGGTGCTGTTCGCCTCGTTCGTCGGGTTCGGGGCGTTCGCCAGAGCTGCCGGTCTCGATTTCTGGCAGACGGTCTACATGACCTTCACGGTCTTCGCGCTGCCGGGGCAGGTGGTCCTTGTCGACCAGATCGATTCCGGCGCCACCCTGCTCGCCGCAGCGATCGCCGTCACCATCACCGCCGTACGGTTGATGCCGATGACGGTGTCGATCCTGCCCGTCCTGCGCGGGGCGCGCACGCCGCTGTGGCAGCAGATGCTGATGTCGCATTTCGTCGCGGCCACGGTCTGGATCGAGTCCATGCGCCGGATTCCCGAACTCGATCGCGCCGACCGGGTGCCCTACTATCTGGGGCTGGCCTGCGTGCTGTGGCCGCTTACCGTCTGCGCCACGGGTGTCGGGCATCTGATCGCCGGGGAAGTGCCGGCCGACATCTCCGCGGCGCTGCTGTTGCTGACGCCCTTCTACTTCCTGTTCTCGCTGATCGCGGCGATCCGCGAGCGCATGGACCTCGCCGCCGTGATCGGCGGCTTCGCCCTTGGGCCGGTGTTCCATCTCTTTTTACCGGGATTCGATCTGCTGTGGACCGGGCTCGTCGCGGGAACCATCGCCTGGGCCGTGGGGCGGCGGCGCCGGGCATGATCGCCGTCGGGGTTGGCATCGGGCCGTATCTGTTCATCGCCATCGCAGGATTTCTGGCGACCGACATCTGGCGCCTGTTGGGGGTGCTGTTCTCGGTCCGCCTCGACGAGTCCAGCGAGAGTCTAAGATGGGTGCGGGCGGTCTCGACCGCGCTGATCGCCGGCCTGGTCTCGCTGCTGATCCTGTTCCCGGTCGGTGATCTGGTGATGGCCAGCCTCACCCTGCGGCTGCTCGCGGTCGCCGCCGGCCTCGGCGCCTATTTCCTGCTGCGACGCAGCCTGTTCCTGGGCATCGTCGCCGGCGAGGCGACGTTGCTTGCAGGGCTGTGGCTTGCGTCCTGACCGCCGGGACGGCCTGCAGGCGATCAGCGGGCAAGGGCCGGGCGCAGGATCTCGGCGACCTCGCGGAGCACCTCCTGATCCTCCATCGTCACGCCGTGAGGACGCATCGGCTGGTCGGCCCAGCGCGGGATGACATGGAAGTGGATGTGGAACACGGTCTGGCCCGCGCCGGCGCCATTGAACTGCTGGATCATGAAACCGTCGGCGCCGAGCGCCTCGGCGATCCGGGGGCCGAGCTTCTGCACGACGCCCATCAGATGGCAAAGATCATCGGGCTCGATGTCGGCGAGCCCGGTCGCCTTGACCTTGGGGATGACCAGCGTGTGACCACGGGTGCGCGGCATGATGTCGAGGAAGGCGAGCGTGCGGTCGTCCTCGTAGACCTTGTGGCAGGGGATCTCGCCTCGGAGGATCCTGGCGAAGACGTTGTTGTCGTCATAGGCGGGCATTCGGGTCTCCTCTGCCTGTCGTTCCGCGCGCAAGCTTCCCGACGCTGGCGGCCGCGTCAATCGGTCCTGTCGCATGCGTCCCTGCGGAAGGGCGCATGGGCGGCCAGCGCCGCGTTCTCCAGGTCGACATAGGCCCGCTCACGCAGGAGGTAGTCGGCGACCGCTCTGCGGAGGCCGGGATCGGCGATGAAGTGGGCGGAGCGCGTGGTCACAGGAAGATAGCCGCGCGCAAGCTTGTGCTCGCCCTGTGCTCAGGCTTCGACGCGGGCCAGCCCGTTGGCGATCGCGTACTCAATCGCCTGATAGTAGCAGACCTCGAAGTGAAGGAACGGATGATCCTCGATGCAGCCCCAGTTGCGCCCGTAGAGCGCACTGTCGCCGCGCAGGCTGAGCGCACCGGCGATCCAGCGGCCCGACCGGCGTGCCATGATCAGCACGATCCGGTCGGCCATCCGCTCGCCGATCAGGCTGAAGAAGCGCCGATTGAGATAGGGCCTGCCCCATTTGCGCGAACCAGTGTCCATGTAGAACGCGAAGAACGCGTCCCAGTGGGCTTCGGTTATGTCAGCGCCGGTCAGGCGCACGATGTCGATCCCGGCGGCCGTCGCCTCGCGGCGCTCGCGGCGGATCGCCTTGCGCTTGCGCGACGACAGGTCGGACAGAAAGTCCTCGAAGCTGCGATAGCCTCGGTTCGACCAGTGAAACTGCCGGTCGGTACGCAGCAGCATGCCGGCCTCGCCGAGCCAGTCGGCGTCGGATTTCGGCAGGAAGGTCCAGTGCACCGACGAGGCATGGTGGCGACGGCAGAGCTCGATGGCCGCCGACAGCAGCGTTGCCCGACCAACCTCCGCGTCGGGGCCGGGTGCTACCATGAGTCGCGGGCCGGTCACCGGCGTGAAGGGAACGGAGACCTGAAGCTTCGGATAATAGCGGCCGCCGGCCCGCTCGTAGGCGTCCGCCCAGCCGTGATCGAAGACGTATTCGCCCTGCGAATGCGCCTTCAGGTAGCAGGGCATCGCCGCCCTGATCTGCCCGTTTGCCGCCTCGACGATCAGATGCTGTGGCAGCCAGCCGGCGTGCGCCGAGACGCAGCCGGACTCCTCGAGCGCGCAGAGAAACGCGTGTGAAACGAAGGGGTTGTGCGTTTCATGCGCAGAATTCGATTCATCCACGCCGGTGCGTGGGTCGCTTGGAGAAGCCGTCCGGCTCGCCGGGTTCGCGCAGGCATCCCACGCCGCGGGACTGACCGCCGACAGGCGGTCGGTCACGCGGACGGTGATCTCGCGCTCGTCTGTCTCGTCAGCCCTTGCCATCGACCCGATTCTAGCGCGCCGGTGCCTCCGTTCGAGGGGCTGGCCCGGCGATCACGGGCGGAAGCCCTCGAAAATGATCTGGTCGGCCCAGCGTTCGGCGCGCGCGCGCTGATCTGGGGTCCGTACCGTCCAGGTCAGCAGTTTCAGGCCGAACAGCCAGCGCAGGAGGAGTGCACTGACTGCGGGCAGGTTGTCGACACAATAGGCGATGAAATGGGGCTTGGTTCGCCAGACGTGGAGGAGGTGGCGCATCACGAACCGGCTCCACGGCGTGGTGCCACCTTCCTGCCAGTCGCGATAGGATTCCGAGACGATGCCGCGCGGCAGCGCCGGCGCGATCCGCCGGAGGACGTCGACAACCTTCGGATCGAACGACATGATCGCCACCGGTCCGTGGTAGGTTTCGAGGTCGGCGACAATCCGTTCGCACAGGGCCGGCACCCCCGACCAGTCGGACTTCACCTCGACGACGAGCGGCGTCTGGCCGGCAACGAGGTCGAGCAGCTGGCGGAAGGTCGGGATGCGGTCCGAGGTTGCCTTCAACGGAATCGCGGCGAGCTCCGCCGCGCCAAGCGCCGCAACCGGCCCCGTTGCCGTTGTCAGCCGATCGAGCGTGTCGTCGTGAAAAACGACGGGCGTGCCGTCGGCCGCGGCCTGCAGGTCGATCTCGATGGCATAGCCGGCCGCGATGGCCGCCTGGGCGGCGGACAGCGTGTTCTCGATGATGCCCGCCCGGGCATCATGCAGACCGCGGTGGGCGACCGGACGGTCGGTGAGCCAGGACAGCCCGGCCATGATCTCAGCCGATCTCGAAGATGCCCTCGACCTCGACGGCTGCGCCGAAGGGAAGGGCGGACGATCCCACCGCCGAGCGCGAATGCCGACCCTTGTCACCGAGAGCGGCCACCATGAGGTCGGAGGCGCCATTGACGACCTTCGGGTGATCAACGAAATCCGGGGTGGCGTTGACGAAGCCGGTCAGCTTCACGCAGCGTACCCGCGACAGGTCGCCGGTCGCTGCCTTGGCCTGGGCCAGCAGGTTGATCGCGCACAACCTGGCCGCCTCGCGACCCTGCTCGACCGTGTAGTCAGCGCCGAGCTTGCCCACGTGCTCGAGGCCGTTCTCGCCCATTGGCAGCTGTCCGGAAACGAACAGCAGATTGCCGATCGCAACGAACGGAATGTAGTTCGCTGCCGGAGCGGCCGGACGTGGCAGGACGATGCCGAGCTCGGCGAGCCGTGATTCTACGGTGGTGGACATGGGATCTCCTCTGCCGGCGGATGCTGCCGTTGTGATGAGGGATTCCGGACGCGCTGGCAAGGCGCCGCATTTCAGCCCTCGTGCCGGCCTAGTTCGTGCTACTCAGTCAGTCCGGCATCCATGCCAGGGGGACCCAAGATCTTGAGAACACGTCCTGCAGTCATCGCCGCAGCGTTGCTCGCCGCGCTCGCGCTGATTCCGGCTCGGGCCGTCGCGGCCACGCCGACCATGACGCCGCATCGCGCCGTCTACGATCTCGAGCTCGATCCGTCGAAAGGCGGCGAGGCGATGAACGACGTCACCGGCCGGCTGGTATTCGAAACGAGCGGCACGAACTGCGACGGCTGGACGGTCAACACGCGCTTCGTCACCCGGATCACGGGCGGGCGCGGTTCGACCATCAACGATCTTCGCTCGGCAACGTGGGAGGCGGCAGACGGATCCGCCTATCGATTCGTCACGCAGAATTTCATCAACGAAACGCTGTCGGAGGAGACTAACGGCATCGCCAGCCGGTTCGACGATGAGGTGTCGATCAACCTCCGCGAGCCGGAGCAGGGCCGTTTCTCCATCGGGAAGTCGGTGCTGTTTCCCACCCAGCACGTCCAGCGAATTCTCGCGGCGGCGATCGCCGGGGAGAAGATCGTCACCGCCGACATCTTTGACGGGTCGGAGACCGGCCGGAAGGTCTATGCCACATCGACGGTCATCGGGCCGCGCCGGGAGCCGGCGGGAAACACCGGCAGACCCGGCGACGATGTGCTTGGCAGGCTGGCGAGCTGGATCGTCACGATCGGATATTTCGACACCGAGGACGCCGAGGCGACGACTCCGTCCTACGAATTCACCTACGATCTCTTCGAGAACGGCGTCAGCCGCGAGATAACCTTGGACTATGGCGATTTCACCCTCGTCGGCGAACTGTCCTCCATCGAATTCCTGGATCAGCCGGCCTGCGGAAAGTGAGGCGTCGTGGCTTCAGCCGCGCGATCAACTCGTACGCCCAACTGCCTGAAAGGGATTGCCTTTCGAAGCTAACGAGGTGGTCGCTTGCGCGGTGCCGTCCCGCTGAAGACAAGGCCGCGCTCGACCGCGGCATCGCCGAACTTCTCGCGGATGCGGTCGACAGCGCGCTCGGCGGCTTCCCGGCGGGCTGGCCGAGGGTCGATCAGGTCCGCGAAACCCGCGTCATCCGGTTCGGCGAAGTCGGAGACGCCGATGCCGATCAGCCGGAACCGGGTGCCATCCGCCGCCCGTGCGAGCAGCCGCCGCCCCGCGTCGAAGATGCGGTCCGCGAGTTGGGTCGGGCGGTCGAGCGTGTGCGAGCGCGTGATGGTCCGGAAATCCGCGGTCTTCAGCTTGACGGTCACGGTGCGTCCCGTCAGGCCGGCCTTCTTGAGGCGGCGGGAAACGCTCTCGGTCAGCCGCCAGAGGATCCGGGTCAGCTCCTCGAGTTCGGACAGGTCGTGCTCGAACGTCGTCTCCGAGCTGACGCTCTTGGTCTGGCGCTCGGGCGAGACGCGGCGGTCGTCCTCCCCGCGGGCGAGTCGCGCCAGCCGGATGCCCTGGTTCCCATAGGCCCGAACGAGGTCGGCCGGCGCGCGGCGCTGAAGATCGCCAATGGTACGGATACCATCGCGCGCCAGGCGCCGCTGCATGGACGTGCCGATGCCGAAGATCAGGCCGACTGGCCTGTCGGCCAGAAATTGCAGCGTCTCGGCGCGACCGATCACCGAGAAGCCGCGCGGCTTGTCGAGATCGGACGCCACCTTGGCAAGAAACTTGTTGTAGCTCAGTCCCACGGATACGGAGATGCCGATCTCGCGCTCGACCATCTGCGCAAAGCGGGCCAGGGTGAGTGCGGGTGAGGCCCGATGGATCCGCTGCGTTCCGCTCAGATCGAGGAACGCCTCGTCGATCGACACCGGTTCGACCAGTGGGGTCAGTTCGAGCATCATCGCCCTTACCTGACGGCCGACGGCGACGTATTTCTGCATGTCGGGACGGATCACAACGGCGTCCGGACACAGTTTCAGCGCCTTGAACATCGGCATCGCCGAACGGACTCCCGTGATGCGGGCGATGTAGCAGGCAGTCGATACGACCCCGCGACGGCCGCCGCCGACGATCACCGGACGATCCTTCAGAGAAGGGTCGTCGCGTTTCTCGATCGCCGCGTAGAAGGCGTCACAATCGACATGCGCGATCGTCAGGCTGTCGAGCTCGGCGTGACGGACGATCCGGGGACCCAGGCAGCCCGGACAACGCATGGCCGACGCGGGCAGCGGCTGGAGGCAATCACGACAGAACCCTGAGGAGTCGGTCATGGACAGGCCGAATCGGCAGGACGACGGGCGCACCGGCCCCTTGCGGCCGCGGCCGGCATCCGATCATACACGATTGGCGTCGGCCGCGCGCCGGCTCAGCCGGTCTCATCCAGGCGCCAGAGCCGGGCCGCTCCGCGCACGCCGCTTGCATCGCCATGGCGTGGCGGACGCACGGTCACGAGGGGCGCGGCGGCGAAGATGTGCGGGCGCATTGCGTCGGGAAGGCGATCGTAGAGGTGCGGCATCTGCGAGAGCCCACCACCGAGCACGATGACGTCCGGGTCGATCGTATTGACAATGACGGCCAGGGCTCGCGCCAGCCGCGAGAGATGTCGCTCCAGCGTCTCCCGCGCGGAGGGATCGGTCGGAGCGCGGGCGACGATCTGCTCTGCCGCGAGGGCCTCACCGGTGCGCGCCGCGTGATCCATCTGCATGCCGGTGCCGGAGACCCAGGTCTCCAGGCAGCCGCGCCGCCCGCACCAGCAGATCGGACCGGGGTATTCCTCGGAAACCGGCCAGGGAAGGGGCGAATGGCCCCATTCGCCGGCCGACCGGTTCGGGCCCGCCAGCAGCCTCCCGCCGACGACAATGCCGCCGCCGCAACCGGTGCCGAGAATCGCTCCGAACACGCTCGAGGCACCGGCACCGGCGCCATCGGTTGCCTCCGACAGGGCGAAGCAGTCGGCATCGTTGGCGAACCTGGCCGGCCTCGCCAGCGCCGCCTGCACATCCTCCGCGAATGGCGTACCGTTCAGCCAGACCGAGTTGGAGTTCTGGATGCGACCGGTCACCGGCGAGATCGATCCGGGCATTCCGATGCCGATGCTGCCGCGGGCGCCAGCCTGACGCTCGACCTCGGTCACGATGTCGGCGAGGGCCTCCACGGTGGCGCGATAATCGTCACGCGGCGCCGGGCGGCGCGCTTCGCCGACCACCGCCTCGTCCGCATCGAGGGCGATTGCGGCGATCTTGGTGCCGCCGAGATCGACCCCGACACGCAATCGACCGCCGCCCGAGGTCACGGTTCGAACACCGGTCCGTTCAGCAACCGGTGGGCGGCCGGGATCGCCTGAGGTTCGACGCCGGCATCCTCAGCGAACATCAGCAGCATCGGCTCGTCGGACATGAGGTGCCCGAGCACGGCGGCGAAGAAGCCCGGCTCCTGCGCGGCCAGACGAAGCTGGTCGGCCTCGAGTCCGGAGGAGGCGAGGAAGCCGCCGATGCGCTGCGGGTCACGGGCAAGGAAAGACAGTGCCTGAAGGGCGAGGGCTTCTGCGGCCTCGCGCGTGCGATCGTCGAGCATGGCTGGAAAGTTCGATTTGCTTTTACGTAAGGTTTCTCGACTATCTGAGTCTGCGATCCGCAGGGGCGGGATCGCAGCGTCACCTCGACAGCATGGGCTGGAAGTGTGCCGAAGAAAATCCTGATCGTCGAGGACAACGAGCTCAACATGAAGCTCTTCAACGATCTGTTGCGGGCTCACGGCTACGAAACCATCCAGACCCGTAGCGGCACCGAGGCGATCGAGCTGGCCCGGCGCCACCGCCCGGATCTGATCCTGATGGACATCCAGCTGCCGGAAGTCTCCGGCCTCGACGTCACGCGCTGGATCAAGGAGGACGAGGAGTTGCACGCGATTCCCGTGATCGCGGTCACCGCCTTCGCCATGAAGGGGGACGAGGAGAGGATTCGCAAGGGCGGCTGCGAGGCCTACATCTCGAAGCCCATTTCGGTCGCGCGGTTCATGGAAACCGTGCGTCGCTACGTCGGTGACGCGCCGGGGAGCGAGAGATGACCGCCCGCGTCCTCGTCGTCGACGACATCGCCGCGAATGTGAAGCTGCTCGAGGCCCGACTGACGGCGGAGTATTTCGACGTCGTCACGGCGTCCAACGGCCCCCAGGCGCTCGAGATCGCCGAGAAGGGGCAGTGCGATGTCGTGCTGCTCGACGTGATGATGCCGGGCATGGACGGGTTCGAGGTGTGCCGGCGCCTCAAGGCCAATCCCGCCACCCATCACCTGCCTGTCGTGATGGTGACGGCACTCGATCAGCCGAGCGACCGGGTGAAGGGTCTCGAGGCGGGCGCCGACGACTTCCTGACCAAACCGGTCAACGACCTCGCACTGATCACCCGGGTGCGCAGTCTCGCGCGACTCAAGCTGATGACCGACGAACTGCGCCTGCGCGCGACGACGGGGCGCCATATGGGGCTTGATGATCCGCTCGCTGCCGCGATCAAGGTGGGCGGCGACAATGGCCGCATCCTCGTCGTCGAGGATCGCGCCAGTGCGGCCGAGCGGCTCCGCGAATATCTCGAGCGCAACCATCGCGTTGATGTCGAGCCGGACCCCCAGGAAGCCCTGTTCCGGCTGGCCGACGACAATTACGACGTCGCGGTGGTGAGTCTCTCGCTGTCGGGGTTCGATGCCCTGCGGCTGTGTTCGCAGATCCGTTCGCTGGAACGCACGCGCAACCTGCCGATCGTGCTGATCGCCGATCCCGAGGAATCGGTGCGCATCCTGCGTGGGCTCGAGATCGGTGTCAGCGACTACGTGACCCGGCCGATAGACCGTAACGAGCTGAAGGCGCGCATCGCCACGCAGGTGCGCCGCAAACGGTACACGGACAAGCTCCGCGACAATGTCCAATTGTCCGTGACGATGGCATTCACCGACGCGCTGACCGGGCTTCACAACCGCCGCTACATGGAAACCCATCTGCGCTCGCTCGTCGAGCAGGCCAGCGACCGGGGCAGGGCATTGTCTGTCATGGTCCTCGATATCGACTACTTCAAGGCGGTGAACGATACGCACGGTCATGATGCGGGCGACGACGTTCTGCGGGAGTTTGCTCGCCGTGTCCGCCGAACCGTGCGCGGCATCGACCTGGTGTGCCGGCTCGGCGGCGAGGAATTCGTCGTGGTGATGCCGGAGACCGACATGGCGCTGGCGGTGCGGGTCGCCGAACGGGTGCGCCGCGCGGTCTGCGAGGAGCCGTTCGTCGTTCTGGACGGCGCACTCGTGCTCGATATCACGGTCAGCGTCGGTGTCGGAGTACTCGAGCAGCCGGGCGAAGCGCCGGATGCCATTCTGAAGCGGGCGGACATGGCGCTCTACGCAGCAAAGCGCAACGGCCGCAACCGTGTCGTGGCCGATGCCGCGTGACGTCCGACCCGGGCTGTGTAGCGTGGCGACGTCAGCGACGACGGCCGCTGTTTACCTTGACCGATGATAGGTCAGCAGTTTCATAAATTTCGATTGATTCTTTGCGGTTTCGGGCTAGGCTCCGTCCCGAACACAGACTGTCCGTTGGCGGGGCGAGCCAATAGGCGGAGGCCGAAGGACAGCGACCGATACCCTACGGAATGCTCAGGTCCGCCGCATCTCCTGGGTCCGTGGGGTTAGGCCGGTCGGAGTGCGGTTAGAGTGGCCTCCTCGTATGACCCGCCCTCCGGCCGGCCACCTTGTGCTTGACCGGGCTACTGCCCGACAGATCGATGATCCCGCTCGATGATCCCGCACCGACAAGGCGGTATCGACCGGCACCGCCTTTGTCATTCCCGTGCGGCAGACGTCTCAGGACAGCGTGATCCAGGTGGTCTTCAGCTGGGTGTACTTGTCGTAGGCATGCAGCGACTTGTCGCGGCCAATCCCCGACTGCTTGTAGCCGCCGAACGGCGTGGTGATGTCCCCGCCGTCGACGTCGTTGATCGCGACAAGGCCGCACTTGATCGCCCGGGCGAGGCGATGGGCCTTGTTGATGTCGCGCGTCCAGACCGCCGCGGCCAGTCCGTACATCGAGTCGTTGGCGATCCGCACCGCCTCCTCCTCGTCGCGGAAGGTGATCGTCGAGAGCACCGGCCCGAAGATCTCCTCTTGGGCGATTCGCATCGAGTTGTCGACCCGATCGAACACGGTCGGTTCGATGTAGGTGCCGCCGGTTTCCTCCATCACGCGCGATCCGCCATAGGCAAGTTCCGCGCCTTCCTTGCGGCCGATATCGATGTAGCCGAGCACGCGCTCAAGCTGGGTCCGGTCAACCATCGGACCCATCCGGGTGTTCTCATCCAGCGGATTGCCGGGCTGCCATTCGGCGCCCAGCGCGCGGATCTTGTCGATGATCGCGTCGTGGATCGACTCCTCGACGATCAGCCGCGTCGCGGCGGTGCAGGTCTGGCCGCAGTTGTAGAAGACGCCCATCGCCGTTTGCCGCGCTACCTCGTCGAGATCGATGGCATCGGCGAAAACGATGTTGGGCTTCTTGCCGCCGCACTCGAGGCTGACATGCTTCATGTTCGATTCGCCGGCATACTTCAGGAAGTACTTGCCGACCTCGGTGGAGCCGGTGAAGGCGATCATGTCGACGTCCATGTGGCGGCCGAGCGCCTGGCCCGCCGTCTCGCCGAAGCCCGGGAGCACCTGCAACACGCCATCGGGCAGTCCCGCCTCGCGCGCCAGCTCGCCGATCCGGATCGCAGTCAGCGGCGACTGCTCGGCAGGCTTGAGAATCACGCTGTTTCCAGCGGCAAGCGCCGGACCGAGCTTCCAGGCTGCCATCAGCAGCGGATAGTTCCAGGGCACGACAAGCCCGACGACGCCGAGGGGTTCGCGTGTGATCATGGCGACGGCGCCCGGGCCGGTCGGCGCCAGCTCGTCGTAGATCTTGTCAGTGGCTTCGGCATACCACTGGATGCAGTTGATCGACGCCGGCACATCGACCGACCGGGAGTCCGAGATCGGCTTGCCGACGTCGAGCGTCTCGAGCATCGCCAGTTCTTCGGCATGTTGCCGCAACACCTCGACGAACTTCAGCATCACCTGCTTGCGCTGGCGGGGCGGGGCCATGGACCAGGTGCCCGCCTCGAAGACCTCGCGGGCGACCTTTGCCGCCCGGTCCACGTCCTCTGCCTCGCAGGCGGCGACCTGCGCCAGCACCGTCCCGTCGATCGGCGAGACGCAATCGAAGGTCTTGCCCGAGGCTGCGGCGACCGACTTGCCGCCGATGATCGCACTGGATGGGATGCGGAGGGATTTCAACGCTTCAGGAACCACTGGGGCATTCATCGGGCGCTCCTGGCTGGAATGTCGTCGGCGGCGATCATAGCAAAAGAGGCACCGCCGTGGACGGTGCCTCCGACACGCACGACCGGGATAGCGACGTCTACTTGATCTTTGCTTCCTTGAACTCGACGTGCTTGCGGGCAACCGGATCGTATTTCCGGACCGTCATCTTCTCGGTCATTGTCCGCGTATTCTTCTTGGTCACGTAGAAGTAGCCCGTATCGGCAGTGCTCACGAGCCTGATCTTGACCGTTGTCGGCTTGGCCATGTCGGAATTCCCTGTTCTCGAGTCCGGGCACGATAGCCCGGCCGAAGCGTCTTGCTCGGGAAACTACGCGCCACGGCGCAGAAGTCAAGGAACTGACCGGGTTCAGGAGTTTCGAGACGGCGGAGGTTCTGTCCGCTGAAAGCCTGATCCGAAATTAAGTTGAGTGGGGTCAGCGGGTTAGCTTGACGCGAGCCTTGATCGTTGATTCTGCGGTTTTGCAACGAACCGAAGGAATTCGACGATGTGGACCGACACCACTCGCCCGCTGCGTCGCGTGCACCGCTCGGGATGACGTCGTCGTCGACGCCGCGGCCGGCTCCGCCGCGCTGCACGTCTGGCCGGGACGGCACCACCGGTCCTTTGGGCTGGCGACCGTGCAGTCGATCCCGTAGTATCGCCGCTCCGATCCGGGATGGCGATTGCCAACACTCTGAAAATGCTGATGGAACGACTGGCGTCTGATCGGCTGATCGTGGGGGAGGACTCCTCCGGGCTCGCGACGGCCCCCATTGGGACGTTGGCTGAGAGGGATCTCCGCCCATGAAGATCGCAATGGTTGGCACGGGGTATGTCGGGCTGGTGAGCGGCGCGTGCTTCGCCGATTTCGGTCACCATGTCACCTGCGTCGACACGGACGAAGTGAAGATCGAGCGGCTGTCGCGCGGCCAGATCCCGATCTACGAGCCGGGACTTGACGTTCTGGTCGCCGGCAACGTCGCCGTCGGACGGCTTGCCTTCACAACCGATCTTGCCGCCGCGGTGCGCGGCGCGGACGCCGTGTTCATCGCGGTCGGGACGCCGTCGCGGCGCGGCGACGGTCATGCGGATCTGAGCTATGTGACCGCCGCGGCCGAGGCGATCGCGGCCTGCGCCGAGGAGCCGCTATTGCTGGTCACGAAGTCGACGGTTCCGGTCGGCACCGGCGACGAGATCGAGGCGATCGTTCACCGCGTCCGGCCGGACCTCGATTTCGATGTGGCCTCAAATCCGGAGTTCCTGCGCGAAGGCTCGGCGATCGACGATTTCAAGCGCCCGGACCGGGTGGTGATCGGGGCGGAGAGCGAGCGGGCGCGGGAGGTGATGCGGCTGCTCTATCGGCCGCTGTTCCTCAATGAGACCCCGATCGTATTCACCAGCCGCCGCACCGCGGAACTCACCAAGTATGCCGCCAACGCCTTCCTTGCGACGAAGGTCGCCTTCATCAACGAGATCGCCGATATCTGCGAGCGCACCGGCGCCAATGTGCAGGACGTGGCGCGCGGCATCGGGCTCGACCGGCGGATCGGCGGAAAGTTTCTCCATGCCGGACCCGGCTTCGGCGGATCCTGCTTTCCCAAGGACACGCTCGCCCTGGTCCGCACGGCGGATGAAGCGGGTGTCCAGACGCGGATCGTGACGGCCGTCATCGAAAGCAATACCGCGCGCAAGAAGGGGCTCGCCGACCGCATCATCGAGGCATGCGGCGGCTCCGTGGCCGGGTGTCGGTTGGCCGTGCTGGGCCTGTCGTTCAAGCCGAACACCGACGACATGCGCGATGCCCCCTCGATCGACATCGTCGAGACGCTGACCAGGGCCGGGGCCCAAGTCGCCGTCTACGATCCGGTGGCGATGCCGGAGGCGCGCAAGCTGCCGGAGTTCCGGCGCGCTGTCTGGACCGGCGGTTCCTACCAGGCCATCGAGGGTGCGTCGGCGCTGGTGATCGTCACGGAATGGGACGAGTTTCGCGCCCTCGACCTCGACGAGGTCAGGCGGCTGATGGCCCGCCCTCTGGTGATCGACCTGCGCAACATCTATACGCCCGAGGAGATGCTGCGATCCGGGCTGGGTTATGTCTCGATCGGACGTCCTCCCGTACCGGCTGGTCAGATGGTCACGGCCTCGACCGGCGATCAATCTCAGTCCGAGCCCTTGGCTGCGAATGTGAGTCGATAGCATCGGGTCGTGTCGGGGGCGTCCAGGTCGGGGCGCTCGACCATGAGGCGATGTCGCGAATGGGTGAACCGGAGTGACGACAGCAACGATCGACAGCGAGCCAGCCGCCCCGGCCGTACACACGGGGACGGGTGTCCGGCGGATCGCCCAATTCATCGATGGCAGGTATGGTGAGGTGCGCGCCGGCCGTTCGTTCGAGGACCGCTTCCCGGCTACGGGCGAGGTGACGGCGCTCGTTCAGGAATCGACGGCTGACGATGTCGATGCTGCCGTCACCGCGGCCAGGAAGGCGCTGAGGGGGCCATGGGGCCGCATGTCGGTTCCCGAGCGGATCGCGATCCTGAGGCGCATCGTCGACGAGGTGAACCGCCGGTTCGACGACTTCCTGCGCGCGGAGATTCTCGACACCGGCAAGCCCGTTTCGCTGGCAAGGCAGATCGACATTCCGCGCGGCGCCGCGAACTTCGCGGTCTTTGCCGACCTGATCGCCACGATGGGCACGGAGGTATTTCAGACCCCGACTCCCGACCGGGCCGATGCGCTCAACTACACGATCCGCGTCCCGCGCGGCGTCATCGCCGTGATCTGTCCGTGGAATCTGCCGCTGTTACTGATGACCTGGAAGGTTGCGCCTGCACTCGCTTGCGGCAACACCGTCGTGGTGAAGCCGTCCGAGGAGACGCCGGCGACGGCGGCGCTGCTCGGCGAGGTGATGAATGCCGTCGGTGTACCGCCAGGCGTCTACAATGTCGTGCACGGCTTTGGCCCGGGATCGGCCGGCGAGTTCCTGACCAGCCATCCTGACGTCGATGGCATCACCTTCACCGGCGAGTCGGTTACGGGCGAGGCGATCATGCGCGCCGCCGCCACCGGGGTCCGCCCGGTCTCGCTGGAGCTCGGCGGCAAGAACCCCGGCCTGGTTTTCGACGATGCCGACCTCGACGCCGCCGTCGAGGGGTTGTCGCGCGCGTGCTTCTCCAACACCGGCCAGGTGTGCCTCGGCACCGAGCGGCTTTATGTCCAGCGCGGCATCTTCGAGGCTTTCGTGGAACGGTTCTGCGAACGGGCAAAGCGGTTCCGCTTCGGTGATCCGTTCAGCAACGAGACAACGCTTGGCCCGCTCGTCAGCCAGGTGCATCGCGAGAAGGTTCTGTCCTTCTACGACATGGCCCGACGCGAGGGCGCGACCGTTCTGGTCGGCGGGGGTGTACCGAACGTGCCGGGATTTGCATCCGGCTATTGGGTCGAGCCCACGGTATGGACCGGCCTGCCACAGTCCTCGCCCGTCGTGTCCGACGAGATCTTCGGGCCATGCACCCACGTCATGCCGTTCGACGATGAGGATGAGGCCGTCGCGCTCGCCAATGACACGCGTTACGGACTGGCCACCTCGATCTGGACGCGCGACGTCTCGCGCGCCCATCGCGTGGCCTCGCGGATAGACGTCGGGGTCGCCTGGATCAACTGCTGGTTCCTGCGTGACCTCAGGACGCCGTTCGGCGGCGCCAAGAGATCCGGTGTCGGCCGCGAGGGCGGCGCGCATTCGCTGGAGTTCTACACCGAGCTGCGCAACATCTGCGTGAAGCTGTAACGGCCGCGTTCCACCCTCGTGACGGACATCGCGGTCACATCTGCGCGGCTCGGGCCTTGTTCCAGGCGGATCGGCACGGGATCTTGCTCCGGTCGCAGCGGTCGGCGTAGCGGGCAGCGATCTCGGTGACCTCCCGCATCAGTCCCTCGCGCAGTGTTATGGGCTCCAGTCCGAGCTGCAGGAATCGGTCGTTCCTGACGTGCAGGTCATTCTCGTCGGCTTCGACGCGTGGGTTCGGTACGTGATCGATCGCAGCCCCCGTCATGTCGGCGATCATCCGGGCGAGGTCGCCGACCCGGTGGGTCTCGGTCATCTGGTTGAGGATATTGACGCGCTCGCCACTCTGCGGCGGATTCTCGATCGCAAGCTGAATGCAGCGCACCGTATCCTGGATGTGGATGAATGCCCGAGTCTGGCCGCCCGTTCCGTGCACGGTGAGCGGGTAGCCGACCGCGGCCTGCATCAGAAAGCGGTTGAGGACGGTGCCGTAGTCACCATCGTAGTCGAACCGGTTGATCAGACGCTCGTCGAGTCGCGTCTCGGCGGTCTGCGTGCCCCAAACGATACCCTGGTGCAGGTCGGTCACCTTCAGCCCGTCGTTCTTGTTGTAAAAGAAGAAGAACAGCTGATCCTGGGTCTTGGTCATGTGGTAGATCGACCCGGGATTGGCGGGGTAGAGGATCTGCTGGTCGACGAGGCCGCCGTCGGTCTCGACCTTGATATCGAGATAGCCTTCCGGGATCTTCATGCCGGCCGAGCCGTAGCCGTAGACGCCCATCGTGCCGAGATGCACGAGATGGATGTCAAGTCCCGATTCCACGATCGCGGCGCAGACGTCGTTGGTGGCCGACAGATTGTTCCGGACCGTATAACGCTTGTGCCAGGACGACTTCATCGAGTACGGCGCAGCGCGTTGCTCGGCGAAGTGGACGACGGCATCCGGCGCCTCGTCGCGCAGCAGCGACAGCAGGCGGTGATAATGCTCGCCGACGGTAAATCGGTGCACGGGGATCCGCCGGCCCGATATCTCCTCCCAGGCGGCGATGCGCTCGCCGAGCGGGCGTATCGGCGTCAGCGACTCCACCTCGAGCTCTACGTCGATCTTGCGACGGGAGAGGTTGTCGACGATGACAACGTCATGGCCGAGCTTGGAAAGGTGCAGGGCGGTCGGCCAGCCGCAGAAGCCGTCGCCACCCAATACGATGACCTTCATGGATACACCCTGATCCGATCTGGATTGCGCAGTCGGGTCCCTGACGCACTAAACACAGGAGCGGTTGCGCGCGCAACCGACCGGCGCAGGTCCGACTAGCGTGGAAAGAGGTCACGATAGGCTGGCCACCGGGCCGGACCGCGCCCGCCCTGACCGGCCTCGTAAACCGCCCTGCAGATCGCCCGGGCGAGACAGCGGGCAGCCGCCGCGCCGATCCGCATCATGTCGACCACCGGGTCGTTCATCGGCTTCCTGCCGGTTGCCACCGCAAAGACCGTGTCGCCATCGAGCGGCGTGTGCACGGGATGGATCGCGCGCGCCATTCCGTCCTGTGCCATCACGGCGAGACGTTTCGCTTCTGCCTTGGTGAGTACCGCGTCTGTGGCGACCAGCGCCGGCGTCGTCGACGAGAGGGCATCGAGCTTGGAGTAGGGCGCGAGCGCTGCCTCGTCGACATGGGCCGGCAGGCCATGGCCGCCATACTCCGCACCGGCCTCCCACGCCCCGGCCCAGAAATGCGGGCCATCGCCGATCGTCACGCGGCCGACGCAATTGACCGCGACGATCGCGGCGACTGTGTAGCCGTCGTCGGTGACTGCCGAGGCGGTGCCGAGTCCGCCGCGCAGCGTTGCGGTGGTCGCGCCGAGACCCGCGCCGACCGAGCCGATGGCGAAGTCCTTGGCGGCCAATTCGCAAGCTGCCCAGCCGAGTTCGCGATAGGGCGGGAATTTCCCCCAATTCTTGTCGCCGCCATTGATCAGATCGAACAGGATCGCCTGCGGAACGATCGGTACGGTAACCGGGCCGACGGCAAAGCCGCGGCCCTTGTCCCGCAGCCAAGCCTGGACGCCGGAGGCGGCATCGAGGCCATACGCGGACCCGCCGGAGATCACGACCGCATCGACGCGCGGCACCGTCATCTCCGGCGCGAGCAGTTCGGTGTCGCGGGTACCTGGCCCGCCACCACGCACGTCGACGGACGCCACCGAGGGCTCGTCGCACAGTATGACCGTGGTGCCGGACATCAGACGATCGTCGTCGGCATTGCCAACCGAGAGACCGGCGACATCGGTGAGGCTGTTTCTTGGTCCCGGAGTCATCGCGTCAGGGCCTCTCGTGCCGAATCCCGCGCAAGGTGGGCGGGGTCGGACCGACAGTCGGGCGAACGGACGGAGGCGATGGCAGGAAGAAGGCCCGGCGCGGGACCGGGCCTTCCCTGGAAACCGGTTGCCCGACGATCAGTTCAGATAATCGTAGGCGCCGTCCTTCCATTCGTAGAAGACGTACCCCGGCAGCGAAACGTCGCCGACCTCGTTGAAGGAAAGCTTGCCGAGAACGGTGTCGAACTCGCCCTCGTTGAGCGCCTTGACCACGGCGTCATAGTCGGTCGAGCCGGCCTTCTCGACCGCCTGTGCCCAGGTCTGGATCGCGGCGTAGGTGTAGAGCACGTAGCCCTCGGGCTCGATGCCCTTGGCACGGAAGGCTTCGACCACCGGTGCGGCATCCGGGTTCTTGCGCGGATCCGGCGAGAAGGTCATCAGGGTGCCCTGGCCGGCGTCGCCGGTGATCTGCCAGTACTCGTCGGTAACCAGCGCATCACCCGAGATCAGCAGCGCGTCCATGCCCTGATCGCGCATCTGGCGGACGATAAGGCCGGCCTCGGTGTGGTAACCGCCGACATAGACGACGTCGATATTCTCGGACTTGAGCTTGGAGACGAGCGCGGTGTAGTCCTTCTCGCCCGCCGTGTAGGCCTCGTAGAGGGCTTCCTGCTTCCCAGCCTCGTTCATGTACTTCTTGGTCTCATCAGCGAGACCTTTGCCGTAGGCCGACTTGTCATGAAGGATCGCGATCTTCTTGTCGCCGAACTTCTCGGCCAGGAACTTGCCGGCCACCTGACCTTGCTGGTCGTCGCGGCCGCAGACGCGGAATACGCCGGGACCGGGGCGCTCGTCGGTGAACTTCGGATTGGTCGAGGCCGGCGAAATCTGGATGATGCCTTCCTCCGCATAGACTTGGCTGGCAGGGATCGAGGATCCCGAGCAGAAATGCCCGGCCATCAGCGCAATCGACTTGCCGACCATCTGGTTGGCCACGGCCACGGCCTGCTTCGGATCGCAGGCATCGTCGCCAACCTCGAGCACGAGCTTCTGACCGAGCACGCCGCCGGCGGCGTTGATGTCGGCGACAGCCTGCTCCGCACCCGCCTTCATCTGCGCGCCGAACGAGGCGTACTGGCCGGTCATCGGACCGGCAGTGGCGATCGTGATGTCGGCATGCGCGGCACCCGCGGCGGCAATGCCGAAGGACAGCGCCAGTCCCGTCAACAGTTGCTTCTTCATGAAGTCGACTCCCTCCAGAATGCGGGCCGGTTCGGCCCCTGGGTTTCTCCCGGGACGAGCCCGGTTGAAGCCTATATTGCACGGATTTTCGGGATTAGGAACAGCTGGCGGATGAAACGTCGGCAATGATTCGCCAGCATTCAGGATCGCCGATCCCTCCAGCCGAAGGGACCGGCCCGTTCATAGAGCCAGCCGTACTGCGTAACCATCTGGCGAACCCGCATCAGACGGAATCCGAGCGCTCCGAAAACACCCAGGATGACAAGGTCGACAAGATAATAGTGCAGCGACAGCAGCGAGCCGCCGAACAGCGAGAAATGCAGGAACCGGGCGGCGGCGGCGAGCAGCAGCAAATAGGTCGGCAGCTGCCATACCGGGCGCCAGGTCGAGGCGATCGCGCGGCCGGTCATGAAGGCGGCGGCGCCGCCGAGGCAGACCGTCACCAGAAGGAACACGCCGAAACTGCTTTCCCAGAGAAGTCCCATGTGCGCCTCAATGCCGTCCGCCTTCGAGATAGGCCGAGCGAACCTCCTCCCGGGCCAGCAGCTCGCTGCCACTGCCGCTCATCGTGATCGATCCGTTGACCATCACATAGCCGCGATGAGCGAGCTTCAGCGCATGGTAGGCATTCTGCTCGACCAGGAACACGGTGAGCCCCTCGACCCGGTTCAGTTCGCCGATCACCTCGAAGATCTGCTTGACGATCAGCGGCGCCAGCCCGAGCGAGGGTTCGTCCAGCAGCAGCAGCCGCGGGCGGCTCATCAGCGCGCGCGCGATCGCCAGCATCTGCTGTTCGCCTCCCGACAGCGTTCCACCGCGCTGGGCCGACCGCTTCTTGAGCACGGGGAACAGCGTGTAGACCCGCTCGAGATCCTCGTCGAAATGCGACAGGTCGGTGATCGAGGCGCCCATCTGCAGGTTCTCGAATACCGTCATTCTCGGGAAGATCCTGCGTCCCTCGGGCGACTGGGCGATCCGCAGCCGCATGATCTCGTGCGTCGGCATGCGCGTGATGTCGATGCCGTCGAAAAGGATCGTGCCGGCGCTCGCCCGCGGATTGCCGCAGATGGTCATCATCAGCGTCGACTTGCCGGCCCCGTTTGCCCCGATCAGCGTGACGATCTCGCCGGACCGGACATCCAGATCGACGCCCCGCAACGCAATGATCTTGCCGTAGTGCGTTTCGACGCCGCGCACCGACAGCAGTGGCGGAGAGGAATCGGCCGCGCTCATGCCCGCCCTCCGTCCGCGTCGATGGCGCCGACCTCGCGTTCAACCTCGTTGACCTCCTCGTCCTCGACGCCGAGATAGGCGGCGATCACCGAGGGATCGTTGCGCACCTGTTCGGGCGTTCCGTCCGAAATCTTCTCGCCGTAGTCGAGAACGATGACGTGGTCGGATATCTCCATCACGACGCTCATGTCATGCTCGATCAGCAGCACCGAGGTGGAATGCCTGTCGCGGATGTAACGCAGAAGCTCGTTGAGCTCCGCCGACTCGCGCGGGTTGAGGCCGGCGGCCGGTTCGTCAAGGCAAAGCAGCTCCGGCTCCGTGCACATGGCGCGGGCGATCTCGAGCCTGCGCTGGGCGCCGTAGGGCAGGTCGGCGGCCGGATCGTCGGCACGATCGGTGAGATTGATCTGGTCAAGCCAGTACTTGGCCTTTTCCACGGCAGCCCGTTCCGAGCGGCGGAAATGCGCCAGTCCGAAGATGCCGCCCAAGGTATAGTAGGAATCGACCATCAGCCGGTTGTGCTGGGCAACCATCAGGTTTTCCAGAACCGTCATTCCGCCGAACAGGCGGATGTTCTGGAACGTGCGGGCAACC